>Ga0247803_1000813_pt1 | contig 16528 bp, 14 predicted proteins | sample UWRJL014104B1_FD_180928 | JGI IMG/M metagenome (GOLD analysis project Ga0247803, IMG submission 180928) | Plant litter microbial communities from Arlington Agricultural Research Station in Wisconsin, United States - UWRJ-L014-104B-1 | ecosystem: Environmental > Terrestrial > Plant litter >...
GACCCGGGGTCGACTTCTCTGCATTCGGATCAAAATATCTGAATCTTATTTATTCAAAAGATCAATCAGGAATTTTCTGAATGGCTCGGCAAATTCTTTTCGTTTAAGGGCAAACTCGACGGTTGTTTTAAGATAATCAAGTTTATCTCCAATGTCATGACGTTTGCCTTCGATGTGATGTGCGTAAATATTTTCACGCTTAAGAAGAAGCAATAATGAATCCGTTAACTGGATTTCGTTGTTTTTCCCTTTAGGCGTTTGCTCGATCGTATTGAAAATTTCCGGAGTTAAAATGTAACGTCCGGCAATGGCAAGGTTAGAAGGAGCAAGTTCGATAGCCGGTTTTTCCACCAACGTGCTTAATTCCAGAATCGTATCGCTCAAAGATGTTCCGCCGACAATTCCATAACGATTCACTTTGTTTGCAGGAACTTGTTCAACAGCAATTACTGATCCGCCATATTGTTCGTACGTATCCATTAACTGCTGCGTTACAGGAATTACCGAATCCATGATCGTGTCACCCAGTAAAACTGCAAACGGCTCGTTGCCAACATGATGACGGGCATAATAAATGGCGTCTCCCAGACCATTGGCTTCTTTCTGACGAACGAAATGAACATTGGCCATATCCGCCAGACGCCGCATCTCATTAAACCAGATCATGTCCTCTTTTTCTTCCAGGCGTGATTCCAGCTCGACGTTACGGTCGAAATGATCTTCAATGGCACGTTTGCCCTTCCCTGAAATAATTAAAATATCCTCAATTCCGGAATCAACCGCTTCCTGAACAACATATTGAATAGTAGGAATGTCAATAATCGGCAACATTTCCTTAGGCATCGATTTGGTTGCTGGCAAAAAACGGGTTCCAAGTCCGGCAGCAGGAATTACAGCTTTACGAATCATAAGTTTGGCTTTCGGCGGTTGGCTATCGGCTTTCGGCAGATGGCTTTTGCCGGTAGTTTAAGTTTTGAATATAGTTTAATAAAGTTTGAATCAGCTAATTGATGACAGTCGAAAGCCGACTGCCGATAGCTAAATCACAAACGGCTTGATCACCCTCGCATTATATTTTTTAAGTTTTACGAAAAGCTGATTCAGCATATCGTCGTCCTTATAAATCCCGATAATAGTTCCGCCTGAACCTGCAAATTTTGCCGAAGCACCGCAGGATCTTGCTTCGTTGATTAGCTTTTTATTGGAATCAGGAACGTTGTAAATCTGGCAGCGAAGATCAAAATTCTGGTTCATAAGTTCATGCAGATCGTCAGGGCGGCCTTCTTTTAGGGCGATGTGTGCGTCTTTGGCTTTCTGCGCAATTTGTCCGAGAACGTCTATTACATCTTGCTCCCCCCGATCAAACCGTGCGCGGACGTCACTGTGAACTTTACCTGAAACTTTACTAAGATTTGTATTGTAGGCCACGTACAGTTTAGGCAATAGCGCAGGATCAATTCGCTCATAAAGTCCGTATCCCTGATTTTGGATCAATGTTTTATCGAAATCCATATAAACGCAGCCTTCATAACACTGGATAACGCGATCCTGCAAACCAGCAGCGATACCAAGTTCTTCCGTTTCAGAAACCATTACCAGCTGCGGCAGGATTTCGATAGGAATTTCAACTTTATAGAACTGCATTAACGCTCTGAACAGGGCGACCACTATCGCACTTGAACCAGACATCCCGACCTGCCGCGGAATGGAAGAGCGATATCTTACAGTGAAATTCCGGTTTGGCAATTTAATATTATTGTCTTCACAATAGTCAGCAAATTTTTTAATGCCCGCTTTTATCAACGGAATTCCTCCGTTGTAGCCCAGCATGCTGACAGAATCGCGGAGGTGAAAAACACTCCGAAACGTACTTCCGTCCTGCGGCTCAGGTTCTATGTGCAGCTCAGGTGATTCGTATAGTGAAATGGATGCTCCGAAGTTGCGGACAGATATTGATATTGTTTTTCCAAAAAAACCATCAGAAGGATTTCCCAGCAGCCCGGCCCGGGCGTATGCGCGTGTTTCAATGATCAATGTAAATTTTTTTTAACGTCAAAGTAGTAACCAATTGACGAGGCTTCGCGCCTTTGTCCCTTAAATTAATGCAATGCCCAATAACGTAAAATTTATCAAAGATCAGTGATTGTTATGGATATTTTCTTTTACAAAAAAAACAGGCACACCAGATAAGCTCATTATCTGATATGCCCGAACATAAATTTATCTAAAAATTAAGCTTGTTTTATCAACTGGATGTTAATAACCAATTTAATTTCGTCACCAACTACAACGCCACCTGCTTCCGTTGTAGCGCTCCAGGTCAACCCAAATTCTTTACGGCTTATTTTGCCTGTAACTTCAAAACCTGCCTTACTCTGACCGTAAAAATCAGTCATAGCGCCACCATATTCTGCGTCTAAAACGACAGGATGTGTTACGCCTTTAATTGTCAAATCACCTTTAAGCTTGTAAGTTTCTTCACCTGTTTTTTCAAGACTTGTCGAAGTGAAAGTAAGTTTTGGGTAGCTTTCTGCGTCAAAGAAGTCGCCTGAACGAAGGTGTTCGTCACGTTGTGCCTGATTAGTATCAATGCTTGCAACATCAGCAGAAAAGTTAATGCTGGCTGTTGTCAAATCATCTCCGTCGGTTTCCGCAGTACCTTCAAAAGTTTTGAAAGAACCTGTTACTGTCGAGATTACAAGGTGTTTTACTTTAAATTGAATCTCTGAATGCGTTGGGTCAATAACCCATGATGTTTTTGCTGACATGATATCTATTTGTTTTATTTGTGTTTCTACATTTAATGTATATACATGTAAATATCAAAAAAAGTTTAATTATTGGCAAAAAAAATTCCCAATCTTTTTGGATTGAGAATTAAAGTATTGATAGTTAGATATTTACTCGCCAATAATCTTATTATTCTTTTGGCATAACAAAAATGGCTTCGTCAATTTTTGGATTTACTTGTAAAGATTTAATTTTCATAGCCATTGAGGTTCCTGGCATCGCGGAAGTTTCTACTTCGGAAGTGAAAGGATAAGTTACACCATCAACCTGCCTAAAGTCTGACTGGTTATTTGTTGACTGCACATCCTGCCCGTTCACGTTCATAAAAGCGACGACTTTTAAAATGTAATAGGTGTCTTTTGAGATGTAGTTCGTGCGTTTACCTCCATTTTTTAAATTAGCAGTCACTTTAAAAACTTTTGCGCCAGCTAGGTCATCTTCGCCGTCAAGCGTTAATGTTTGACCTTTTTCTTTATAATTGTAAAGTCCGGTAAGATCGGTTTCAGCAGATAGCGATTTAACAACTTCTTCTGGCAAAGGTGTTGGCTTGGTCTGTCCGGCCATCGGATTGATCGACCATCCTTTGTCTTTGTCGATAACCTGAACGATCGTTTGCCCCTGAACTGTTGTTTCGCTTCGGAAGCCCCGGTCTTGCACGATTGTTGTTATCACCGGAATTTCCATATTCATGACATTCATTTCGCCGGTAATTTTTACACTTTTCAATTTTGACAATTTATCGGCGCCACCCATTGCGGTAACGTGCTTTGCTATAATTTCGTCAACGGTCTGGGCAAAAGCAGAAGTACATATCCCCGAGACGATCAGGAAAACAATCGACTTTAAAAACGTCCTATTTTGCATGTGAGCTTGTTTTGGTAGAAGTGTAAAACTAGGAAATATTACTTTAAAACCGAATTTGATAAGGGTTGGGCGGGTATTTTCTTATTTGAGTGTACAGGTTTTGTTTACCCGTCCGATGGCGGAAAAAGCCATCGGACGGGTCGCACGCTCCTTCGGGCGGCTTTTCAGCCGCCGACGGACAGGCAACATTTCAAAAGTCAGAATCTGTTTAATCAAACTTTGAATAAATAAGATTGCTGCGTTTTGCTCGCCGACGGACGGATAGGCAAAGCGCATAACTCAAATTTGCTTAATCAAACCTTGAATAAAAAAAAGCGAACGAATCAAAGGATGATCCGCTCGCTTAAAATATATAAGTTCTTAAAACTAATTATGCACTTTTCAACGCTTCTGCACCACCAACAATTTCCAAAATCTCTGTTGTAATGGCTGCCTGACGCGTACGGTTATAAACCAATTTCAACGCTTTCAAAAGTTCCTGAGCATTTTCAGTCGCCTTGTCCATCGCCGTCATACGAGCACCTTGTTCGGAAGCATTTGATTCAAGAACGGCGCGGTATAACTTAATCTTTAACGATTTTGGAATTAATTCTGCAAGAATTTCCTCTTCGTTTGGTTCAAATATATAGTTAACCTCCGGAGCTTTTACTTGTTGTGTTGTAGTATCAGCTACGATCGGTAAAAATGGATCTGTATGGATAATTTGTGTTGCAACGTTTTTAAATTCGTTGAAGACAAGATCAACAACATCATAACGACCTTCTGAAAAGTCTTTCATGATTTGTTCAGCTGCTTCTTTAACGTTAACAAATTTAAGTCTTGTAAAAAGATCAGTGTAGCCTGTGTTCACTTTAAAACCTCTGCGAACGAAAGCCTCTGCACCTTTTTTACCGATTGCAAAAATCTCAACATTTCCTCTGCTCGCCTGCACCGAATATTTTTCATTGATCAGTTGCAAGGTTGCCTTAATAATATTGGTATTGAAAGCTCCGCATAGTCCACGATCGGAAGTAACGACAACGATCAATACTTTGTCAATCGCACGAACATCTTTCAATGGGCTATCCACTGAACTTTCTGAACCTGCCGACACTGTCGAAAGCATTTGACCTAGCTTTTGGGCATAGGGACGCATTTGCAGGATATTGTCCTGAGCTCTGCGCAATTTAGCAGCCGCAACCATCTTCATGGCCTTGGTGATCTGCTGGGTGGAGTTAACCGAAACGATCCGGTTACGTACTTCTTTTAAGCTTGCCATCTTAGGGAAATTAAATGCGGTCCGCCTGAGGTAATCAATAAGTGAAAAATTAAAAACAGGTTACTGCTCCTAATTTTTCACTTATAGCTTCTCTATTAATATTTAGCTGAAAGTTCTTTCGCTACTTTGTCAAGAACATCCGTGATGCTGTTGTCAAGTTTACCTGCACGCAAAGCCGCAAGGGTTTCGCTATACTGAGCAGAAAGAATAGTAAGGAATTCTTTATCGAATTGTTTTACCTTATCAACAGGAACTCTATCCAGCAAACCTTTCGTAGATGCATAAACAGTAGCCACTTGTTGTTCAACTGGTACCGGAGCATACTGAGGTTGTTTCAAAACTTCCTGGTTACGGCGTCCACGATCAATCGCAAGTTTTGTAGAAGCATCAAGATCCGAACCGAATTTTGCAAAAGCTTCCAATTCACGGAATTGAGCCTGGTCAAGTTTTAACGTACCTGATACCTTTTTCATCGACTTGATCTGAGCGTTACCACCCACACGTGATACCGAGATACCTACGTTGATCGCAGGACGGATACCTGAGTTGAACAAGTTTGATTCAAGGAATATCTGTCCGTCAGTAATTGAAATTACGTTCGTCGGGATATAGGCAGAAACGTCACCAGCTTGTGTTTCAATGATTGGAAGTGCAGTCAATGAACCACCACCTTTAACTTTTCCAATCAGAGAAGGCGGAAGGTCATTCATGTTTGCAGCGATCGCATCATCATTGATGATTTTTGCAGCTCTTTCCAACAAACGGCTGTGAAGATAGAATACGTCACCTGGATAAGCTTCACGTCCCGGAGGGCGACGAAGTAGCAAGGAAACTTCACGGTAAGAAACTGCTTGTTTTGAAAGATCATCATAAACAATAAGTGCAGGACGTCCGGTATCACGGAAATATTCACCGATCGCAGCACCTGTAAAGGGAGCATAGAATTGCATCGGAGAAGGATCAGATGCACCGGCTGCTACGATTACCGTATAATCCATTGCACCATAACGACGAAGTGTAGCTTCGATACCTTTGATAGTTGAAGCCTTCTGGCCACAAGCTACATAGATACAGAATACAGGCTCGCCTTTATCGTAATATTCTCTTTGATTGATGATTGTATCAATAGCAACAGCCGTCTTTCCAGTCTGGCGGTCACCGATAATCAACTCACGTTGTCCACGTCCGATCGGAATCATCGCATCGATTGCTTTGATACCAGTCTGAAGAGGCTCGGTTACTGGCTGACGGAAAATAACACCTGGTGCTTTACGCTCAAGTGGCATTTCAAAAAGTTCTCCTTGCAGAGGACCCATACCGTCGATTGGTTCAGCCAACGTGTTAACAACACGGCCAACAATACCATCACCAACTCTCACTGAAGCGATCTCCTTCGTACGCTTCACTGTGTCGCCTTCTTTGATCTCACTTGAATCACCAAGCAAAACGGCTCCAACATTATCTTCCTCGAGGTTAAGTGCGAGGGCCTTTAAGCCATTCTCGAAAACAAGCAGCTCACCCGCCTGTACTTCAGAAAGGCCATAAATGCGGGCAACACCGTCACCAACTTGAAGGACTGTTCCTACTTCTTCGAGTTCTGCTTCAGATTTAGCGCCTGCAAGTTGTTCGCGCAGGATGGCCGAAACTTCGTCCGGTCTAACAGATACCATAGTATAATTGACTTATTTAGAGTATAGTAGTAAGTTTTTGAAATCAGCCGCAAATGTAGGGTTTATTTGTTAAATAAAGAATACTTCACCTAAAAAACTGCTGTATGAAAATTAGATTTTTCCAAGTTTACTACTCTATGCTATTACAGAGGCGTAAAAATATGGAATTTCAGGCATTTAAAAGGTTTTTAAAACTTTTTTAGGTACTAATTGTGTTTTTGTTGTAATTGAGTTCGTTAATAACTATTACTTATCAAAAATTTAATTTTCTGACCATCCTTAAGTAGAATGTACAAATTAGAAAAAACCATTTTAACCTCTGTATTATGTATCGGTTTAGCTGCATCACAAGGGTTTGCACAAGCGCCTAAAAAAGTAACCAAACCAGCAGCGGCAGTAAAAAAGACCACAGCCACAGCATCAAAGGCAGTACCTTCGTCAAATGTACTGAAGAATCAGATGGATTCACTATCAGCGGCGATCGGTGTAAGTTTTTCCAACTCACTGTCGTCTCAGGGAATTACTGGAATCAATACAGAAATTCTTAACAAAACCATTGCAGCATCGCTTAAAGGAGAGAAAACAACTTTTACTTCTGAGGAAGCAAATAAATTTATTGGTGAGTATTTTCAAAAATTAACTGAAGAAAAAGGAGCTGTGGTAAAAATAGAAGGAGAAAAGTTTTTGGAAGAAAACAAGAAAAAGTCAGGTGTTACAACAACTGAGAGCGGATTGCAGTATTCTGTAATCAAAATGGGGGACGGTCCTAAACCGACTGCAACCGATAAAGTAAAGACCCATTACCACGGCACTTTGACCAATGGAACAGTTTTTGACAGTTCGGTTGATCGTGGCGAGCCGGTTGAGTTTCCGGTTAATGGTGTTATAAAAGGATGGACAGAAGCGTTGCAGCTTATGCCGGTTGGTTCGAAATGGAAATTATATATTCCCTATTCACTGGCTTATGGCGAACGTGCAGCAGGTCCTCAGATTCCAGCTTATTCAGCTTTAGTTTTTGAAGTTGAATTATTAGAGATTGTTAAATAATTAACAAAATTCGACGAATGAAAAAGTACCTAATCACTCTTATTCCTGTTGTATTACTTGGCTGGCAGCGAGGTCCGGTACAGCAAAATGCAATCGTCACCACGGAAACTTCGCTATCGGAGGATATCAAACCGACTGCGGGTCAGTATAAGGCAGAGGAACTTTCGAGCCGGATACTATCAAATTATCACTATCGCAAAACGAAGCTGAATGATTCATTATCGTCAGCGATTTTTGACAAGTATATTGATGGTATCGATCATGGCCGGTTGTATTTCCTGGCCTCCGACATGGCGGAATTCGAAAAGTACAGGTACTCTTTCGACGACTTTTTACAAAAAAGAGAGCTGGATGTTCCGTTTAATATGTATAACCTTTTCAGAAAGCGTTATCAGGAAAGAAGCGAATATATTCAGACACTTTTGAAAACGCCGAAGCCATTTGACTATACCGTTGACGAAACGTTAAACACTGACCGCGAAAAAGTGGCCTGGGCAAAATCGAACGACGAGCTGAACGATACCTGGAGAAAGTATCTGAAAAGCGAAGCGCTCGATCTGAAACTTGCCGGAAAAGCGGATTCATCGGTGGTAAAAACAATGAGCGATCGATATAAAAATCGTGACCGCGGTCTTAGCCGTATCCGTACGGAACAGGTTTTTCAGATGTTTATGAATGCGTATGCGGAATCACTTGATCCCCATACAAGTTATATGGCGCCAACTTCTGCTGATCGTTTCAAACAGGAAATGAGCCAGTCAGTTGAAGGTATCGGTGCGTTACTTCGTGAGGAAGATAATTATATCAAAATTGTTGAAGTAATTCCTGGCGGACCTGCATTTAAAGGAAAACAGCTTAAAAAGGAAGATAAAATTATTGGTGTTGCCCAAGGTGACGACGGCAAATTTGTTGACCTGGTTGGCTGGTTTGTAGACGACGCCGTGAAGCTTATCAAGGGAACAAAAGGCACAGTTGTTCGTTTGCAGGTGTTGTCGGCAGATGCTTTATCAAGTACTCCTCCTAAGGAAATCAGACTGGTTCGTGAAAAAATCAAACTGGAAGATTCACGTGCAAAAAAGGAGATTGTTTCTGTTAATACCGGAAACAAAGATTACAAAATAGGTGTGATCGATATTCCATTATTTTATCGTGACTTCGAAGGAGCCCAGCAAAAAGAAAAAGAATTCTCGAGCACAACGCGTGATGTTCAGAAACTGATTACTGAACTGCAGGCTGAAAGTGTGGACGGAATTGTAATCGATTTACGTAATAATGGAGGTGGTTCATTGACGGAGGCTGTTTCGTTGACAGGTTTATTTATCAATAAAGGTCCGGTTGTTCAGGTAAAAGAGGGTCAGGGTGATATTCAGGTTGAAACTGATAATGACCCAATGATAGCTTACAATGGTCCGATGGCTGTTATGGTGAACCGTTTCAGTGCATCAGCTTCTGAAATTTTTGCAGCTGCGATTCAGGATTACAAACGTGGAATCATTGTTGGGGAACAAACTTATGGTAAAGGAACGGTTCAGACTTTGATCGATCTTAATCAGTGGGCTCCAAAAGAAACAGATCAGCTTGGCCAGGTGAAACTGACAGTTGCGAAGTTCTACCGTATCAACGGAAGCAGTACGCAGCTGAAAGGTGTTATGCCTGACCTTGAATTACCGTCAGCGTTTAAAGTAAATGAATATGGTGAAGGATCACAGCCAAGTGCATTGCCTTGGGATCAGATTGCTTCTTCCAAATACGAAAGTGCCAATAACATTAATGACAAGATTGTTGGCCAGCTTAAAGACAAGTATAAGCAACGTCTAAAATCGGATGAAGAATTGAAAACGTTGGTCAAAACGCTGGACGAATTTAAAAAGGCACGGGAGAATAAAATTGTTTCTTTGCAGGAAGCAAAACGCAAAGTGGAGCGCGACGAAGCAGAAAAGAAACGTGCGGCTTTGAAACAACTTGGCGAAGATGCGGAAGATGAAGACGAAGATGCAGACCCGAAAGTTGCGACAGAGGCACCGAAAGATGCCAAAAAGAAAAAGGATATCTACATTACGGAAACAGGCCGTATGCTTGCTGACTTGATCGTTATTTCGAAAGAGCCGAGTTTAGCAGGAGCTAAGAAAAAGTAAGTTAGATTTCAGATATAAAAAATGGACAGCCGGTTTGCACCAGCTGTCCATTTTTTATATCTGAAATTGTAAGATCGGTGATAGTCTAAAAAGATTATTGTCCATTATTCCCATCCGCCTCCAAGCGAACGGTATAACTCTATTAACGCAAGATGCTGATCCTTCTGGACTTCTGTCAATGCTAATTCAGCTTCCAAAACATTTTTTTGTGCCGTTATAATTTCCAGATATGTGGCATAACCGGTCAGGAAAAGATCCCTTGAAGTCGCAACAGCTTGTTGTAAAACGTCAACTTCTTGTTTTTTGAAATCTGAGATTTTTTTCGTGTTCTCTATCTTTTTCAGACTGGTGCTTACTTCCTGAAAACCGGTAAGAATCGCTTTGTTATAAGAATAAAGTGACTCAATACTGGCCGCCTCGAATCTTTTTTGGCCAGCTTTCAGTGCTTTTCTATTGAAGATGGGAGCGGCCAGCCCTCCCAGTGCGTTATACGCAATTGAACCTGGATTGAACAATAATGAGCTTTTAAACGCGTTGAAACCTAACATGGCAGTAATATTAAGTGAAGGAAGAAAAGCTAATCTGGCAGCTTGTAAATCTGCATTGTTTGCCAGCAAATCTAATTCAGCCTGTTGAATGTCAGGGCGTCTGATAAGCATTCTCGACGGGATACCTGCCTGAACGCGGTCGGGTAAATTGTCACTCAAATTACCTTGTCTCTGGATTCTTTGTGGAAAACGCCCAAGTAGTAAGTTCAGGTTGTTTTCTGCTTCAACAATGCGCTGATTGATCTGGATTTCAAGACTCTGAGTATTTAATAGCTGTGCAGTAAATTGTCTGACTCCTAACTCATTCGCGCGGCCGCCTTCTTTTTGGATTTTAATATTTTCAACAGCAGATTGTTGCAATGCGATGTTTTTCTTGATAATCGCAAGCTCAGAATCCATTCCCAGCAACTCATAATAAAGACTTGAAACCTGTGCAATCAAGCTTGTCGTAACCAGATGTTTTCCTTTTTCGGAGGCCAGAAAACGGGTATATGCAGCTTTACGTTGTGTTCTCAATTTTCCCCAGATATCCACTTCCCAGGTACTGCGAAAGCCAGCGAAATAATCAGGCATAAATGGAGCTGGAAGCCTTCTGTCGGCATCAATATTTTCAGAAAAATTCGTATCGTAATTCCCGACGCCGTCCATGGTATAATCTCCAAACTTCCTTCCACCACCAGAAACTTCCGCGCCAACTGCCGGAAGTAATGCCCCTTTTGCCAGCATCACATTGGAACGAGCCATTTCGATACGCTGAACGGCAATCTTCAAGTCAGGATTGTTCATTAAAGCGGTATCGATCAATGCGGTCAGGTTTGGATCTTTGAAAAACGATTTCCATTGCATAGAACCGATACCGGTCGAATCATTTTGATTTTCAAAAGCCTCCGGCGTTTGGATCGCCGCAGACTGTTTTATGGGTTGCATCATTTTACATCCGCTGACTAATAGCAAGGCTGCAACCGGAAGGGTTTTACAAAGTGTTTTATATGTTTTCATTAAATCAATGCAGTTAGTAGAAATAGGCAGCCGTGAATAGTCACGACTGCCGTTATTTTAGGCCGAATCTCAGTGGAGCAGAACTTCTTCTTTTTCCATTTTAGGCGCAGAAGGCTTTTTCGGAAGGGCCAATGTTGCAAATAAAACATAAAGACCAGGTATGATGATTACTCCGAAAAGCGTCCCTATCAACATCCCCCCTGCGGCCGCTGTTCCGATCGACCGGTTTCCTAATGCACCCGCACCGGAAGCGATACAAAGTGGGATAAGTCCTGCAATGAAGGCGAAAGATGTCATTAAAATAGGACGTAATCTTTCTGTTGCTCCTTCCAGAGCGGCATCAAAAACAGTTCGTCCTTCTTTTTGGCGAAGAATGGCATATTCAACAATAAGAATCGCATTTTTCCCCAATAGACCGATCAGCATGACCAGAGAAACCTGCGCATAAATATTATTTTCCAGACCCAGAAGTTTGAGTGAGAGAAAAGCGCCAAATATCCCCGTAGGCAAAGAGAGTATTACTGGAAGCGGAAGCAGAAAGCTTTCGTATTGCGCAGCGAGCAGCAGGTAAACAAAGAGAAGACATATACCAAAAATATACATCGCCTGATCACCCGACAGGATTTCTTCCCTGGTCATCCCTGACCATTCATATGAAAACCCTTTGGGAAGTTTTTCTTTTGCCACACGTTCTACCGCCTTGATAGCATCTCCGCTACTGAACCCCGGAGCAGCATCACCATTGATCATTGCGGATGTATACATATTATAGCGCGTCAGTAATTCTGGTCCGTAAACCCTTTCAAGACGTATGAAAGTTGAAAAGGGAACCATTTCACCACGGTTATTTTTAACATACAACTTCAAAATATCTTCCGGACTTCTGCGGAAACTTGGATCTGCCTGTACCATAACCTTGTACATCTGTCCAAACCGGATGAAGTTGGAAGCATACAAGCTACCGATCAAGGTTTGGAGTGTGCTCATGGCGGCATCAACAGAAACTCCTTTTTTGGAAGCAATATCAGCATCCACATGAATCATGTATTGCGGAAAGCTCGCATCAAAACTGCTGAACGCACTTGATATTTCAGGAGTGGCCATTAATTCTTTAACAAATTCATTTGTGACACTGGCAGTTTTTTGAAGATCATCACTGCCAGTCCTATCCTGGACACGAAGTTCAAATCCACTTGAATTACCAAATCCAGGAACCGTTGGAGGAGGGAAAAACTCAATTTTTGCATCTGTGATATGCTTTGTTTTCTGCTCCATTTCAGCAATGATGTCTTTCACTGATTCTTTGCGTTGATCCCAGGCTTTCAGGTTGATCATTGCCATACCATAAGATGATCCGGCAGATTCAGTAATCAAGCTATACCCTGAAAGGGATGATACCGATTCCACAGGTTCCAGTGACTCCGCTACTTTCTGTATTTCATCCAGAACAGCTTCCGTTCTTTCAACCGTGGCGGCAACCGGCGTTGTCACATTCACGTTAATTACACCTTGATCTTCCGTAGGAATGAACCCACTTGGAAGGATCGCGCTGATGCCATAAGTTCCGATACAAAATGCGATCAGCAAGCCAATTGTAATCATTCTACGGCCGATAATGAAGGAAAGCAGTTTTTGGTATCTGTTTGAAATACCATTATAGCCATTATTAAAACCTTTAAAAAACCGGTCAAGCGGGGTATTTTTTGAAGGCTGCCCATGTGTATTTTTGAGCATTATTGCGCAAAGAGCAGGTGTAAGGGTTAATGCGTTGATACCGGAAATTACAATCGAAATCGCCAGGGTGATCGAAAACTGCCGGTAAAATATTCCAACGGGACCTGACATAAACGCTACCGGAACAAACACTGCTGACATCACGAGTGTAATTGCAATAATTGCCCCGCTCATTTCTTTCATTGATTCGAGGGTTGCTTCTCTGGCATCCAGATGTTTTTCAGCCATTTTTGCATGGACGGCCTCGACGACGACGATGGCATTATCGACCACAATACCGATCGCTAATACCAAAGCAAACAGCGTAAGCAAGTTAATCGAAAAACCGAAAAGCTGCATAAATGCAAATGTACCGATCAAAGCCACCGGGACAGCTAAGGCAGGAATAAGCGTTGAACGGAAATCCTGCAAGAACAGATAAACAATGATGATCACAAGAATAAATGCTTCAATCAATGTGCGAACCACTTCATGAATAGATGCATCGAGGAAGCGAGACACGTCATAAGAAACAAAGTAGTCCATTCCGGGCGGGAAACTTGTGCCTTTTAATTCAGCTACTTTGCTTTTGATATTTCTGATAACATCCTGCGCATTTGAGCCCGGACGCTGTTTGATCATGATCGATGCCGACGGTTTTCCGTTGGACTTGGAAGCCATATCATACTCCAGTGTTCCAAATTCGATATCTGCAACATCTTTTAGTTTAAGCATCGAACCGTCCGGATTGGACCGCAGAACAATATTTTCGTATTGAACCGGTTCAAACAATTTCCCGGTATATTTTAAAACATATTGCAAAACCTGTGTTTCGCGGCCAGAAGCTACGCCTGTTTTTCCAGGTGCCGCAACCACATTTTGATCGCGTATTGCCTTTACAACTTCATCTGCCGACACGTTGTAAGTATTCATTCGATCGGGTTTCAGCCACACACGCATGGAGTAATCCTTACTTCCCATAATCTGTGCACGACCTACGCCGTCAATCCTTTTTAACTCTTTTAAAATGTTTATATCGGCGAAATTATAAACAAAGTCTTCACCAACTGTGGTATCTGTGCTCATAATATCGAGATACATGAGCATACTATTGACCTCTTTTTCAGTGGTAACACCAGCTTTAATTACTTCTTCCGGGAGTTCGTCAATAACCGTTTGCACACGGTTTTGCACGTTGACTGCGGCAAGATCGGGGTCTACGCCTACGTTAAACGAAATGGTAATGGTCGTCACGCCGTCGTTTCCGGAGACACTGGTCATGTACGTCATGCCAGGTACACCGTTAATGGCTTTTTCCAAGGGAACTGCAACAGCGTCGACGCAAACTTCCGAGTTGGCCCCTGTATAAGTGGCTGTTACGACAACAGAAGGCGGAACAATATCGGGGAATTGAGAAACAGGTAGTCCGGTGAAAGCCAGAATCCCCATCAGCGTTATGAAAATAGAAATTACCAGCGACAGTACCGGTCGCTCTATAAATTTTTGAAACATGATTTAAAATTCAGGTGGGCGTTTGATTTTATCGCGCTGTAAGCTCGATTTTGTTCGTTTCGGTTTTGACAGAATCCAGAAGTATTGTTTTTGGATTAATCGTAACGCCATCCTTCAATCCCTGAAGTCCCTCGCAAACGATTGTTTCTCCCGGCTCTAATCCCGACTTTACAATATAGTATCCTGAAAGTCTCGATTTTGGGACAAAGCTTCTGGTTTTTATTTTATTGTCTTTGCCCAAAACGTAAACAAAGTTTTTATCCTGAATTTCAAAAGCAGCTTTTTGAGGAATTAAAATGGCATTCTCAACGGTATTGGTCAACCTGATCGTGCCCGTAGATCCGTGTTTTAATAATTTTTCAGGATTTGTAAAACGTGCCCTGAAAGCAATAGATCCGGTACCTTCGTCGAAAGCGCCCTCCATGGTTTCAATAATTCCTTTATGTTTGAAAAAAGAACCATCTGCCAGTTCAAGCTCTACAATCGTGTTATTATTAGAGGCAGATCCCCGTGCCCGGGTGTATTCGAGGTATTCGTTTTCTGAGACATTAAAATAAGCAAATACATTTTTAGTATCAGAAAGCGTGGTAAGCAAGGTGCCTTCGTTGATCAAACTGCCTGTTTTGTAAGGAAGTCTGTCGATAACGCCATCGAATGGCGCTTTGATCTCTGTTTGTGCCAGATGCAGCGCTGCTGTCGATCGTTGCGATTTTGCTTCTTCAATTTTAGCGTTTGCAGCTGCGAGTTTTGCCTGTGCAACCTCTAGCTCGGTTTTTGAAATGACATTTTTTTCAACAAGTAATTTAACACGTTTCAGTTCAAGTTCTGCGCCCTTGGCATCAGCGTCGGCACTTTGCAGATTAGCCTTTGCTTTGGCAAGGCCGGATTCGTATTCTGCGCTGTTGATTCGAAACAGTATCTGCCCTTTTTTTACTTCTTTGCCTTCATCAACATAAACCTGCTCGAGGTAACCTTTAACTCTGGCATATATTTCCACATTTCTGACAGCATGAATATCACTAACATATTCCCTGTGAAGATCGGTTTTCTGAGATTTCAATTCTGTGACAGGAATTGTCAAAATAGAATCTTTGAGTTCTGTGGAGTCTTTGCTTTGTGTAGAACAAGCCGTCGCGAAAAGGCTTATTCCTAACAGAAAAGACCAGTTATAATTTTTCATGATGAGTAAGTAAGTAATTGAAATTTAATATTTTAAAGTGTATGAATAGAACTTTGGCACATGGTGATACATCCAAATGTGACCCATTAGGATGTATATTGTTATCAGCAAACATGAATGCATGCAGCAAAAAGCAGGCATTTGGTGTCTGTCAATTAATTCAAAAAATCTGTGCGGCTAGAATAATGTGGCAGAATGCCGGAATTGTCTGTTAAAACGGACAAAGTCGATGAAGGAAGCTGTAATAGTCTGGCAAGGTAAGTAACCCCTCAATGGAGCCGATGACTTGCTTGGTATAATGTTTTACAACTGATTTCAAAGAAAAATGGAAGTATTCCGAGGGAACAGTTTCGAAGCTGATAAACCGGTAGCTTGATGTCCGGTGACGTAATAAGTGCGTTAAACTTTCCTTCCATTCGAATTCATCAGCCTTAACGAATGTCTGGCGTTGACAAATTGAATCATCAATTTCAATTTCTTCTTCTTCGTCTTCCAGATAGTAGGAATTGTTGAAGGGAGACAAGAACTTTATTCCGAAATTAGACCTGCATGACGCTTCCGCCTGTCCGGAAAACAGTGCCGAGGCAAGAATTTGCCCAATGCAAAAAAACAATATGAAAGTTCTTTTAAGCATGGTGCTGATTAAAGTTCAAAACATTAAAAATTCATATTTTTATAATGAATTCAAGAATGATTGGAATTATATAATTGAATATGCAATACTGTGCTCCAATTATTCAAATATAACAATTCAAATTTTATAACCAAATTTTCGGGAATGTTAACAACTGTTAACCAAATCTAATATTTTT
>Ga0247803_1000814_pt1 | contig 16523 bp, 18 predicted proteins | sample UWRJL014104B1_FD_180928 | JGI IMG/M metagenome (GOLD analysis project Ga0247803, IMG submission 180928) | Plant litter microbial communities from Arlington Agricultural Research Station in Wisconsin, United States - UWRJ-L014-104B-1 | ecosystem: Environmental > Terrestrial > Plant litter >...
TTCCTGCTTGGCCATCGGGGCCGTGGACGGCTTCTTCTGGAAGGTCTGCACCCCAAGGGCGCGCACGGCCCTCAGCTTGACCTCGCGGCTGCCCAGGATGGTCGCCTCGGACTGAGCCACCTCGCCTGCCTGGGGCGGTGCGGCCGACTGCTGCTGCTGCATGCCGCCCACGCGCGGCTCATAGACGTATTCCTGGCCCGTCCCGGCATAGAGGCTGGCCCCGGCGGTATAGGTCTTCTTGACCGTCATCACGGCGGCGGCGCCCAGCACGAAGACCAGCAGGAAGATCAGGATCATCAGCCCCAGCTCGCGGAACATCAGACCGATGATGTCGAGCAGGCCGTAACGCGGGCGGGCTGCAACATAGGCCGTTGAGCGCATGAGAAGGCGAATCCATGGAAGGCGTTACGATGGATGATCCTTCGCCCAGCGGCGTTACCCACTGGTTAACCATAAGCGGCGACCTTCCCCTCGACCTCAATAGTTGGCCGTCCGATTCCCATGATCCCTGATCGCCGCCACATCCTGCTCGCCCTCGGAGCCGTTGCTGTGTCTGGCTGCGCTTCCGACGCACCGGCTCGCCCGCCAGCCGGTGAACGGGTGACGCGCGACGGGTTTCAGGACATCGGCTTCGCGGACTGGACGGAGGCCGAGCCGGAATATCTGCTCTATCCCGGCGACGAGATCGAGATCGCCACCCCCACGGCGACCGAACTGACGCGCACGCTCAAGGTCGGTCCGGACGGCAGGGTCGCCCTGCCCCTGATCGGTCAGGTGATGGCGGCGGACCGCACCATCGCCGAACTGGAAGGCGATATCAGCCAGTTCTACGCCAGCCAGTTGGTCCGCCCGGTGGTCGAGGTGACCCTGAGGCAGGCAGGGCCGATGAAGGTGTGGGTGGACGGCGAGGTCCGCACGCCGGGCGTCTATGACATGCCGGGCGACATCGACGCCTATCAGGCGCTGGTCATGGCCGGCGGCACGCTGCCGAGCGCGCGTTCGACGCGGGTTGCCCTGATCCGGCGCGGGCCTGGCGGGATGCGGATGCTGCGAGAAATCGACCTGCGCCCGCGTCGCGGCGAGGTGGTGGCCCTGCGCCGTGGAGACATCATCTTCGTGCCGCGCTCGACGCTGGGCGAGCTGGCGGCCTTCTTTACCCAGGTCCGCGCGGCGATGCCGATCGGCTTCAGCTATTCGATCAACGGGTCGAACGGCAACGGCTACGCCCAGTTCTAGGGCCGTTCAGCCGCTGACGTGGATCAGGCAGCCAGGCTGACCACGCCCGCGTCGATATAGCGGCGGGCGGCCTTCTGGGCCTCGGCGATCTCTTCGCGCTCCATCTCCTGGGACATCTCGCGGCGATAGACACGCGCCTCGACCGAGCCCTTCATGGCGGCCAGGTTGAAGATCATGTGGGCCGAAACGCGGTCCATCGGACATCCGCCGGAACCCGCCGAGTACATCATGCCCAGGTGAAACAGGGCGTCGCCGTCCATGTCGGCGGTGGGAAGCGGCAGAACCGCCTCAACAAATTCAGGCGCCATTTCTTGCGCGGTCATCGTCTTGTCCTCTAGCGCGAGGCCCATTCTGGACCCGCCTTTGATGACCTGATCAAATACCCGCGGTTTGAAGTTAAAGTTAACGGCGAAGGGGCTGAAAACCCCTTTTGTGTAAACGCTTTACCAAGATCTTCAGGGCCGTTCAGACATCATCAAGACCCCGGTAAGACCCTGTTTATATAGGTGCGAACCCCTAACGGGCGCGCTGTCCGAACAGCACCTTGCGGGCCTCCTCGGCCGCCTTACCCGACGCCGCCAGATTGCGCCGCATCTCGTCTCCCAGCGCCCTACCCGCCTGGACCGCAGGGCGGGCGCCGACCCGCTCCATCCAGGCCTGCAGATGCGGAAAGTCGTCCAACGACTGCCCCTGAAGGGCCGGCAGGATCCACGGCCAGGTTGCCATGTCGGCGATGGAATAGTCGCCCGCCAGATAGTTGCGATCCGCCAGCCGCCGATCCAGCACGCCGTAAAGCCGGTTGGTCTCGTTGGTGTAGCGGCGCACGCCATAGGCGATGTGGCGCTGGTCGGCGACGATCGCTGGGGCGTACTGGCGGAAGTGATGCGTCTGTCCCGCCATCGGTCCCAGACCGCCGACCTGCCAGAACAGCCACTGATCGACCTCGGCCTTGCCGCGCGCATCGCGGGGATAGAATTTGCCGGACTTGGCCCCGAGGTACTGCAGGATGGCCCCGGATTCGAAGATCGACAGCGACATCCCGTCTGGCCCGTCCGGATCGACGATGGCGGGCATGCGGCCATTGGGGCTGATCTTCTGGAACGCCTCGCCGAACTGTTCGCCCGCTCCGATGTTGATCGGCTTCATCTCGTAGGGCAGGCCCATCTCTTCCAAGGCGATGGAGACCTTCCAGCCGTTGGGCGTCGGCCAGTACCAGAGTTCGATCGGTCGCGTCATCACAGCCCCTCACCTGCGCCTGTCCCAGTGGAAAGCCGCAGCCTCGATCTGGGGCGTCGCCGGGTCCGCCGCAACCGCCAAACGCCGTCACAGAGGATTCCTGACCCGGACGTTCAGCCCGAGTTCATCCCCGCTGCGTCATCCTCATCGGCTATACGATGTGGCGGCGACCGACTATCCGCCGCTCGCCGAACCCAGGAGGCAGGTTTGAACCGTTTTACCCGTGCGGCCGTCATCGCCATCGCCCTGGCCACGACGGGGGCGCCCCTCGCCGCCCTGGCTCAGGATCGCGGCCAGGATCGCAAGGCTGAGGCGCCCCGTCAGGAACGCCGTGAGCAGCGCACCGAGCCTCGCAATGACCGGCGCGAATATCGCCAGGACAATCGCAACGAACGCAGCCAGCCCCGCCAGGAACGCCGCAACGACCGCCGTGACTATCGCCAGGAGCGCCCCAGCGACCGCCGCGACTATCGCTATGACGCCGGCTTGACGCACGACCAGATCGACGGGCGGAGCCAGCGCAACAGCATGGCCGACAATCGCTCTGTCAGCGGACGCCCGACCGCCTAGACGGGCCACAGCGGGTTCCGTGACAGACCGACGCCTACCGAGCGGAAAGCTCGGAATTTTGTCTTATTTTATAAAGATATAATGGTCGGTGGCGGGTCGTTTTTCGTTCAGACACAGTTCATGCGACCCGTCCGATCTTAAGAGCAAGCCGTCCACAGGACGTGCCGGGAACTGAACGAAGATGAAACGCTCATTGATGGTTTTCGCCGCCATCGCCGCCTTTGCCGGACCGGCCTTGGCGCCCATGGCCACCCTGGCTCAGGAACGCCCCCAACGTGGGCAGGGAGACCGCAATGATCGCGGCTCGCGCCCTGAACGATCCGAACGCGCCGAACGCGCCCAGCCCTCCGAGCGGCCTTCGGCGCGTCAGGACGGCTCGCGCGAAGCCCGGCCCAGCCGGCCTGACCGTCCCCGCGAACGCGAAGCTCGGCCTCAGGGTCAGGGCCAATCCCAGAACCGCGGCCCGCAGAATCGGGGCGACCGTGACCGTGGTGATCGTGACCGCTCGCAGGGCGGCGGCGCCTGGACCTCTGGCGATCGCAATCCCGGCCAGCAGCGCCCTAATCGACCCGATGCGAACCGTCCCGGAGCCAACCGGCCCGACGCGGACCGGCCCAACTCCAATCGTCCGGGCTCAAATCGCCCGGGCGCCTCGCGACCCGATGGCGATCGCCCCGGCGCCAATCGTCCTGGGAACAATCGTCCTGGCGCGGACCGTCCTGGCTCCAATCGGCCGGGCGCCAATCGGCCAGGCTCAAACCGACCAGACGGCTGGCGCCCTGATGGGGAGCGGCCCGGCGCCAATCGTCCCAATACCAACCGACCCAACGCCAATCGTCCGGGGCCGAACCGGCCTAATGGCGGCCACGGAAACGGGTCCTGGAACGGTCACAACCACCAGGACCGCGCGGATCGCCATCGCGAGTTCCGCAATCGCTTCAACCGAGACCAATGGCGTCGTGACTGGAATCGTGGCCGGTCGCATGACTGGTGGCGCAGCGACCGCCGGTTCCGCAACTACAGCGGCTTCCGCTACGGCTACTATTTCGCGCCCAACTACGGCTACTACAGCGTCCCGAGCCAGTACTGGGGCCAGCGCTATTCTGAGGGCAGCTACCTGCCATCGGTCTTCTGGCGCTATCGGCTGGACGACTACCGCACCTACGGCCTGGGCTATCCGCCCGCAGGCACCCGGTGGGTCCTGGTCGACAACTGGGTCTATCTGATCGACGAGCGCGACGGCTATATCGTAGAGGTCATCAGGGACGTCTGGAGCTGGTAAACCGCCTGCACGTCCATAGGAACGAAAAGGCCCCGGAACGCTGTTCCGGGGCCTTTTTTGTCGCCCAGCGAGTGTCCGCAAAAATCGTCTTGATTAACGACCCGTTCAACTGGGGTTCAGGCGACGGGCTTCAGAGTGACGTCACAGTCGGAATACACCGACGGGACGATGTCATTCTCGCCATCCACCCCGGCGGCTTCTCAATGGAGGCAGATATGTTCAAGAAGACCATGATTATAGCCGCCGCGGTTGCCGCGACACTTTCGACCCCCATGGTCGCGTCGGCCCAGTCCCGGCACCACAACGACCGCGACCACCGCTATGAGCGCAATGATCGTCGCGAGCACTATCGCAACGACCGCCGCTATTCGCCGCCGCGTTATGACCGTCGCCATGACAACCGCCGATACAACGATAACCGTCGCTATAACCGGCACTACCGTCCTGCGCCCGTGCGCTATTACCGGGGCGGAACCCTGCCGTATCAGTACCGCTCGAACTGGTACATCCGCGACTACAACCGCTACGGTTATGCGCCCCCGCCGCGCGGCTATGGCTACTACCGCACCGACACCGGCGACATCGTGGTCGCCGCCCTGGCGACCGGGGTGATCCTGTCGCTGCTGGCGAACTAAGCCGACAGTCGAAATGAACGACGGCCCGGAGAGCGATCTCCGGGCCCTTTTCAATGTCTCGAATGCTGTCCGCTCCTCGGGTCTGGTCCGAGGATGGCGGTGTCCATTACAAACCCAGCTTGGCCTTCAGGATCTCGTTGACCGAGGCCGGGTTGGCTTTGCCGCCGGTGGCTTTCATGACCTGACCGACGAACCAGCCCAGCGCCTGAGGCTTCTCGGCGACGGCGGCGGCCTTGTCGGGGTTGGCGGCGATGAGTTCGTCGACGGCCTTTTCGATGGCGCCCGTGTCATTGACCTGCACCAGGCCACGCGCCTCGACGACCGCGCGAGGCGAACCCTCGCCGTTCCAGACGTGGTCGAACACTTCCTTGGCGATCTTGGAGGAAATCACCCCCTCCTCGATCAGGGCGACCAGTTCGGCGACGTGGCTGGCCGGAACCGGGCTGGCGTCGAACACCAGGTGATCGGCCGACAGCCGGGCCGACAATTCGTTGGTCACCCAGTTGGCCACCAGCTTGGCGTCGCGCCCCTTGGCGGCGGCTTCGAAATAATCGGCCTTGGCCTGATCCGAGATCAGCACCACGGCGTCGTATTGCGACAGGCCGTATTCCGCCATCAGCCGCTTGCGCTTGGCGTCGGGCAGTTCGGGCAGATCGGCCTTGATGGCGTCGATCCAGGCCTGTTCCAGCTCGAGCGGCAGCAGATCGGGATCAGGGAAGTAGCGGTAATCGTTCGCCTCTTCCTTTGACCGCATCGACCGGGTCTCGTTCTTGGTCGGGTCGTACAGGCGGGTTTCCTGCAGGATCGAACCGCCGTCCTCCAGGATTTCGATCTGACGGCGCGCCTCGTGGCTGATGGCCTGGGAGATGAAGCGGAACGAGTTGACGTTCTTGATCTCGCAGCGCGTGCCCAGGTGCTTGAAGTCGCCCGTCGCCTTGAACTTCTCATAGCCGCCCTCGCGGCAGACCGAGACGTTCACGTCGGCGCGCAGGTTTCCCTTCTCCATGTCGCCGTCGCAGGCGCCCAGATAGATCAGGATGGTCCTGATCTTCTTCACATAGGCCACCGCTTCTTCGGGCGAGCGCATGTCCGGCTTGGAGACGATCTCCATCAGGGCCGTGCCGGCGCGGTTCAGGTCGACGAAGCTCTCGGTCGGCGACAGGTCGTGGATCAGCTTGCCCGCGTCCTGTTCCAGATGCAGCCGCTCGATGCGCACGGTGTTGAAGCTGCCGTCCTCGGCCTCGACCTCGATCTCGCCCTCGCCCACGATGGGGAAGTAGAGCTGCGAGATCTGATAGCCCTGCGGCAGGTCGGGATAGAAGTAGTTCTTGCGGTCGAACTGGCTCTTCAGATTGATCTGGGCGTTGAGGCCCAGGCCCGTCTTCACCGCCTGCTCGACGCAATGCTTGTTCAGGGTCGGCAGCATGCCGGGGAAGCCGGCGTCGATCAGCGACACCTGCTCGTTCGGCCCCGCGCCGAAGCCGACGGCGGCGCCCGAGAACAGCTTGGCGTTCGACGCCACCTGGGCGTGGATCTCCAGCCCCATGACGATTTCCCAAAGGCCGGTCCGGCCCTGGATGAGTTTGGATGTGTCGGTCATGCTCACCACCACTTCTCCGCCTTGCCGGTAAACCCGGCCGCCTTCTCCAGCGCGCCTGCGACCTGGAACACGGTCGCCTCGTCCAGCGCCTTGCCGATGACCTGAAGGCCCAGCGGCAGGCCGCCGGCGTCCACGCCTGCAGGCACCGAAATGCCCGGCAGACCGGCCAGATTGGCGGTGACGGTGAAGATGTCGTTCAGATACATCTGCAGCGGATCGACCTGTTTGTCGCCCAGGGCGAACGCCGCCGACGGCGTCGATGGCGTCAGAATGGCGTCGACCTTGCCCCAGACATTGTCGAAGTCCTCGGCGATGCGGCGGCGGACCTTCAATGCCCGGACGTAGTAGGCGTCATAGAATCCGGCCGACAGCACATAGGCGCCGATGATCAGGCGGCGCTTGACCTCGGGGCCAAAGCCCTCGGCGCGGCTGGTCTCGTAGAGGTCCGTCAGGGAGGTCGTCCCCTCGGCGCGATGTCCGAACCGCATGCCGTCATAGCGGGCCAGGTTGGAAGAGGCCTCGGCGGGGGCGACGATATAGTAGGTCGGCAGGGCGTACTGGGTGTGCGGCAGGCTGATCGGCACGATCTCGCAACCGGCGTCCTTCAGCCACTCCATGCCGTCGGCCCACAGCTTCTGGATCGCCTCGGGCATGCCGTCGACGACGTATTCCGAAGGCACGCCGATGCGCAGACCCTTGACCGACTTGCCCACGCTGGCGGACCAGTCGGGCGTCGGGATGTCCAGGCTTGTGGAATCCTTGATATCGAACGAGCACATCGACTTCAGCAGCAGGGCTGCGTCATCGACGGTCTTGGCGATCGGGCCGGCCTGATCCAGCGAGCTGGCGAAGGCCACCATGCCGAAGCGGCTGGCGCGGCCATAGGTGGGCTTGATCCCGACCGTGCCCGTGAAGGCGGCGGGCTGGCGGATCGAACCGCCGGTGTCGGAGGCCGTGGCGGCAAGGCACAGGTCGGCGGCGACGGCCGAGGCCGAACCGCCCGAGGAACCGCCGGGCGTCAGTTCGGCGTCCGAACCCTTGGCCTTCCACGGATTCTTGACCGGACCAAATGCCGAGGTCTCGTTGGACGAGCCCATGGCGAACTCGTCCATGTTCAGCTTGCCCAGCATCACCGCCCCGTCGCGCCACAGGTTGGCGGTGACGGTCGATTCATACGGCGGGACAAAGCCGCGCAGCATGTTGGAGCCGGCGGTCGTCCGGACGCCCTGGGTGCAGAACAGGTCCTTGATCCCCAGGGGCGCGCCTTCCAGCACGCCGCCCTGCCCCGCCGCGATCCGCGCGTCAGAGGCCTTGGCCATGTCGATCGCCTTGTCGGCCGTGACCTCGACATAGGCGTTCAGGGTCGGGTTGGCGGCCTCGATGTTCGAGATGAAGGCGCGGGTGATTTCCTCGGACGAGAAGGTCTTGGCCTTCAGGCCCTCGACGGCGGCGGTCAGCGTCAGCTTGGTCAGGTCGCTCATGACTATTCGACCACCTTGGGCACGACATAGAAGCCGTCGGCCGATTTCGGAGCGTTCGATAAGACGTCTGCGAGCTTGGCGCCGTCGGTCACGATGTCGTCGCGCAGGCGCAGGGGCTGTGCCACGTTCGAGGTCATCGGCTCGACGCCGTCCACGTTCACCTGCTGCAGCTGTTCGATCCAGTTCAGGATGCCGTTTAGCTCCTGTGCCAAAGGCTCCAGCCGATCGTCAGGGGTCTTGATCCGGGCGAGGTGTGCGACCTTGCGCACCGTCGCGGCGTCGATGGCCATGAGGCCCTCCGATAGTCAAAGTGCAAGCGCCGGTGACTAGCGGGCCAGAGCCGGATTCACAAGGTTTCGACGGCCTTATTGAGCAGGTGCGACACGGACGAGCACCGGCTGGTCGCCGACCGGCCCGACGGTGAAGGTGACGACGATCCGTCGGGTGCGAGAACCGATCGTGCCAGTCGCCTCGTCATAGGTGTTTTCGGTCACCTCCAGATCGACCTTGCCGTTGCTCTCGCCCAGCAGCCGGTAGTCCAGAAAATCGCCCAGCTTGTAGATCCACCAGCCTTCCGCCGGGCTGCGGAAGAAGGCGATGTAGGTATAGAGGCCGTTCATGGCCGGATCGCCGCCGCCCGTGCCGAACAGCTTGACGTCCATGCCTTCCGACCGCGTCAGCGTGTCGATCTTGACGACGAAGGCCGCGACCTGTCCCTCGTCCCCGACCACCGCCTTCATCGGCACGCCGGGGTTGGCCGCGACCAGGGGTGTGTTGGGCGAGGTCGGCTGGGTGGGCGCGGGATCGGCGGGGCTCGCGGGATGAACCGGCGCGACCGGCGGCCGAGGTGCGCCATTGAACGCCTGCCAGGCGGCATCCAGCCGATCACAGCCGGACAGGGAAACGGCCGCCAGCAGCGTCGCGGTCGCCAGAGTGAGCGTCTTCATCCTCGCCTCCCGTTTTTCAGGACCATGCGGCCGGAAGGCCGGCTTGCCAATGCCGCCCCTTCGACATCGCGCCCGGCCTGGCCTATGGACCGCCCGTGCCCGTTCTCGACCTCCTTGACCTACCCGCCGCCTGCCCGCCGAACACGGCGTGGCTGGGCCTCGACCTGGGCGAGGCCACCATCGGCGTCGCCGCCTCGGACACCAGCCGGATGATCGCCAGCCCGCTGGAACTGATCCGCAAGGTCAAGTTCAGCCAGGACGTGGAACGACTGATCAAGATCATGAACGGCCGCAACGTCTCGGGCCTCATCATCGGCTTGCCGGTGAACATGGACGGGACCGAGGGGCCTCGCGCCCAGTCCTGCCGGGCGTTCGCCCGCAATCTGGACCGCATCCGCCCGACCAATGTCGCCTTCTGGGACGAGCGGCTGTCGACCAGCGCGGTCGAGCGTTTCCTGATCGAGGACCTGGACCTGAACCGCAAGCGCCGGGCCGAGGTGGTGGACCGCACGGCCGCCGCCTGGATCCTGCAGGGAGCCCTGGACCGGGTGCGCGATCAGGCGACGTGGGTCTGAGCTCTCCCTGTCCCCTACCCTCCGGACTATAGTACCGTTATAGGCGGGCTTTAATGACCGAATCCCAACACGAAATGCAGGGCGTCAACAACCTGATCGCAGAGCGGCTTATCCCGTTCCCGAGCCCCCATTTCCTATCCGCAGGCGCCCTGAACCCACCGGCGGCGCTGGCCTTGCTGGATCTGGCCGATGTGTTCGTCGATCTGAACCGCCAGTCGTCCAAGGTCCTGGACCTGCTGCACGGCCGCACGGTCGTGAACATCTTCTTCGAGAACTCGACCCGCACCTCATCTTCGTTCGAGATCGCTGCCAAGCGGCTGGGCGCCGATGTGGTTACCATGCCGGTCCAGGCCTCGTCCGTCGCCAAGGGCGAGACCCTGATCGACACGGCCGTCACCCTGAACGCCATGAAGCCCGATATCCTGGTCATCCGCCACGGCGCGTCCGGCGCTGCCGACCTGCTGTCGCAGAAGGTCGGCTGTGCGGTGGTCAACGCCGGCGACGGCCGCCACGAACACCCGACCCAGGCCCTGCTGGACCTGCTCAGCCTGCGCCGCGCGTTCGGCGATGTCGGCGGCCTGACCATCGCCATCTGCGGCGACATCACCCACAGCCGCGTGGCTCGCTCCAACGTCATCCTGCTGTCCATGATGGGCGCGCGCGTCCGCCTGATCGGCCCGCCCACCCTGGTGCCCGGCGACGCCGACCGCTGGGGCTGCGAGGTCTTCCACGACATGCGCGAGGGCCTGGCCGGCTGCGACGTGGTGATGATGCTGCGCCTGCAGCTTGAGCGGATGCAGGGCGCCCTGGTCCCCTCGACCCGCGAGTATTTCCGCTTCTGGGGCCTGGACCGCGAGAAGCTGGCCTGGGCCGCGCCCAACGCCAAGGTCATGCATCCAGGCCCGATGAACCGGGGCGTCGAGATCGATTCCGACGTCGCCGACGACCTGTCGGTTTCTTTGATCCAGGATCAGGTCGAGATGGGCGTCGCCGCCCGCATGGCCGTGCTGGCCTCGCTCTCCGCCCGGATCGGAGACGACCGATGAGCCGCCTCGCCATCGTCAACGCCCGCCTGCTGGATCCCGCCACCGACTATGACGGTCCCGGCGGCGTCCTGATCGAGGATGGCCGGATCGCCGAGGTCGTGCGCGGCGCCGCCAACTTTGGCGAGGTCGAGACCATCGACGCCCAGGGCCTGTGCCTGTCGCCCGGCCTGATCGACATCCGCATCAAGACCGGCGAGCCCGGCGCCGAGCCCAAGGAGACGCTGAAGTCCGCCAGCCTGTCGGCGGCGGCGGGCGGCGTCACCACCATCGTCGTCCAGCCCGACACCGATCCCGCCGTGGACGACCCGGCCATGGTCGACTTCATCCAGCGGCGCGGCGCGGCCCTGAACCTGGTCAACGTCTTCGCCGCAGGGGCCGCGACCAAGGCCCGCGATGGCGTCCGCATGGCCGAGATCGGCCTGATGAACGAGGCGGGTGCCCTGTATTTCACCGATGGCGACCGCGTCATCGCCAACAGCCGCACCCTGCAACGGGTGATGAGCTACGCCGGGGCCTTCAACGCCCTGATCGCCTGTCGTCCCGCCGATCCCTGGCTGAGCGAGGGCACGGTGGCGACCTCGGGCGAACTGGCCACGCGCCTGGGCCTGTCGGGCGCCCCGGCCATCGCCGAGCGGATCCAGTTGGAACGCGATCTGGCCCTAGTCGAACAGACCGGCGCGCGGTTCCTGGTCGATCAGATCTCGACCGAGGGCGCGCTGGACACCCTGGCCCGGGCGCGCGGCAAGGGGCTGGAGGTCGCCGCTTCCGTGTCGATCAACCACCTGTGCTTCAACGAACTCGACATCGGCGAATACCGCACCTTCTACCGGCTCGATCCGCCCCTGCGCGCCGAGAGCGACCGCCAGGCCCTGATCGAGGCGGTGCGAGACGGCCTGATTGACGTCATCACTTCGGCCCACGCCCCCGCCCCGGCCGAGGACAAGCGCCGCCCGTTTTCCGAGGCTGCACCCGGCGCGGTGGGGCTGGAGACCCTGCTGGCCGCCACCCTGACCCTGCATCACGAGGACGGGCTGGACCTGCTGACCCTGCTTCGCCCGCTGACCCAAGGCCCGGCCGCGCTCTTGGGCCTCGACAGCGGTGTGATCGAGGCGGGCGCGCCTGCCGATTTGGTGCTGTTTGACCCCGACGCCCCGGTCGTCATCGACGCCGCCAAGCTGAAGTCCAAGTCAAAGAACTCGCCCTTCGACGGTCGCCGGCTTCAGGGTCGCGTCCTGCGTACCATCGTCGCCGGGCGGACGGTGTTCGCCGCCTAGCGGCTGCAGGTCTGGGCCGCAGCCAGTTCCGGCCCCATGACCGACTTTACGGCCAGCGGCGTGTCCGTGGCGATGATGGTCACGCCCTTGCGCCACAGTTCGCGATACTCGCCGACATCGCCATCCTGGGCGAACTGGTCGTCGAACCGTTCGCCAGGAGCGCCCAGGGTGCCGAACTGAACCTCGATCCCCTCGGCCTTCAGCTGGCGCCACTTGGACGGCTTCATCGTGCGCGAACCGGCCCAGGCCAGGATCTGATCGCTGTCCACGCCGGACAGATCCGTCGCCCGGCTCATCCCGGCCGAGATCATCATCTCCGGGGCCATGGCCGCGATCGCGCGGGCCGCCGTGTCGGAATAGGTGATCAGGATCACGCGGTCGGCGGCGTTCACCCGCCGCACCTCGGCGATGACGGCTCGGGCCAGTTCCAGCGTGCCCTCCTCATCGTCGGCCTTGAAGTCGAGCGCTGCGATGGCGTCGACACGCCCGGAGGCGGCCAGGGCCTCGTCCAGAGTGGGAGGCGCTGCGTCGGTCAGGTCGCCGTTCGGCGCCCGTAGCCGCATCTGACGCACCTGATTCAACGTCAGTTCGGCCAGGTGGCCATGGCCGGTGGTGGTCCGGTCCACCGACGGATCGTGCATCAGCACCAGTTTGCGATCCCGCGTCCTGACCACATCCAGTTCAACGATGGCGCCGGGAATGGCCTGGCCCGTCGCCAATATGGCGGCGATGGAGTTTTCGGGCTGGTCGGCCGCCGACTGGCCGCGGTGGGCCGAGATCGCCACGCCCCGTTCGCGCACGCAGTCGAAATAGGCCGCCAGCGCGGGTTTGCCCGCCGGCGTGTCCGACACCGCGAAACAGCCGCCCAGTGAAATACTGGCGGTCATGACGGCGGGTAGGACAAGGCGCATCTGGAACTCCGGTTCGGGGTTGCAGTCTCTTCCTAGCCCGGTTCCGGTCAAGTCGTGTCACGACGCTTGCCCGCAGCGACCTTGGGACGCATCCTGCCGCCAACGCGACCGTGGGGAGAGAATCAGTTGCAGGACTTGGTGGGACCGGCGGTCGGGACGCTCGCGCTCGTGGCGCTGGGCGGATACCTGCTGGGGTCGATTCCGTTCGGCGTCATCATCACGCGTCTGTCCGGCGTCGGCGATGTCCGCAACATCGGCTCGGGCAATATCGGCGCGACCAATGTCCTGAGGACCGGCCGCAAGGATCTGGCCATCGCCACCCTGCTGCTGGATGCGGGCAAGGGCGCCGCCGCCCTGCTAATCGCCCGCGCCCTGTTCGAGGGGAACACCACCCAGGACCTGGTCGGTTGTATCGCCGGCGCCTTCGCCTTCCTGGGCCACCTGTTTCCAGTCTGGCTGAGGTTCAAGGGCGGCAAGGGCGTCGCCACCTTCTTTGGACTGTTGCTGGCCGCGCACTGGCCGCTGGGCCTGATGGCCGCGGCGACCTGGCTGATCGTGGCCTTCGGTCTGAGGTATTCGTCGCTTGCGGCCCTGGTCGCCGCCGCCCTGGCGCCTGTCTATGCGTTGCTGCCCATCGCGGCGCTGGGCCTGCCCGTCGCGACGCCGCTGGTGGTCCTGGCCATCTTCACCGGTGTGCTGATCTTCATCCGCCACCATGAGAATATCGCCCGCCTGCTCAAGGGCGCCGAGCCCCGTATCGGCGGCAAGAAGGCCTGACCATGCTGACGGAGGCCGAACGCATCGCGCGCCTCCGTCTCGCCCGCGCCGACCGCGTCGGGCCGGTCTCGTTCAAACAGTTGCTGGACCGCTTCGGCAGTGCCGAACGCGCGCTGGATGCCCTGCCCGACATGGTCAGGCGCGGCGGCTCCACCGGCTACGCCCTGCCTGACCCCGCCCGTATCGAGGCTGAACTGACGGGCGGTGAACGCAAGGGCGCATCCCTCATCGTGTTGGGCGACCCCGCCTATCCCCCTTCCCTCGCCGCCGTCGATCCTCCCCCGCCCGTGCTGTGGGCGCTGGGCGATGTCAGCCTGTTGTCGCGGGAGGCGGTTGCGGTCGTGGGCGCACGCATCGCCTCGGCGGGCGGCCAGCGGATCGCCCGCGGCCTGTCGCAGGGCCTGGGTCAGGCCGGCTTCGTCGTCGTCTCCGGCATGGCGCGGGGCATCGACGCCGCCGCCCACGAGGGCGCTCTCGGGACCGGAACCGTGGCCGTTCTGGGCGGCGGGGTGGATGATGTCTATCCGCCCGAACACGCCGACCTGCACGCCCGCCTGGCCGAACGCGGCTGCGTCGTGTCCGAAAGCCCGATGGGAGCGCGCGCCCAGGCGCGCGACTTCCCCCGCCGCAACCGCATCATCTCGGGCCTGTCGCGCGGGGTGATCGTGGTCGAGGCCGAACTGCGCTCCGGCTCCCTGATCACAGCCCGGTTGGCGGGCGAACAGGGCCGCGACGTCTTCGCCGTGCCCGGCTCGCCGCTTGATCCACGCTCAAAAGGGCCGAACGCGCTGCTGCGTCAGGGGGCGATCCTGTGCGAGGGCGTGGACGATGTGGTGCGCGCCTTCGAGACCCTGCGCTATCTGGGCGAGCCAACGTCCGAGCCCTTCGACATGGGCCAGGACATCGACGCGGCCCTGATCGAGCGGGTCGCCGCCCTGCTGTCACCCACACCGACGCCGCGTGACGAATTGGCCCGGGCCTGTGGTGCGCCGGTGTCCCAGGTCGCGGCCGCCCTGCTGGAGCTCAGCCTTGCCGGCCGGGCTAGTCTGCTGGCTGGGGGGCTGGCGAGCCTCTAGCGGGGCCGTTTCGGCTCAGCGCCTTAGGGAAGTCGTGCCCCAGGGCCTCCGCCATGGCCTGCTGCACGATCAGGAAGACCTCGTCGCGCTGGTGGTAGTTGTTGGACAGGACGATCACCGTCACGTCCTGATCCGGCTGATAACTGATCAGGTTGCGGAACCCGGCCCAGCTGCCGGTGTGATAGATCTGGCGGTCCTCGAACGACGGCGACACCTGCTCGCCCAGCCGGTTGGCGAACAGTCCATAGCCCCAGTCGCGCCGATGCCGCCCGCGCTCGTTGGGCGTATCCGGCGGGGCGTGGTCACCGGTCATCTGGGCGTAGGAATAGGGCGTCAGCACATGACCCCGGTGCAGGGCCAACTCCCACGCCAGCATATCATCCAGCGTCGAATGCAGGGCGCCCGCGCCCATGACGACGCTGACGTTCGGGATGGTCTGGGCCGCCAGTCCACTGGGATAGTTGGCGTATCCCATGACCGTCTCGCCGCCGTCGCCCAGTCCGGTCCGGGTCATGCCCAAGGGCTGGAAGAAGGCCGTTTGCAGATAGTCCGAAAAGGCCATGCCACTGGCCTTCTCGACAATGGCGGCGGCCAGATTGAAGGCGGCGTTGTTGTAGCGGATCTTCGAACCGGGCTCGAACTGCAGCCCGTAGGTCTTTGAATTTTCGGTTAGTTGATCCAGCGTCACGGGCGTGACCCGCGCCAGACCCCATTGCGGCCGCGCCATCAGGTCGGGGATGCCCGATGTGTGCGACAGCAGGTGGTGGATCTTCAGCGGCGCCCAGGCGGCCGGGCATGGCTGGATCCACTGACAGACCGGATCGCCGATCTTCAGCTTGCCCTCGTCCTGAAGCTTCAGGATGGCGGCGGCGGTGAACTGCTTGCTGATCGAGGCCAGCAGGAACTGGCTGTCCAGCGCCAGCGGCTCGCCCCGGTCGGCATGGGCCGGCCCGTAAACCTGACGGAACAGCACGGTGTCGCCCTTGGCCACCAGCACCGCGCCCATGAAGCGCGGGCGCGCCTGCATGGCGGCGGCTAGTTGGGGCAGGTCCTGCACCACCTCGACCGGCGGCCGGGGCGGCAGAGCCTGGCGCGCGGGACGCGGCGGCGACGGCGTGGCGCTGCTGAAGACGGCGGCGGCGCCCGCGCCGGCCAGCACGATGGCGGCGACGACGCCGGCGAACAGCCGCGGATGATTGCCGGCGGTCTTGGGAACGGTGAACACGCTTACTCTACTCGGAAAGCCAGATAGCCGAAGATCAGACGTCGAAATCCAGGCCGAACTGGGCGTACAGGGCCCGGCTGTCCTGCCATTTCGGATCGACCTTGACGGTCAGGAACAGGTGGACGGGCCGGTCCAGCAGCTCGATCAGCTCCTCGCGCGACTTCTGTCCGATCCATTTCAGGGTCTGGCCGCCCTTGCCCAGGATGATGGGCCGCTGGCTCTCACGCTCGACGTAGATGGTCTGTTCGATGCGGGCCGAGCCGTCGGCCTTTTCGTCAAAGGCCGTGGTCTCCACCGCCGCCGAATAGGGCAGTTCCTCGTGCACGCGGAGATAGACCTTCTCGCGCGTGATCTCGGCCGCCAGAACGCGGATCGGCACGTCGGCGCTCTGGTCTTCGGGATAGAGCCACGGGCCTTCGGGCATGGACAGGGCGAGGCGCGACTTCAGGTCGTCCACCCCGTCGCCGGTCGCCGCCGAGATCATGTAGACCTCTGAATAAACGCCGGTTTCGAACAGAGCGTGCGACAGGGCCAGCAAGGTGTCGCGGCGCATGCCGTCGATCTTGTTCAGCGCCAGGATGACCTGCGAGCCCGAGCCCTTCAGGTTCTCGATGATGGTCTCGGTGTCCTCGGCGGACTTGCGGTCGGCGGG
>Ga0247803_1000815_pt1 | contig 16519 bp, 10 predicted proteins | sample UWRJL014104B1_FD_180928 | JGI IMG/M metagenome (GOLD analysis project Ga0247803, IMG submission 180928) | Plant litter microbial communities from Arlington Agricultural Research Station in Wisconsin, United States - UWRJ-L014-104B-1 | ecosystem: Environmental > Terrestrial > Plant litter >...
AACCGGCTACAGGGAAAACAGCGATTCAAATTTTGATGCAGAGGCCGTTACAGTTTACTACGATGCCTCAAAAAATCTCCACTTTAAATTAGAATGGACACACTCTAATTACATTACCCATATTCCCGGCCCGCTTACGGACACTATGTTTCATGCCGACCCTAAAATGGCAACGCGGTCGCGGAATTATTACCAGCCAAATATTCATATCCCATCAATCACGATGGATTGGGACTTGACTCCCTCAACCAAACTGCGGCTTACGGCTTCGGCTGTTATAGGGGAAAGAAATAGTGTAATGTTTGACCGGGCCGCTAATATTGCCGACACTATTGTACCTGCTACGCTTCAGTATAACAACCGGCAGGTAGATATGGATTATTTTAATAGTTTCACTACAGAGGCACGTGTACTTCAGTCTTACAAATTGCTAAAGCAGACAAGTACACTTTCTGCAGGTGTGCAGTATATGAACAACGATTTGCACCGCCAACAACAGGGAAAAGGTACAACGGGCAGTGATTTTGATTTGACGTTGGTAACCCTGGGGTGGGGAAGGGACCTGCATTATAAGACAAACAACATCGCCCTGTTTGCCGAAAACCGGTGGGTGTTTACAAAAAAGTTCTCGGTTTGTACAGGAGCAAGGATCGAAAAGGGCCAAACCGATATGACCGGCGTAATCACATATTATACTGATAATGAGTTGCCCAATAAAATCAGGCATAATTTTCCGTTGTTTGGTGTAAGTGCCCAGTATAATGTAAATAACGAAATTAATTTTTATGCCGGGTGGTCGCAGGCATACCGGCCGGTTATTTTTAAAGATATAATACCACAATCAGTATATGAAGTGAGCGACAAAAACCTGAAGGATGCTCACGGCTACAATACCGAACTAGGCTTTAGGGGCAAATGGAAATTCTTAAGTTGGGATTTGTCAGGATTTTACCTGCAATACAACAATAGGCTGGGCACACTTGCACAAACGGATACCGGAGGTAACCTCACAATTTTTAGGACTAACATAGGCAATTCACATACTGCAGGCCTTGAGTTTTTTATGCAGGGAGATTTTTCATTGGGTAGTAAAACAAGTTTGTCATTATTTACTGCTACCTCTTTTATGGATGCCCGTTACCAGGATGCAACCATTAAATCGGGCAATGAAAATATTAGCGTTGGCGGAAACAAAGTGGAAAGTGTTCCTGAATGGATTTCACGAAACGGCTATACAATAAGGTATTCAATAGTAAGTTTCTCTGCACTGTATAGTTATACTTCAGCGAGTTTTGCCGATGCGCTTAATACCGTTATACCTCCCGCAAGTGGTGCAACCGGAGTAGTTCCAGCGTATGAGTTGCTCGACATAAATCTGGCCATACGGATAACCGATAAAATAAAACTCCAGGTTAATGCAAGCAATATTCTAGACGAGCACTACTTTACAAAACGGCCACAGTTTTACCCTGGTCCCGGTATCTGGCCTTCGGATGGGCGCACTTTTTCGGGCACAGTATCTATAATTTTATGACATTACATCATAAAAACACACTACAGCCCATATGAGGTTGAAAATGATATGGATCCCTTTAATTTTTATTTCCCATTATTAAAAGTAAAACCACTCTCTATGAGTGGTTTTACTTTTAATCTTTATGATTTTACAACTTTAATACTAAAAAAGCCCCTCCACAGATAAATACCGCTCTCCCGTATCATAATTAAAGGTAAGCACGGTTGCGCCATCCGGTATATCGGCCAGCTTTTTATCTACTGCCGCGAGCGATGCCCCGGTAGAGATACCTACCAGTATGCCCTCCTCTTTAGCTATGCGCTGTGCGAAGGCAAAGGCTTCGTCTTTGCTAACCTGTATAACGCCGTCTATAACACTACTATTATAAATACTGGGTACAAACCCCGCGCCTATACCCTGAATGGGGTGCGGACCCGGTGCGCCACCGCTCAGTACGGGCGATAATTCCGGCTCTACGGCAAATACTTTTATCTCCGGCCATTCCTGTTTTAGCACTTCTCCCAGAGCGGTGATGTGGCCGCCTGTACCCACACCGGTAATCATGTAGTCTACCCCTTCCGGAAAGTCGGCTAAAATTTCCTGCGCTGTGGTTTTGCGGTGTATTTCTACATTCGCCTGGTTGTCAAACTGGCTGGGCGACCATGCGTTAGGCGTAGCGGCAGTAAGTTCTGCTGCGCGTGCGATAGCACCCTTCATACCCAGTTCGCGGGGGGTAAGCTCAAATTCCGCTCCGTATATCGACATCAGTTTGCGGCGTTCTACGCTCATGCTTTCGGGCATCACCAGCACCAGCTTATAGCCTTTTACTGCGGCTACCAGCGCAAGCCCTATACCTGTATTGCCCGATGTAGGCTCTATAATAACGCTGTTTTTTGTAAGTAAGCCTTTTGCCTCGGCATCTTCTATCATCGCTAATGCAATACGGTCTTTAATGCTGCTGCCGGGGTTAGTGCGCTCCAGCTTTATCCACACGTTTTTGCCGGGATACAGCTTGCTTAACTTTACATGCGGCGTGTTGCCTATCGTCTCTAAAATACTTTCTGCTTTCATAATTTTATTTTGGTATTTGAAATATTATATAACAAAATTTAACGGCTCGGGGAACGCCTCTTTGGTCTTAATGGTGGCCTCGCTCTTGTGGTATACCAATGCGTTTTGCGGCACAGAATGCGTTATCCACACGTTACCGCCTATAACGCTGCCGTTGCCTATAACCGTTTTACCACCCAGTATGGTGGCATTGGCATATATGGTAACGTCGTTGCCTATGGTGGGATGGCGCTTAATGTCTGCTTCTTCTTTCAGAACGCTTAGCGCCCCCAGGGTAACGCCCTGGTACATTTTTACATCATTGCCTATAACGGCGGTTTCGCCTACAACAATGCCCGTGCCGTGGTCTATAAAAAAGCGGCTGCCTATAGTTGCGCCGGGGTGTATGTCGATACCCGTTTTGCCATGCACATATTCGCTAAGCATGCGTGGCAGGAGCGGTACCTTCATTTTCCAGAGCCGGTTAGCAATGCGGTATACCGCAATCGCAAAAAAACCGGGATAGGCTACCAGCACCTCACTGCGCGATTTGGCAGCAGGGTCAAACCGGAAGATGGCCTTAAGGTCTTCTTCAAGTTCGCGGTGTATGCTAATAGCCTTATCGTCTAATGCCGAAATATAGGCATCGCAATTTGCCTCCTCGACACCTGCGGTTAGCAGCAATTTTTTCAGGGTAGCGCGGAGTTCGTTTTCCTTCGCCAAAAAATAGTCGTATTCGGCATACTGCGGCCCAATGCAAAACAGCCACTGGAACAACTCTTCTATCCAGTTTTCGGTTTTTTTCTTGTCCGGTAGCACTCCTGATTTGAGGTAATTTGCGGTATAAATTGGGTGTTTCATAAGGTGCTATAATGGTAATAAGCCTGCTAAATTTTATACACATAATGCGCAGGGCTAACAAATTTAAGCAAATATTCGTAATAGTCTACCAAAGCAGTAGATTAATATTGCGCTAAAAATGACCAAATGCATTTATCAGTAGCGCGCCCATTTCAAATTCTATAATTTAAACTATCACTTTATATATTTATTATTATAAACCTGATTAAAAATAATATAACAGTATAATATAGAATTTATCTATGATTAGTTCTCGCAACCGTTTTTTGTTAATATTACGTTAACATCAAGTTTAAACAAACGTTTAATTTAAACAAGTGTTTAACTTTGTGTTGAAATTTAAGCATATTGCCATGACAGATTTTAGTGAAAAGCAAACCGAGATACTGCAGGTGGCCGAAAGGCTGTTTGCCGAGGAAGGTTTTGACGGGGCTTCCATCCGAACCATAGCTAAGGAGGCCAATGTAAATATCGCAATGATATCGTATTATTTCGGGTCAAAAGAGAAACTCCTGGAGGCGCTTATTATTTACCGTACATCGGGCATGAAGATGCAGCTCCAGACCATTTCTAACGAAGACCTTTCCCCTACCGAGAAGGTAGACCGGTTAATAAACCTGTACATATCGCGCATTAACCAAAACAAGTGCATGTACCAGATAATGCATTTTGAACTCACAACCAAAAAAAGGATACTGAATATGGAATCTTTTATGGAGATAAAAAAGGAGCACTCAGCCATCTTTCGCAAGATTATTGAAGACGGGCAGGACAAGGGCATCTTCCGTAGGGATATAAACATTATGCTTATCCCTACCACCATACTGGGTACGCTCACGCACTTTCATACCAACAGGCTGTACTTTGAAAAAATTATGGGACTGGACACCGAAGAAAAGTATGACCACTATGTAAACACCGAAGTAACACATCACATCAAACAAACCATTAAAGCGCTTTTAGCACATGAAAATTAAACAACTGCTGCCCATAGGGCTTCTGCTTGTAGGGGGTGCCACAATGCACGCGCAGCAAAAGCAACCGCTGTCGCTGGAGGAAGCCGTAAACCTGGCCGTAACAAAAAGTACCGAAGCCAGCCTTGCGGACACGCGGGTAGAAACATCTAAACTGGAACTGGACAATGCAAAGAATACCGCCTACCCTTCGTTTACCGTAACGGGCCAGTACCTGCGTGTTACTGACCCTACCATAAACCTGAAATCATCATCGGGTACCAGCAGTACCGACGAAGGAACTACCGCGGGAGGCGGGTCGTCTTTACCCAGTGTAAACAGCGCCATGTTTGGCCTTGCCAATGCCAGCCTGCCCCTGTTTACGGGAGGCAGGGTAAAGAACAGCATCGCGGCAAGCGACAATACCTACAAATCGCAAACCTTTAACGCCGCCAATACTAAAGAGCAGCTGGCACTGCAAACCGTGATTTTATACACTAACCTGTATAAGGCACAGCAATCGGTTACGCTTATTGAGGAGAACCTTAAGAGTGCCAACCAAAGGGTTAAAGACTTTACTGCCCTGGAAGAAAACGGCCTTATAGCCCGCAACGACCTGCTTAAGTCGAAGCTACAGGCAAGCACCATACAGATAAGCCTTGACGAGGCTAAAAAGAATGTTATAACTACAAACTACCAGTTGGTAACACTACTCCACCTGCCTGAAAATACCGAAATAGCTGTACAAAACGGTTATTTTAAAAATGAAACCGCACAGGTAGCCATTACAGAAGCCGAAGCCATAGCACAGCGCGCAGACCTTGAAGCGCTGCGCTACGAAGAAAAAGCCGCCGAAAACAGTATTAAGATAGCCCGTGCGGGCTATTACCCTTCGCTGTCGCTGGCCGCGGGGTATGTATACCTTAACGTGCCAAATTTTGTAGAGGTGTATAATGCTGCCAATGTGGGAGTGGGGTTGTCGTATGATATTGCCGGCATCTGGAAAAACAATAAAAAAGTAAAGGCCGCCGAAAGCCGCCGAAAGGAAACGCACCAGCAGCTTGACCTGATGACCGAGCAGGTAAAAGTGCAGGTAAACACCGCGTTGGAAAACTACAACTTTGCCATAAAGCAAAACAAGGTATACACCGAAGCCGTTACCCAGGCCGACGAAAACTACCGCATTGTAAAAGACAAGTATGACAATGGCCTTGTAGACACTAACGACCTCCTGGAGGCCGACGTGCAACAGCTACAGGCAAAACTTAATCAGACTTTTAGTAAAGCAGATATTACAGAGCGTTTTTATGAACTGCTAAGCGCATCAGGAAAATTAACCACTTCATTTAATCTTACCCAAAACAAAAATAACTAATCATGGAAGAGAAGAAAAAAACAAATAAAAAGTTCCTTGTAATACTTATTGCCCTCGTGGTGCTGGGCGGCGGTTACGGAACGTATAAGTACATACACTCCCAAGCCCATGAAACTACCGATGATGCGCAGGTAGATAAAAACATGAACCCTATTATCCCGCGCGTATCAGGTTACATAACTAAAGTATACGTTAAAGACAATGCCCAGGTAAAAAAAGGCGACACCCTGTTTACTATAGATGATAAAGACTATGCGGTACGCGTAGAGGAGGCAAAAGCATCGCTTGCGGCAGCAGAAAGCAGCTATGAGGCAGCCAAGGCCGATGTGGGCGGTGCGGCAGCAGGCGTATCAGTTAGCAATGCTAACATCGCCTCATCGCAGGGAAATATTGAAGCTGCCAAAGTGCGCGTATGGAGGGCAACTAACGATTTTGAACGTTACCAGAACCTTTACAATAACAAGAGTATTACAAAACAACAGTTTGAGCAGGCTCAGGCCACCAAGCAGGAAGCTGAAGCTAACCTAAGGGTATTACAGCAGGCAGAACAGGCAAGCAAAAGCCAGCGTAATGCCAGTGTGAGCCGCAGTAATGTATCGGCATCGCAAACAGAGGTTGCTAAAGCAAATATCGAAAAAGCGAAAGCTACCCTTGCCGCTGCCGAACTTAATAAAAGTTATACTATTGTTACCGCCGCCGTAGACGGGCAGCTTAGTACGGTAGACATTCAGCCGGGGCAACTGGTACAACCCGGCCAGGCGCTGTTTTATATTATTAGCGATGAGGCGGCATGGGTTATTGCCAACTTTAAAGAAACACAGATAACAAAAATGCAGGCAGGCCAAAAGGTAACCATTGAAGCTGATGCATTCCCGGGTGTTGAGTTTGAAGGCGAACTTACTTCGTTCTCTCCTGCTACGGGTGCACGTTTCTCGCTACTACCCCCGGATAACGCTACCGGTAACTTTGTAAAAACCGTGCAAAGGCTTCCTGTAAAAATTACCCTTACTGAAAACAACGACAAAGAAAAAGTGAAGCTGCTCCGCTCAGGTATGAACGTAGAAGTAGACGTACACGTAAAATAAAACAACATGGCAGGAGCATCTCCTATAAGTGACGACCTGGTAGAATATGGCTACAGGCGGGTTATTATAACCATAACAGCGGTACTTTGTGCCCTGCTGGAAATTGTAGATACTACTATTGTAAACGTTGCGCTTAATAATATGAGGGGCAGCCTGGGTGCTACCCTTACTGATGTGGCCTGGGTAATTACAGCCTACGCTATTGCTAACGTAATTGTAATACCCATGACCAGCTGGCTCTCGCAGCAGTTTGGCCGCCGTAACTATTTTGCGGCATCCATCATCCTCTTTACGGTTACCTCTTTTTTGTGTGGTAACGCTACAAATATCTGGGAGCTGGTGGCATTCCGCTTTCTCCAGGGCATGGGCGGCGGCGCATTGCTTGTAACGGCACAAACCATTATTACCGAAAGCTACCCCGTAGCAAAACGCGGTATGGCCCAGGCCATTTACGGTATGGGCGTTATTGTAGGCCCTACGCTGGGTCCGCCATTAGGGGGCTGGATTGTAGACAACTGGAGCTGGCCGTTTATATTTTACATTAATGTGCCCCTGGGTATAATAGCCACCATGCTTACTATTGTATATGTAAAAAGCCCTAAATATGGCGAAAAGCTGAGTGCCGACAAGGTAGACTGGTGGGGCATGCTGTTCCTTATCGCGTTTATTGGCTCGCTGCAGTTTGTACTGGAGCATGGCCAGCAGGACGACTGGTTTGAAGACCCGCTTATCATAGGCCTTAGTGTACTAAGCGTTTTTGGCTTACTGGCCTTTATATGGCGCGAAACCGTGTACGGCCACCCTATTGTAAATCTTCGTGTACTGCGGGACAGCAACCTGCGCATAGGCACCATCATGTCATTTATTATGGGGTTTGGCTTGTTTGGGTCAACGTTTATTATACCGCTGTATACCCAGTCTATTTTAGGTTGGACGGCTACCGATGCCGGCCTCCTGCTGATACCCAGCTCGCTGATGACGGCGTTTATGATGCCGTTCATTGGGCAGATGATACAGCGCGGGGTTAAGAAAACCTATATGGTTGCGGCAGGCTTTAGCGTATTCTTTGGGTTTACCTTCTGGATGTACAGCGTTATGACTCCCGATACCGGCGCCGAACATTTCTTTAAACCGCTTATACTACGAGGTGTGGGCTTAGGGCTTTTATTCGTGCCCATTACCACTATGTCGTTAAGTACCTTAAAAGGTAAGAGCATTGGCGAGGGCGCTGCCTTTACCGGCATGCTGCGGCAGCTGGGCGGCTCGTTTGGTATTGCTATCATCAGCACATTCTTAACGCGTTTTACGCAATCGCACCGTGTAGACCTGGTAAGCCACGAGCAGGTAACCGACTATGCCGTACAGCAACGTTTATTACAGTACCAGCAGGGGTTTATGGCTAAAGGATTTTCGGCTAACGAAGCCCTGCAAAAAGCCTACGCAGCGCTACAGGGCGGCGTAATGAAACAGGCCACGGTACTTGCTTATATGGATATATTCCTGTACCTGGGCATACTGTTTGCCATTTGCATCCCCTTTATATTGCTGGTAAAAGAAGGCAAGGAAAAGGTAAACATGGCCGATGCGCTGCATTAATCAGTAGGCAGTGTTCAGTAACAGTTTACAGTGTCAAATTAAGAATTTTCAATTACGAATTACGAATTGACCGGGATGATTAAGCCTTGAAATTTCGTAATTCGTAATAAAATTACCTCGTAAATACGAGTGTATTCCCCTCGCTCAGCTTGGCATCAAAAGCATAACCATCGTAGTTAAAACCTTTAAGGCCTTTTAGCGTTTTTATATTATGGTCTATGATATAGCGCACCATCATGCCGCGTGCCTTTTTGGCAAAGAAACTTACCATACGCAGCTTGCCATCTTTATAATCTTTAAATTCAGGGGTAATAACGGGTACTTTTAAGGCCTTTTCATCTACCGCGCCAAAGTACTCCTGGCTGGCAAGGTTTACAAAGAGCTCGCCGTCTTTAAGTTCCGCGTTAAGGGCATCGGTAACGGTTTGTTTCCAGTACTCATACAGGTTTTTGTTGTCGCCTACGGGCAGGTGCGTACCCATTTCGAGTCGGTAGGGCTGCATCAGGTCGAGCGGTTTTAACAGGCCATACAGCCCGCTAAGTATCCGTAAAGTATCCTGTAACTTATTTACTTTCGCGGGCGGAATGGTATAGGCATCAAGCCCTGTATATACATCGCCGTTAAAGGCATATATCGCGGGGCGGGCATTTTTTGCGGTAAAGGGCGTGCTCCAATCCTGGTTGCGGGTCCAGTTCAGTTGCGCCAGGTTATCGCTTATGTCCATAAGGGAGCTCAGCTGGGCGGGGGTTTTATCTTTAACGGCGGTATGCACTACTTGCGCTTCTTTTAAAAAAGCGGGCTGTGTATGTTTGCGCACGGGGAGTTTAGTTTCATAATCCAGCGACTTGGCCGGGGAAATAACTATTTTCATAGAATGTGTTTGTGTAACAAAGTTAAGCAGCAAAACACATATCTACAATTAATGTAGATGTATTTGTTTATTTTAGCCGCTCAACAGCTAATAATAAATTCGGATTATTTAATCAAAATCTTACCTGAATAGTAATTCAATTGGTTACCATATCAGGATTCGTAATAACTTCAAAATCTACTCGCCTAAAAAGCAGAAAGACGTTACCGCCTGGCACTTGTTCAACAATATGAAGATAGGCTGGCCCCAGGCAATCCTGTTTGTGATTTTAATATCAATCCTGTTTAGGATATTTATCTTTCGTTTCATTTTCAGAACGGCACTTTCCAGGAGGCCGATAGGCAATCCTGTTTCGTGATTATATATGAATTTCATTATCAAAGCAGCCCTAATTTACCCCCTAAGAAACTAAGTGCCTCTGTCCCTTTTTCAGCCACTTTTTCCTAACTTTACCACTTTATAAACTGCAACTTTGTAACTAAGATGAACTACATCCTCTTTGACGGCCCAGTGCGCACCGCACTGCTGCCGTTTACCTTTACCCGCCCCGTAGCCGACATCCGCATTGGCATACTTACAATCCGGGAAAAATGGGAAAAACACCTGGGCTACACTACTACAACCATTACCGAAGAGTACCTGATGGACAAATACCCTATGGTAGAGATGGAGCAGAACGTGCTTATAAACAGTGCCTACCTGCCCAATGAGGTACTAGCCGAAATGGTTACGTCGCTGGAGGAAAACCAGGCTATTTTTTGCGGTGATGAAGTTGTGGCGTTTTATACTAAAGACACTCAGGAAGAAGTGGATTTTGATATCTATGATATTATTGAATATGAAGATGAGGTGATTAAAATAGAGCACGTTTGGGACATTTTTAAAAAGAACGATGCCGCACTGCGCGAAGATTTTGAACTGCTTACCGAAGGCCGTGAATCGCGGGACATACCGGCAAGCGTAAACACCATAGCTGCACATAATATATTTATAGAGGAAGGTGCAAAGCTGGAGTACGTTACACTTAACGCTTCTACCGGACCCATTTACATTGGCAAGAATACCGAAATTATGGAAGGTTCAATCATTCGCGGGCCGTTTGCGTTATGCGAGGGCGCTGTGGTAAAAATGGGAGCCAAAGTATATGGCGCTACCACGGTGGGGCCGGAATGCCGCATAGGCGGCGAGGTAAGCAATTCGGTGCTGTTTGGCTACAGTAACAAAGGGCACGATGGTTTTCTTGGCAACTCCGTATTGGGCGAATGGTGCAACCTGGGTGCTGATACCAATAACTCTAACCTTAAGAATAACTACGAAGAGGTAAAATTATGGAGCTATGAAAAAGAAAGTTTTGTAAAAACAGGGCTACAGTTTTGCGGCCTCATGATGGGCGACCACAGCAAGAGCGGCATCAATACCATGTTTAATACAGGTACCGTAGTGGGTGTGTGCGCCAATATTTTTGGCAGCGGCTTCCCGCGGAATTTTGTGCCTAGTTTCTCATGGGGAGGCGCTATGGGGATGGCTACCTACGATGTTAAAAAAGCCTTTGAAACCGCCCGGATTGTAATGGGCCGCCGTGACGTAGAATTTACCGAGCAGGATGAAGCCATACTGGCCGAAGTATATCAGCAAACCGAGCAACTAAGGGGCAAATAAGCATGGCAAGGAGACAGACACGTTCTAAAAAATCGGGTATTGTTACCGTAATACTATTGGTGGTATTGCTTATAGCCTACCGTTTCAATAAGGAAAACAATGCGCCTGACGTACCTAAAAGATATCCCACGGAGCAAACCAAAGCCAAAAAGCCTCGAAAATCAAAAAGCACCGACACGCGTGCGCTTAAAACCTTTACCGGAAAAGTTATTGGCATTAAAGACGGCGATACCTTTGAGGTGTTGTTTGACAGCATCCCTGAAAGGGTGCGCCTTGCTGAGATAGACTGCCCCGAAAAAACACAGGCCTATGGCAAGAATGCCAAGCAGTTTGCAGCCGACCTTTGCTTTGGTAAGACGGTTACTGTTTCATCGGGTGGCAAGCGCGACCGCTATGGCAGGGTAGTGGGGACAGTTATAACCGAAGACGGCACTAACGTAAATGAAGCCTTGGTAAAAGCGGGCTTTGCCTGGCATTATAAAGACTATAGCGATAATGCGCAGATAGGCATATACGAGCAGCAGGCGCGCGAAAAAAACCTTGGCCTTTGGGCGGATGATGATCCAACCCCGCCATGGGATTATAGGAAGAGCAGGAGGAGAAAGTAGGTAGTGTGCAGTCGCAGTAAGCAGTAGCTTCACTCAGCCGCCATTATCATTTGTCCGGTACATAATTTAAATCAGGATAAATTATATCATCAGTTTTAATTTTACCATCCGTTAGCCGGAAGGCTCAGCAACCAATAGAAAATAAAAAACAGAAAATAATAATTAATCCTTCCTCACCCTCTTCAATACCAATGCATTCAGTGGGTTAATACTCAATCCCGATATATTCTTCTGCGTAAAACGCGCGGCTTTATCATAAAAAAGCGGAATAACCGGTGCTTCTTCCATCACAAGGGCATCCATTTGTTTGTATAGTTCAAAGCGTTTTATATCGTCAGTTTCTAAAAAAGCTGCCTCATACAAACGGTCAAATTCCGGGTTGTTAAAGTGTGTATAATTAGGCCCGCCCGGGGTGAAATTCTTGCTGTAAAAAAGCGACAGGTAATTTTCTGCATCCGGATAATCGGCAATCCAGGTGGCTTTAAAAAATGGCGCTTTCCCGGTAGAGATACTTTGTGTTAATGTTGTTGGCGGGTTAACGTCGACTTCAACCGTTAAACCTATTTTCTGCCATTCGCGCTGCAGGTATTCGGCAATGTCAAGATAGCTGGCGGTGGTGCTCATCTGTATCTTCGGGTTGTTGTCGCCAGTCTCTTTTTTGTAGGCAGCCACCAGGTCGCGGGCTTTTTGCAGGTCATATTCATAGCCCTTGGCACCATGTCCGCCCAGCCCTGTAGGAATAATTCCGTGCACCGCGCCTATGCCCATATTGTTGCGCAGGTACAGTATCATTTTATTACGGTCAAAGCCATAATTAAGCGCCTGCCGCAGCCGTTTGTCTTTGATGGCCGGGCTATCGCCATCCATCCGAAAGCCCATATATTCGGTGTTCAGGTAAGGGCCTGTAATCATGGTTACCTTATCTTTATATTTTGGCTGGAGTTCGCCTTTTGGTGTAAGTATCTCATCTTTATAGCTTGGGTCTAAGCCAGAAACAAAATCGAGTTTACCCTGCACAAACTGTAAAAATCCGCTTTGTTTATCGGGCAAAAAGGTAACTGAGACCGCCTCAAGGTAGGGCAGTTGCACTCCTTTAGCGTCACGCTCAAAGTACAGCGGATTTTTGCGCAGCACCAACTTTACATTTTCTTCCCAAATTTTGAATTGGAACGGCCCGGTACCAACAGGGTTCGACCTGAAGTCATAACCTGCTTTCTCAAACGCCTCATGCGGCACCACCGAGGCATAGCGCATGGTAAGCAGGCCTAAAAACGCCGGGGAGGTTTTACTCAATTTTATTTCTAAAACCGAATCGTTAAGCGCCTTAAAAGCTTCCACATTCTGCAATATCCACCCGCCTGGCGAAGCTACTTTTTCATCTTTCAGGCGGTTGAGGCTGTAAGCGAAATCCTGCGCCGTTACGGTACGGGTACTGTCGGCCCCAAAAAGTACGCTCGTGTGGAAGTAAACGTCTTTACGTAGCGTAAAAGTATAGGTTTTACCATCCGGCGAAATCTCCCAATGCTTAGCTATATCGGGTTTAATGTGCAGGCTGTCATCCAGTTGTACCAGCCCGTTATACAGCTGGTTGCACACCCATATAGATGGGCGTATTTTAGCAAAAGCCGGGTCAAGTGAGTTTACGGCGGCGTTTTCGTTGTAGCGGAATACCAGGTGGTCGCGGTTCTCTTCCACTTTTTTTGAGCACGAAGAAAGAATTAACAAAAAGGCGATGAAATACGGATATTTTAAAAATTGGCGCATCAAAAAGTAATAATGTAACGAATGGTTCGCTTTTGTGATTTTATTTTGAATATTTTTTAATGTAATTCTGGTTTGCTTGAATTTTTTGCTGCACTTGAAGGTTTTATCCAATAATGATATTGCGGTATTAACATTAAATACATAAAATTTTCATAATTTAACCGCCCCGTTTTGCTGTCAGCAATAGTTCTGCACGGCATAAAGATAAACGGAATTTGCCTAATTATAATGAGCAATGAATATTTTAATGGAGAACGAATATAAAGGATTGTACGATTCTAAACACGAGCACGACGCTTGTGGTATAGGCTTTGTGGCCAGCATTAACGGGCACAAAAGCTACCAGCACATAACTGACGCGCTTACCATACTCGAAAACCTGGAACACCGCGGTGCATGTGGCTGCGAAGACAATACAGGCGACGGTGCAGGAATTAGTTTTCAGCTGCCGCACGCTTTTTTTGTGGCTGAATGTGTTTCCCTGGGTATAAAACTCCCTGAAGCGGGGCATTACGGCGTGGGCATGGTATTTTTCCCAAAAGGGTTATCTAATGATTGCAAGGAAATATTTTCTGAAGCCGCCAGCCTTATCGGCCTTGATATTTTGGGGTACCGCAAGGTGCCGGTAAACCGCACAGACATAGGGGATACCGCCCTGAGCGTAGAGCCCGAGATAGAGCAGGTATTCATAAAACGGCCGGACAACCTGGCTACCGATATCGAGTTTGAACGCAAGCTTTTTGTGTTGCGCAACTATGCGTCGCATACTATAAACAGTACCATAAAAAAGAACGACACGGGCTTTTACATTGCTTCGCTGTCAGCTGCAACCATAATATATAAGGGGCAGCTTACCAGTAACCAGGTGCGCCACTATTTCCCCGATTTGCAAAACAAACGTATGGTAAGCGCATACGCTTTAGTGCATTCGCGTTTTGCTACTAATACCTTCCCCAGCTGGGCATTGGCACAGCCGTTTCGCTATATAGCACACAATGGGGAGATTAACACGCTTCAGGGCAACCTGAACTGGCTGCGTAGTAACGAAAAGAATTTTGCTTCACCCTACTTTACCCCGGAGGAAATACACATGCTGTTGCCCCTGGTACCGGGCAAACAGTCTGACTCTGCCAGCCTGGACAATATGGTAGAGATGCTGATGCTTAGCGGCCGCCCCTTACCGCACGTGCTGATGATGCTGATACCCGAAGCCTGGGATGATAACGAGGCGCTCGACCCCATGCAAAAGGCGTTTTACGAATACCATTCCTGCCTTATGGAACCGTGGGATGGCCCCGCCGCCGTTTGCTTTAGCGACGGCAAAATGATAGGTGCCACGCTCGACCGCAACGGCCTGCGCCCAATACGCTATAGCATTACTAAGGATGGCCGTATGATACTTGCTTCTGAAACAGGAGTATTAGGTTTACATGCCAGTCAGGTAGTAAAAAAAGGCCGCCTGCGCCCCGGCAAGATGCTGGTGGTTGACCTTGAAAAGGGGGAGGTACTGTTTAACGATCCGCTGAAAAGGAAAATTTGCAGCCAGGCACCTTATGGCGAATGGCTCGAAAAATATAAGATTACCATGGGCAGCGTGCCCGAGCCTCGCATCACGTTTACACCGCTGGCACACCAGCAGGTGTTCAGGTATCAAAAAGCGTTTGGCTACACCAGCGAGGCAATTGAAGACATCATTATGCCGATGGCACTGACGGGCAAAGAACCCATCGGGTCTATGGGCAGCGATACACCTATTGCGGTATTAAGCAAGGAGCCGCAACATCTGGCCAACTATTTCAAGCAGTTGTTTGCGCAGGTTACCAATCCGCCCATCGACCCGATACGCGAAAAATTGGTAATGTCTTTGGCGAGCTTTGCAGGCACTACAGGGAATATTTTGGTGGAAGACCCGCTGGCCGCGCACACTATTGTAATGCGCCACCCGATACTCGATAATTATTACCTCGAAAAAATACGCAGCCTTGACACCGGCACCTTCCAGAGCAAAACGATACAGGGCTACTTCCGTGCAGATAGCAGCGCCGATGCGCTGAAGAAAGGTATCGACCGGGTATGCCGCTATGCTGTAGATGCTGTTGAGGATGGTTTCCGGATGATTGTATTACAGGACAGGGCCATCGATTCAAGGCATGCACCAATACCGTCGATACTGCTTGTTGCCGCGGTACACCACCACCTTATCCGTAAAGGGTTGCGGGGCGATGTGGGCATTATTGTAGAGGCCGGCGACGTTTGGGAAGTACACCACGCTGCCTGCCTGATAGCGTACGGAGCAACGGCCATAAACCCGTATATGGCGTTTGCCACCATACGCGACCGTGTGAGCGAAGGCCTGTGTGATACCGCACTTTCTTTTGAAGAATTGCGTGACAATTATATAGATGCGATGAAGGCCGGGCTGCTTAAGGTTTTTTCAAAGATGGGGATATCTACCTTCCAGAGTTACCAGGGCGCGCAGATATTTGAGATACTGGGCTTTAGCCGCGAGGTTACCGATACCTATTTTACCGGAACCACCAGTAATATCGAAGGGCTTAAGCTGGACGACATTGCCGAAGAAGCGCTGATAAAACACCGCTTTGCCTTTACTAACAAGCATATTCCGAGTGACAGGCTGCCCGTGGGCGGCGAAATGCAGTGGAAGCGCAAAGGCGAGTTCCACCTGTTTAACCCGCAAACCATTCATCTGCTGCAACTCAGTACGCGCATGGGCGACTATAATTTATTCAAAAAATACAGCAGGCTGATAAACGAGCAGGGCGAAAAAGCCTGTACGCTGCGCAGCCTGTTGGAATTCAACAAACAGCACAAGTCTATTTCCATTGATGAGGTAGAGCCTGCCGAAAACATATACAAACGCTTCTCTACGGGAGCTATGAGCTTTGGTTCCATTTCGTGGGAAGCACACACAACGTTGGCACTTGCCATGAACCGGCTTGGTGCCAAAAGCAATACCGGGGAGGGCGGCGAAGACGAAGCCCGCTACGAGCCGCTTAGCGATGGCAGCAGTATGCGGTCGGGCATTAAGCAGGTTGCGAGCGGGCGCTTTGGCGTTACCAGCCGCTACCTTACCGAGGCCGATGAATTGCAGATAAAAATGGCTCAGGGTGCTAAACCCGGCGAGGGCGGACAGCTTCCCGGCGAAAAAGTAGACGAGTGG
>Ga0247803_1000819_pt1 | contig 16466 bp, 12 predicted proteins | sample UWRJL014104B1_FD_180928 | JGI IMG/M metagenome (GOLD analysis project Ga0247803, IMG submission 180928) | Plant litter microbial communities from Arlington Agricultural Research Station in Wisconsin, United States - UWRJ-L014-104B-1 | ecosystem: Environmental > Terrestrial > Plant litter >...
GGGTGTTTGGGGCGACCCACGAGGTCATGTCGTGGAAGATCTCTCCATTCACGTGGCGGATGCGGTAGTAAGAGTAGTATCCGAGGTCGGCGTAGTACTCGAAGTTGTCGACGTATGCTTTCTGCGCTGCCCAGAATTTGTCTTTTGTGAAGCTACCACCGGTGGTCATGTTGTACCGCATAGTCGTCACCTTGATCTGCGGGAATGCTTTGATGACCATGGATGTTACTACGCCGAACGTGGAGCCGCCACCTCCACGAATCGCCCAGTATAGATCTGCGTTGGTGGTTGCATCGGCGGTGATGAAGGTACCAGCGGCTGTGACCAGTTCGATAGAGAGGACGTGGTCAGCGGCCATGCCCCAGATGGAAGAGAGGGGAGAGTGGCCACCGCCTTGGATGTAGCCACCCATGTGGCCAACAGTCTAGATAGTCATCAAACCTGTTATCGACTTGCGTGAAGGGAGCAACGTACCTTCCCCTCGCCACCCACAAGGGTCACATCATGTCGCTTCGCAAACGCATACGCCTCATATGCCTGCACGCCCGCCCCAAGTCTCACACTTGGACCAGCGTAGTCCTTGCTCTCATACCAATTGAACGACTTTTCCTTGAGAAAGTGCGTCCAGATGCTCAACGCGCCTGATCCAACACTTTTGGCACCGAAATCATGGCCCGTGTTCTTGATGACTAGGCGAATATTGTGCTCGCGGGCGAAGTTGACAGCCTTCTGTATTTGAGCCACACTCGTAGCTTTGACCACAAAGTTAGGGTATGCGCCGAGTGCGCAAGTCTTGGACGTCGAATTGGTGGATAGGAAAGAAGGGGCGAAGGCCGGCGGCATGCACGTCATTCCCTGGAAGAGGACGGAGCGGATCGATGTTGGGTCTTCAATGCGAAGGGCAGAGTTGCCCCATGTGCTGGAAAGAGACTGGCATTCGGAGGAATTGGTTGCGGAGCCGTTGGAATAGCATGGCGAGGCTTCGGGGACCGTTTTGATGAGTGCGCCTTCCAAGGTGGTGTTGAAGTCGTTCCACTGCTGCAGTGATGGCCAGTCCGAATCGGTAGGATATGTTTTGCATTTATTCGCCTGTCGGACGGACACCTTGTGAGAATCATCGCTAGTTCCTCTCCGATAGAAACCCTTAGATTCAAACAGTCCATCTTTCGTCTCATGTGCCCCTTCAACTAGCAATGCCAAGACGAGAATGGCTTGAAACGCTGTCAAGACAGTTCCCAGTGAAAACCATCCATACATCTTGACAATGAACCACAGCAAGAATTTCCGCGCAAAGAAGAACGTCGGTGTGCATCCGACAGCACCACACTGAGTGCAAGGTCAGACTATATACTCAATGGCCTAGACCGCATCAATCTAAAAGGTCGCTTGTGCACTAAGAACCCTCTGGATAAGTATCGTAGATCTCGTAACTCGATCTTGGAGCGATACGGTAACCAGGTTTGTCATTGTATCACGTTGAAGGCCTGGGCATGCCGTACGATATTGTATACGAATCTTGCCAAGCCGGTACGATCGTCGGTAGATATGGTCTTGCTTGCGAGTATGCCTTGGCTTCTTTCTAAAGAGGGGGTGTAAGATCGCTTCGTCGTTGGCTGACTAGTACCAATCGTAGTCCTTCAACTTGCGAACATTGATCGCAATGAGTCTTTATCCGACATGCGCGTTAGCACCATCACCAATTTCGGTGCACTTTCGAAACGGAGTCTTTGGACGAAGAAAAGTGGTTGGAACGCGCCAGGTGAACGCGTCCATCGCAATGACGTAAGCGCGTAAAAGCACCGACGCCACAGCGCGACACCGGTTGTGGCTCTCAAGGTACGACGGTGGATTTGCCCTCAAACATTCAGATACTCGACATAACCTGGCGCTTTCGCGGTTGTTTTGTGTACTTACTCTCACGCTTGCATTATTCCTTCTTCCACAAGTCCCGAATCTCACTCTCGACGTTGCGATGCCCCGCCGCAGCGCAAAGACCAGCGACTCTCCCGCGACAACAACCGCCCTTGTAGAGAAGACAGCATGGCCAGCCACATTTACGGACGGTCTCCCATTACCCAAGATCGTCGTGTTTGATCTGGACTACACGCTATGGCCGTTTTGGGTGGATACGCACGTCTCGGGACCTATCAAGGCACAAGAAGGCGGGCAGAAGGTCAAAGATCGATTCGGCGAAACTTACGGCTTCTATGCGGATGTTGGAGGCGTGCTGGATGCTGTAAGTCCCTCTCCAACTCGTCGCGGCCCGCCCTAACAATTCCCAGCTCAAGCAGAAGTCTATCATCGTAGCCGCCGCCTCGCGCACCCACGCCCCCGACCTGGGCCGCGAAATGCTCAAGCTTCTCAAGGTCCCTAGCTCCTCCTCGTCCTCCTCCCAGCGCGCGATAGACTACTTTGATCACCTGCAAATATACCCCGGCAGCAAGACGACGCATTTCGAGAGGATACATAGGGATACGGGCATCGCGTATGAGGAGATGCTGTTCTTTGATGATGAGGCGCGGAATAAGAACGTAGAGGTGCTCGGGGTCGTCATGTGTCTTGTGAAGGATGGCGTATCGCGGGATGAAATCGACAGGGGTGTGAGGAGTTGGAGGAAGAGGAATGGGAGAGGGGCTGAGTGAGGCCAATGCGGAAGGGAGACTAATGCCCAATGAGTAACGAAAGTGGGGTCCCTCGAGCGACTCAACATTCCGGACTGGATAGACAGAACTAGAAGGGCCGGATAACGAAGTTGATACTTCTTGGGTACGAAGCCGGTCACGGCTGCGAGACGGTCCGGCTTCTGTTTAACACAATCGGTGCTAAGACAACCGGTGCTAAGACCCACCTGGATGAGCTTTGTCGACTTGTTGTCTCGACCCTGGGGATTACACGAAGGTCAAATCTATCTGGTAGCAATATCGTAAATCCTCGTACCGACCTGCATCATGAGTAGTCTTCATCTCGCTAGACAAACTCAAGCTATACCTCGACCAAGGAACACCATGTATTTGCTTCCAGAAATACTCTGACCTCTAAACAACGAAACCAACACACGTAGGCAAATAATCGATGCGCCTACCCAGTCCATTCCAGTAGGTGTTTACCTCACTTCACTCATGACTGCTCTCGGGAAAGTAGCGAGATCAAATTTCTTTTTACATCTTTCTACTTTCAACCCTCTCGTCAGTCATCGTAGTCGAATCCGACGGTATTGCCAGCTGAAGACCACTGCATCGCCGACTAGAACCGGTCCCTTCCTCTTTTATTTTCTTGCTCTGATCTTTCGGTATGGCGTCTTGTTTGAGCCCACTTCATGGCTTCATCTAGTATGCTTTTCTGGGGATTATGGGGTGACAATTGTCAATGGTGAATTAGATGCACGCCTAACCAATTCAACTCGTAGTGGCTACGGGCACAAAGATCTGGAAGATCTTTCGCAAACATTCCAGCCACTAATTACAATCGCGGAATGAAGCTGCCGCACAGTCTTGAGAGCGCGACCGTTCACCCCGTATCGGTCGATAGCACGTAGGTAAGTGTCCCTACCTCCTTGACTCCTATTAGTCGGCCCTTTGCTGATCGATGACCTTCAGTGATTCTGACTGCCCCTGGCCTGCAGTTGGGACGGTCTTCGACACCGAGGAAAACCATCCGCGGGCATTTTCTCGATATCAGTGTACCTCTACCAGTGCCTGGGCGCTCTGTCTGATCTAGTCTCGTCCAACGCGACCGATATTGCATGAATTCGGATCTGGCAGAGGTTCCTTATCGACTGAGGACTCTGCGCTGGTCTCGACTATGTCCGGCATGCTGTGCTATATGAAAGAGGGTTTACAAGCATATCCCCACAGTGATCAGGTGTCAAATCCCAAGGCATTCATGTCCCATGGCGAATGTAGTGGGTTCGTTCCCTTCGTCCCTATGAAAACCTCAGCAATCGTCGCCACTCGACATTGCCGAACGTAGACTTGTTCTACATCGTTCCTCTGACGTCTTCATTGGAATTGGTGGTCTGTTTTTGGAGCGAAGTGACATGGTATTTGAGTAGTCCCAACGGGTGTGAGTGTTGGAGTAAAAGATATATTTGAAGAAGATGTGGAATTGAATGTCTTTATACTCATAACATGCTGCCTTTCGCGTATCTGCACCCTTGTACGTGGCAGGCGAAATCGAGGAACATCTGCCCACGTCAGTGTACGAAGTCGCACTCTGTAAAGCTCACCCAGAGGGGTCTCAGTGCCTATTTCCTGAAAACATAAGCCGCCCAATCTTGTAGAACTTGACGCAAACTGCGCACCCGAGTTACAACTTTGGTGAAGCTCTTCCAGGATATCGCAGTACTTGCCGTCTTGAACGAAAGCCTGTATGTCTTACTATCGCGACGTGTTTCGCACACCCGGCTTGGGAGCGCTGAAATGTCGGGAAACGGTAACACCCGTAAGAACTCCGACTGCAATTGCCTTGCCACCAACAATCACCGAACACGTCTAATGTAATCACCTGCCGGTGATGCATGGAGCACGATCTTAGAGCTCGACCCAGCTCGAGGTGCAAAGTCGGTATCATCATCTAGAGGGGTTTCGGTGTCTAATGGCTCGGAGCTGGGTTGCCTATTATTGAACAGCGATGCATTCTGTGCCGTACTCTTGTGGATGTTTGAATGAGCTTGGTTACCTTCTGTACCGCTGCGCGTGGCAATGCATTGCCAGTAGGTCATGGCAATAGACGTATCCAGTGGTCGTCGGTGGTCGTGCTGGCGAAAAATGTTGAAGCAACGGAAATGCCACTGACCCTGAGCAACAGCACTCTTGTTGTCTGCAGGGTCACTAATGACGGTGCACGTGGCGAAAGCCCCAAGATTTCCGTAGTCCGGACGTTCCGTGCTTCTGAACGCTGAAGAGTCATGCAATGTTATCGGCTCCTCTCTAGCGTAAGTGGGGGAATGCTGCACGTCGTGGCAAAACGTAAGGCCAAGTTCGAAATTTGATTCTTGGAAATCCTCCCGCATTGTCTCTCATGCGCGTTACGGCTTGTTGCAGATCGCGTGTTTTTTCTCTCGTCCGATCCATGCATCTCATGAACGGACGAGAAATGTGCTGTTGGCGTTAGTGTTTCTGCGAGGCTGAAGGTCGGCTGACTGCCCATCTTCTCCAAGCCGTAGGCAGATCGAATGCGTGATGATTGGCGAGGAAAACATGCCCTTAGCGTATGTGGAGAAAGTTGGAAGCTGACGTTGTGATGAGAGTATTGATTGAGGGTGTCCAGAGTGCAACGAAGGCTTCTCTAGCGTATGTGGGGTTGCTGAGTACCGTGAGCTCGGCGAGGACAAGGTTCCCGGAGAAGGTCAAGGAATCCGGGAGCTTTTGCGACGACGTGATAATGTTTTGAGTCTGGATTTTTGAGATTGTGAGTCGCAATATTCGAGTATACAAATTCATGGCAATGTGGTCGTTGGAAAGTCCTCGGCCCGGTCAGTACTTAAACACACTAGCTTGGAACTAGGTGCAAAACTTCGCGATCATTCGCTGCTGAAACTGTACGTACGTTCCATTAGTGGTAAGGTAGGCAAGCATGGAGCATGGTACCTACGCGGACATCCGCGCAGTCGATTGTCGAGCGCACAGGATGTGCAGGCGGATGCATGACTCTATGCTACTCCGATTCGAGTACGCCGTGTATGCGGCCTGTTTGCGTCGACTCAGAGCGATGGTCCGACGACGAGCCTGAGGAGCGACGAGCCGTGATGGATGGGAGCACATTAGCCCTAGTCGTCTTGCCAGCGCGCCGTCCGATGATAGCCATAGCTTCGGGGTGTGTAGTTGGCAGCGCCTAGCGTGTCAAAAGCTGATCGATGACTGCCAGTGGTAGGATTCAGCAGCCCAACGATGAAGACCCATGCTTCGGAAGTTGAGTGAGCCAGATAGCGTGTCGGGTTATCTGTGGACGGCTTGATCTAATCAAGTTTGTCTTGGCATCCTACGCAAAGTTCTGCTCGTCGACAACTTGTCGCAGTCGTGCCAATGTAACATAGGGCCATGGTTGGTGGAGCGCACATAGGATCACTACACCTCGTCTCGACATGAAGGGTAGTGACGGAGGTGGGAGACAGCTTCGAAGTGTCGCATTGATAGTCTTGGAACTTATGTGGCTGCAGAAAGAGGCTGATTGAATGACCCGACTGTTGGTCGCGTGTGCAAGCGCTATGGACTGCATGCAGCTGTAAGAATAGTCCTGATTCGTCGAAGTATCAACAGATGGCCTGTTGGGGCCTAGGCTGAGGGCGTGCTGCATGAGAGGATCACGTGTTGATCTTCGGAGGCTCCGGGACGACGCCCGATTTGTTTGCATGCCGGAAGAAAAGATAGCGGACGATGCAATGTTCGCTCTTCTCCAGGCTAGGTAAGCAACCGATTTGCGATTGATGCCTGATGGATGATCCTATGCGCAAGCTTCTGTCCTCGCGGCTCGAACAGTTTTGGATGTCGGCCTCGGCGGATGGAGTCCAGACTGTAGAACCCGCGCGACGTTCCATCCACCTGCACGAACTGCGATTGCAACGATACCGCCCAGTCGGCCTTTGCCCCGCTAGGACAGCACTATCTCTTCCCGAGGACCCTGCATGCAGGCCTCGTCATCGCAAGGTCAACCTTGACGTCCACCCACAGAGGAATTTGTTCGCTTCGCTTCGCTTCGCGCCATCGCTCTCGCTCCAGATGCTAAGTGGGCGGCAGCCAACTCCAGGTCCTCTGCACCCAGGAGGGATTGTGCGGTGCGCGGCATTGTCCCGGCCGGGGCGAACAACAGAGCTGGTGCGTGGCTTTGTCTGAGAATTGTGAGGGAGCCGACCGAAGGCGGACCAAAGGCTCAAGCGTGGACCGCGTCACCTGCCCAACGAAAAGCCCAAGGGTTGGTCGTGTGCGATACGGCCGGGACGTGGCTTCTTTGATGCACTGGCCGGGGATCCCCTCCTACGCTTTAATTTCGTAGGGTATGTGGAGAAGTTGTGGGGATGGCATGAGATGGACATGCAATGCCCTATCCGGACTAGCGCGGATGGCGTGTTGTGAATTGCGTGATTGCATCCAGTGTCCTTTCGCGCCAGAAGGGGAACTCACCGCTCTCGCCCGTCATAACCAAATAAGTAGGCCTCCACCCCGCAAATCGCTCGTTTCTACCTATAAAGTCTGCTCTCCTCCTCATCCGTCTAGATCTGGCCATAGCTCGCTACTTGTGGCTTCTTTTGCGTGCTCCCTCCTTCTTTCACCCACTCATCAAAGGCGCCCTCCCACGTGTCTTTCAGCCGCATCCGCGCCACCCCCAGCGCCAACCGTGGTCCGTGTTGTGGAGAGATTCGTCGCCGCCACACGTTAACTCCACACCACTCGTACCTGGACGACTCTCGACAACATCTTACTCGCAGCAATGGCTCCGAGCCTCTTACTGCAGCCAGACGAGGACCAGCCGTTTGTGGCCCCTGCGGTAAAGCAGATGCCGAAGTCTGAGAGCGTCGAGGGCGGCGTCTCGCTCGAGGTGCACGCACCTACCGCCCAAAACCTTTCCGTGCACTCTTCTTCTCCTTCTCCGATCAATGGCGCCGGCGATGCCGGCACTGCAAACGGAACGTCGGGCAGGAACGGTCCTTCAAGTCGTCAATTGGACGGCGAGCATTTCATCACTTCGCAGACGCTCTTGGAGAATGCGAGGAACTTTGCCGCCAACAACGCAGGCACGGAAGCGCCAAAAAAGCCCAATATTTTGTACATTATGGCCGACCAAATGGCTGCACCACTTCTCAAGATGAATAATCCAGATTCGGTCATCAAGACTCCGAACCTCGACGAGCTTGCCAAGACCGGCGTCGTCTTCTCGAGCGCATATTGCAATTCACCCCTCTGCGCACCCTCTAGGTTCACCATGTGCACGGGACAGCTTCCTTCGAAGATTGGGGGTTATGACAACGCCTCTGTTTTGAACTCCGAGGTTCCGACCTATGCACACTATCTGCGGCGAGAGGGTTACGAGACTGCACTTGCCGGCAAGATGCATTTCATCGGCAAAGACCAGCTTCATGGATTCGAACACAGGTATGGGTCCGCAATCGAGACTGCGGACACTCGCTCACTCCGCTTAGACTCACATCCGACATATACCCTGGTGATCTCGGCTGGACGGTCAACTGGGACAAACCTGAGGAACGACAGGAGTGGTACCACAACATGTCCTCCGTTATGCAAGCTGGTCCCTGTGTTCGATCGAACCAGCTGGACTACGATGAGGACGTCATGTACAAGGTAAGCAAATACTGTGAACCGCATATCTGCCGATGCATCAGTTTTTGCATCAAAACTCACAGGTGTTGACTTATTGGACAGTCCAAGCAATATCTATACGATTGGGTACGCTCTGACCCGAAGTCCCGCCGTCCCTTCGCCTTGACTGTCTCTTTGACCCACCCCCACGATCCCTACACCATGACGCAGGACTACTGGGATCAGTATGAAGGTGTCGACATTCCATTGCCCGAGGTGAAACTGGGACGAGAAGATCAAGACCCCCACTCGCAGCGCATCATGAAGACGGTTGATCTATGGAACAACCCAATTCCCGATGAGGCTGCCATTCGAGCGCGCCGTGCCTACTTCGGCGCTTGCACTTTTGTGGATGACCAGATCGGGAAGCTTCGCAAGCTACTCAAAGACTGCCACCTCGACAAGGACACCGTCATTGTCTTCTCGGGCGACCATGGCGATATGCTTGGCGAGCGGGGGCTTTGGTACAAGATGTCATGGTTCGAGAACAGTGCGCGTGTGCCTATGATTATCCACTACCCGGCCAAGTTCGAGCCAAAGCGTGTCACCGAGTCAGTCTCCACTATGGATCTGCTGCCCACCTTTGTGGATCTTGCAGGAGGCGATGCTTCGGCCATTCTTCCGATCGATGGAGTCAGTCTCTACGACTACCTGAATTCGGACAAGCCTGGACTGGACGAGGTATACGGCGAGTACATGGGCGAGGGTACTATCACACCTGTCGTGATGATTCGACGTGGACCTTGGAAGTACACGACGTCTCTCGCCGATCCTCCGCAGCTCTTCAACTTGGTAGAGGATCCAAAGGAACTGGACAACCTCGCTGCATGCCTCAAGCCCGAGCACGCCCAAGTGTTCTCAGCTTTTGAAGCAGAGGCAAGAAAGAAGTGGGACTTGCAAAAGATTCATCAGGATGTTCTACTGGCCCAGCGACGGCGCCGGCTGTGCTGGGGCGCGTTGCAAATTGGTACGTACAAGCTCCAACGTTACGCACTAGGTCATACTAATACAGAAACAGGCCGCAAAGATGTTTGGGACTACCAGCCGCCGGGCATGGAGAAGGACAAGTACATCCGCTCTCACCTTGACCTCGATGAGCTGGAGCGTCGCGCACGCTATCCGGTGGTGGATGGCCTCGGCCGCGTGAACACGGCGGCGGCGACTCACCATGGCGTTGCCGGAGCCTGCGGCGAATAAGTATTCTCATCTCGGCTTCTATTCTTTTGTTCCCTGTGTGCTTTCTACACTTTTTGGCGGGGATTCCAAATTTGCGGGCTCGATGCTACGGATCAGCATGTCACAGGCACAATATGCCGTGGAACGGCATATTAGGTGCATCTAAGTGGTTTGCGTGTTATTCCCTGCATTACGGCTCATCATGGTTTTTGAGCGATTTAGCGGGGAGTTCAGTGAAGGTTCAATGGTATATCTCTGCAAAATGGAGACGGGCGTGAGTGGCACTATCAGATTCAGGTACACGTAGTCAAAACAACTCAACATCAAATACCAATACACACATCGTGATCTTGAACTTCTCGTATGCATAGAGAAGAGCCGTACTCTAAGCTGCAAGATACCTTGCGATAATGGTACCTTTCTGGATAGGCTTCGCCAACATCGCATTCTGAGCCTAGGATCGCGAATTTCTCCCAACTAGGCATGACGGAGTGCTCGGCTCCAACGAATCAGAGGCAGTTGAATGATAGAGGTGACCCACGTGACGCCATCGCCTCACCATCACTTACTCAGTACTGCGACCGTCGATCGCGGAGACGGAGCTCGACCCGCAATCACACAACGCAGCTCTAACAACACAAGCAGCGTCACCGTCATCCACGCATCCACGCATTCACGATATTGATCTCTTGCCTCTACCACGCAAAACTCCGCATCCGAACTTTAAATCCGCCGCCATGTCCACAGCTGCCCGCCGTCGGTTGATGCGAGACTTCAAGGTGCGCCACCCGGGCTTGCGCCGGTCTGCTGAACAGCACACGAGTTGCCAAAACCCTCTGCTAACTGCTGCAGCGCATGCAAACCGACCCGCCCGCTGGCGTGTCTGCTTCACCCATCGCCGACAATGTCATGACCTGGTACGACCCCGCACGCGACCGCCGCCCCTCGTCCTGCAAGTACCCCCACTTACAACCACGCAGGAATGCAGTGATAATCGGTCCCGCCGATACACCTTTTGAAGACGGCACATTTCGGCTGGTGATGCACTTCGAAGAGGCTTATCCGAACAAGCCCCCGGGCGTGAAGTTCATAAGCCAGATGTTCCACCCAAACGTATACGGCACCGGAGAGCTCTGTCTGGACATCCTGCAGAACAGGTGGAGTCCTACATACGATGTCGCTGCGATATTGACCAGCATTCAAAGGTGAGGGATGGCGTCGGGCCCGGGACAGACGTGAGTCGTGCTGACCATGGTACAGTCTGCTGAACGACCCAAACACATCTTCGCCCGCCAACGTTGAGGCGTCGAATCTTTACAAGGACAACCGCCGGGAATACACTAAGCGCGTTCGGGAGACGGTGGAGAAGAGCTGGGACGACTGATGGGTGGCGACGCTGAGAGGAAGAACATGGCATAACGGCGACACGATGGAAGAGTGCATGTAAGGAGTTCTCGGTCAGGGGTAGGGGTCACATCAGTATCTGGATTGTCTTATGGTCTTATGGTCTTGTCTGTCATAGCGAAGGCGTTTGGGTTCATTTTCATATATTGCGGGCCGTCTGACGCTGCAGTATCAATGTGCATTGTAGCTATCATGACACGCCTTTTAGATTTAGTCCCGAATTCTTGAATACGTACAAATGAATGAACCGCGGACGCGTGGTGAGGTCAGCACAGCGTGACGGCCGTTGGCTGCTGCGCGGGGGGAATCGCACTAGTGAACGGCGGTGCCCTGCATCGATGTCAACACCCAGGAAACATGGTTAACTCGCCCAAATACCGCAAAATCCCCGGCCATTTCTTGCCAGCCCTCCCACTACGACGATTCTACACCTCTCGCACCCCCGCACTGCACAGATATACATCTCGCCGCGGTGCGCTACGCTGAAACGGGGTCGTACCTCATCTTCCCCTTAGACGGCGGGGCCAGTCATTTCTCCAGCGACGCGCCGAGCCTTCGAATACCACGACGGTCCCAGGTATCACGACAGCACGACGCAGCCACGCACGACGCCCGCGCACCTGAGAGCGCGCACCGAACGAGCATACTGAGGCCGCTCGGCCGGAGACGCGATATTGTGCCGCCATCATGTCGTAAGTGATCCATGCGGACGAGTGCGGATGGTAGGGGGGTAGCTTGCTAACATACGGGTGCCTGCAGGAGCTCCAATACGATAAAAGGTGCGCTCTATCCTCGGACGGCGGTACGGAATGTGCATGTACAGGTTGCTGACTAGCATGTTGCAGTGGTGGCGCGGTTCCGCCCGCAGAACAAAATCGAGATAGCAAGCGGCGGAGAGCCGATAGTCGAGTTCAAGGAGGAAGACACATGTGCGGTCCAGGTACGGACGCTTCATAATTCCCTCCAGAGGGAGATCGCTGACCGTATGCGCTGCAGTCGAAAGAGGCCTCGGGGGCCTTTACCTTCGACCGCGTGTTCGACATGGCCTCGCGCCAGGCCGACGTCTTCGACTATTCCATCCGGCCGACCGTCGACGATATCCTGAATGGCTACAACGGCACCGTCTTTGCTTATGGCCAAACGGGCGCGGGAAAGTCGTATACCATGATGGGGACGAACATCGACGACGAGGTGGGCAAGGGTATCATCCCACGTATCGTGGAGCAGATCTTCGCGAGCATTCTGGCCTCTCCGAGTAACATCGAGTACACGGTACGGGTCAGCTACATGGAGATTTACATGGAACGTATCCGAGATCTTCTGGTGCCGCAGAACGACAACCTCCCGGTGCACGAGGAAAAGAACAAGGGCGTGTATGTCAAAGGCTTGCTAGAGGTATACGTTGCGAGCGTGGAAGAGGTCTTCGAGGTCATGCGAAGGGGTGGAGACGCACGAGCAGTTGCCTCAACGAACATGAACGCCGAATCGTCGCGGTCACACTCCATCTTCGTCATTACGGTCACACAGAAGAATGTCGAGACGGGCTCGATGAAGAGCGGACAGCTGTTTCTGGTCGATCTGGCTGGTTCCGAGAAGGTCGGAAAGACGGGCGCAAGTGGTCAAACACTGGAAGAGGCGAAGAAAATCAACAAAAGTTTGAGCGCACTGGGCATGGTCATCAACTCGTTGACGGACGGCAAATCATCACATATCCCCTACCGAGATTCAAAACTTACGCGTATTCTTCAAGAATCGCTAGGTGGTAACTCCCGGACAACCCTGATCATCAACTGCTCGCCAAGTAGCTACAACGATTCGGAAACTCTGAGTACCTTGCGTTTTGGTATGCGCGCCAAGTCGATCAAGAACAAGGCCAAGGTCAACGCAGAGCTCAGTCCGGCTGAGCTCAAGGCGATGCTCAAGAAGGCGCAAGGGCAGGTCACAACATTCGAGTCTTACATCGCGACTTTGGAAGGCGAGGTGGCCATCTGGCGTGCTGGAGATCCCGTACCCAGGGAACGATGGACACCAGCATTGGAAATGGGACCAAGTACTGGCCGGAAGGCGCCCTCGACACCCACACGCGCACAAACACCGTCGAGGCTGGATGCCACAAAAGCCTCTGAAACACCTTCAAGACCGGATTCAAGGCTGGAGCTTGAGCGCGCTAGCACACCAAGCATACCATTGGACAAGGACGAGAAGGACGAGTTCCTAAAAAGGGAGAATGAGCTTCAGGATCAAGTCGCAGAGAGGGAGAGTCAACTCGCCAAAACCGAGGATCAGTTAAAGTCTACGAAGGAAGAACTGCAATACTTCAAAGAACGCGATTCCAAGTCCAACAAGGATAACGAGCGGGTTAACATGGAGCTCAACGAGCTGAAGATGCAAGTCGAGAAGCTTAATTTCGAACACAAGGAGGCTTTCATTACCATGGACGGCCTGAAGGACGCCAATTCAGAGCTCACGACCGAGCTAGACGACGTGAAGCAACAACTTCTTGATGCTCGGATGAATGCCAAGGAGACGAACGCGGCCCTAGACGAGAAGAAGAAGAAAAAGGCAGAGGCTATGGCGCAGATGATGGCCGGCTTTGACCTTGGCGGCGAAGTTTTCAGCGAGAACGAGCGCACCATCCGGAAAATCATTGAACAGTTGGATGCCCTTTACGATATGAGCGCATCTGGCGAGGCCGTCGCACCGGACGCCATCCAGGAAGTTCGCGAGAAGCTTGTAGAAACACAAGGCATCGTCCGGCAGGCGGAACTAACCTTAAATGTTCGAAATGACGAGGATAGCGCCCACGGCCGACGTCGTGAAGCGCTCGAGGCACGTCTTTCGGAGTTGCAGCAGTCATATGAGGAAATCCTTGAGCGCAACCTTTCCGATGCGGACAAAGAAGAGCTCAAAGAACGACTGGCAGGAGCGTACGTTGCACGACAAGAAGGCAATATCGAGCTGGCTGAGGAGCTGAAGCAAGACCTCGCCCGCAAGTCGGAGGAGAACCAGAAACTCAACACGGAGATTGAGAACCTGCAACAGCGCATCAAGAGCGGCGCCATTGCTAACGGCGTGGCAAACGGCATCAATGGCAAGACTGTGCAGCAGCAGATTGCCGAGTTCGACAACATGAAGAAGAGTCTGATGCGGGATCTGCAGAACAGATGTGAACGCGTAAGTGTCATTTATCTCGGCTGTCGTACTTTCTGCATAAGGCACATTCGTATTAACCATTTTGGATGAATAGGTCGTCGAGCTCGAGATATCGCTAGATGAAACCCGCGAGCAGTACAACAACGTCCTGCGTACCTCGAACAACCGAGCCCAGCAAAAGAAGATGATGTTCCTCGAGCGCAATCTCGAGCAGCTCACCGTCGTGCAGCGGCAACTCGTCGAGCAAAACTCCTCTCTGAAGAAGGAGGTCGCGATCGCCGAGCGCAAGTTGATAGCGCGCAACGAGCGGATACAGAGCCTGGAGCAGCTGCTTCAGGATAGTCAGGAGAAGCTGACGGCAGCGAATCATCGGTATGTGGAGATCTCTTCCTACCTCTATCTCCTCGGCCAAACTTGGAACACGAAGCTGCCCGAATACTCCCCTCTCTTTACTGCCGAGGAGTTCCATTCAGACGATGCTCCAAAGCCCTATCTCCTTACCTCAACCTCTTCTTCATCCGCTCCTGATGGCTGGACCCTTGTTAACGGACCGCACAGGTTCGAAGCCCAACTCACAGCCGTGAAAGAGCGCCTAGAAGCTGCTAAGCAGGGCTCGACACGCGGTCTTGGTTCGCCTACGTCAGGCGCCTCTTTCGCGTTCGGCGGTGCGGTTGGATCGCGCATTGCGAAGCCCCTTCGCGGTGGCGGTGGACCGGTGCAAGACGGACCGACGCTACCTGTGTTGAGCAATTTGCAGGCGCAAGAAGCCGGAAGTGGGCAAGGAAAGCGGACGAGTTGGTTCTTCAACCAGAGGACGTAGGAATAGGAGGTTTCAGATCCTTGGATATCGTTGATGGGGAGGTCTGTAGTGGCTGGTCTGTTGGCGTTCTTTGGTGTTCGCGACTAGATACGGTGTTTAGAGTCGACGCTGGGATGAATGCTTCTTCGTCTCTTCCATGATTGAGTGGGAGGTCGATTGGGCGGATGCGTAATGAGCCTTTGTATGCGGTGCATTGGAGGGCGTTTATTGGGGCGAGTGGGTTGCCTATGTTCAGCTTATATATCCCCCCGAACCCCTTTCTGTCAAGTTGGTCTTGTAGACTATTATTGGATATTCGAACTTTGCAGTCATAGTTGAAGAACTACTTGCAAGTATTGCTTTTGTGAGACAATGTGTAGGCGACTGAACCGGGCGAGGTAAGCATCTGATATAGTCACTGCCTGGGTGTAGTCTCCTGTTTGCTGCTGCCAGTGCCGGTTCACATTCAGCTCCTCTACTCAAACTCACGCCGAAGATTTTGTTAGAGACCGGTTTTTGAGGATGTCCAAAGCTCAGCTAGCAGGAACTCGGTGCCTGAGGCGTTGGAGCACAGGACATACAATTTCGATGGCGATGCAATCTGCATCCTAGATCTATGGATGGCTACTTCCGTAACACATCTCCGTCCACAACTCAACGAGGGAATGCCTTTGCCTTTGAAGCGGAGTCTGCACAGACGTAAGGGATTGAAGTCATATCGCTCGGCAGGTAGCAAGCTGAGGCACGTCCGGATAGGTTGCATGTTGACAGGCGTTTCGAGGCAACGTACGAGGGTGCTACCACAGGATGCATGTGCGAAAGCTTCGGCGTTCTCGATTCAGTACTACGCGGTTTTCTGCGGAGATGAAGTCACCTGGAGGACCCCGGATGGACGAGAGCACGTGTGCAAAGCGCTTGGGGGCCAATTGCCCAAAGGAAGCAATTCTCCACACTGCGTCACGCATCGGCTTTGCGCTGCTTGCCTAACGGATCCGATCCTGCCAGCCTCGTCGCAAAGTGACTTGTCCACCAACACGACGGCGAATAACGCACCGCGCGAGAGCATGCCGAGCATTCCCGATTGGACGGCGCGAGCACACAAGTCACTTTTCAAAGGATCGTACATTCGAGGTTTGCGGCGGGACGGTCGCGCCTCGTCTCGTGCGTGTCGAGCGCGTCGGTCACCGAGCCGAATCCCTCAGTTAGCCCACGCCACCGGCCCACAGCGACTCAGTCGCGCCGCCTAACAACAACAAACTCTGTCTCGCTTCACGGGGGCCGAAATACGTAGCGAAAAGTTAGGGTGAGGCGAAGTTGTTCGTGTTGGATGTGGTGGGTTTGGAATGGGGAAGATTTGCGCTGCGTTGCATGTGGCGAGGGCGTTGGAGGTGTCATGCAAAGTATCAAAGAAGGGAGCTTGTGAAATGTGCTACTATTGTTTGTGCGAACTAGTATTCTTCCTACTTCTGCTCCTGATGATGATACACGCGTTTCTATGCGGCGTGATTTGCCTCCTCTATAATGCAAGTGATACTAATACAAATGAAGCTCTTCAAGCTGGACTCCAACTCGCAGGGGAGCTCCAGAATACGAATGGGTATAAAGACGTGATAAAGTTAAAA
>Ga0247803_1000820_pt1 | contig 16465 bp, 18 predicted proteins | sample UWRJL014104B1_FD_180928 | JGI IMG/M metagenome (GOLD analysis project Ga0247803, IMG submission 180928) | Plant litter microbial communities from Arlington Agricultural Research Station in Wisconsin, United States - UWRJ-L014-104B-1 | ecosystem: Environmental > Terrestrial > Plant litter >...
GCAGCACCAAGTCGTGAACGGGCGAGCGGTCCACAGGTAGCCAAGTACCGTACCCGTCCGTTCCGAAGTCCTCGTCTCAAAGTCCGAATACTGCACAGTGTTCTTTAGCGTTTAGCACGGGCGAGCGGTTCATCAAGTAGCGCAGTACCCCTCTTTGGCGGCGCATACAGAGTCGTTCCCAATGCAGCGCCACCGCCCATATACAAGCTCTTGGGGCTTTGAAGGGTCTTGGAGTATTCAAGGGTCTTGGAGTACTCAGTCCGATAGCGCGCGCGTCGCACAGACTATCTTGAAGAGATATTCGACAGAAGCGTAGCGCCTGGGTAGTACTTCTCGACCAGGCCACCAGCAAAGACAGCAAGCGCAGTCGAACCCAGGTTCCATGTAACGCGCCGTTACCCCAAGCGTGGTTGGCTGCATGCGCATGCCGTGCATCCGTTCAGCCACAGTTTGGGGCGAATGGCAACCCAGTTTGCACGGTACGCTACGCCATGTCGCTCACTCGCACGCGTGGTACCAACCGGCGTCGTTCGTAGAAGCTCTAGAAGCCGCCTTACAACAGCACGACGTGCCGGTGTCCCGATTGCTGGGTGGGAGGGCTGAAGGGCTGGGAGGCTGCCATCACGCGGGATGCGCCGCGGTGAGGCGATGCGGATGGACCGTAGATGTGGAACAAAGGAAAGCAGCTGTGGACGATCGGTCCGTCGAGGGATCCGAGATGGAGAAGCATTTCTCGGAACGAAGTGTGGCCAGGTCTTGGCCGGCATCTCCCGAGGATTGTCGAATCTGCAGCGCCACTTCTCCGCATAGTGGGAGCCACACCCGTCCATCGCAGTAGAGATCTGTCGCCGGACTTTGTGCTTATTCGAGCTGCATGCACCGATGCAATGCAGCTGCTTTTACAGATGTTCGGTATTCGCGGCGATTGCAAGATCCTTGTATGTGCGTGTAGAGAACTCCTTAGACCAGACCCCGGACACGTGGTCCCATCCAAAGAACGAAGGGCCACCCAAGATGTTGGAGACGGCGGGATCGCATTGCAGCCAGCCTTGCCCGTTTCTTTTACCCAGACGAGGGGAGACCAGAGAAAATCAGGATACAGACTCGCCGCCAAGTTGCAACGAGTGGCTGCTCTGGCTAATGTGATCGTCGCGTTACGGGGGGGACGGGCTTTGGATGGCGAAAGTACCCTGGAGGTGCAACGGTTGCGAAGTACCGGGGTCGCGTGTGGAAATTTGGGAAGTTCGAGTCGGCTCACTGCAGGCGGACATCTCGTCACGCGTTGTGGCTTGATATCGAAAAATCACGTTGCGGGGCTGCGAGCCAGGGGGGTGGTGGTCGGGATATATTGGGCGCCTTGAGACCGCCTAAGACCGCCTATAATTAGCAGTACTTATTGCTCGCGTAGAGGCCATGGTAGAAGTTCCCATTGATGGATGCTCGACTCTGGAGCTGTGGGCGGCGAGCCCAAGATGGCCGTCTCGAGCGCAAGTCGCGCGCATGGCAACGAAAATGCCGCTCCAGCTCGCCGCGAGTCGCCACAGCAGATGTGTGACCAAAGCAGCGCGTGTGCCTGACGATCGCGATAAAACTCCGGGCTAATGCGAGGATGGGCTCAGGGCAGGTAGTGTCGGAGCGTTGCGGTGGATGGGATGGCACATGGCAAGCTGGCACGGCTCTGTCTGGACTGCTGAGGGCCTGGGGTGCGACGGGGGTGGTTGTGTGGGAGCGTGGCGTCGAGCAGCGGGCTACCTGCTGCCCTAGAGCAGGCGGATGACAGCTGTGTTTCGCTCTCGCCGATCAGCGAAGACTTGGTCGGGTCATGGTTGTTGGGGCAAAAGCTGGAAGATGATGGCGCTGTGGCGTCCGGCTGCTACTGTATGGGTGTGGGCGTGGGCGTGGGCATCTGGCATTGGCATTGGCATTGGCATCAAGGTTAGCCACAGCGAGCGAACTACCTCCTGGAGAGAGATCAGCCTGTTGGACAAGCGCACATGGCTGGGCCAGGGCTGGCGCGGGCGTCACCTCCTGCTTGAGGCATCGCGCCTGGTCGATTACGCTCCAAGCGGACAGCGGCGTCTGCATTGGGCGGACCGGATGGAGGGTGCAGATGCAGCGAACCACGGGCGCTGCGCCACGGCCGGCCATGGCCACGGCGAGGGTGATGATGGCGGGCCAGAAAACTCGGGGTGGCTCGCATGCTGCTGCAGCTGGCAGGCCTCCAGTCCAGCCCACCTGCGTGCGTGGCGCTCTTACTAAGACGGCGCGTCGAGCCAGCGCTGCAGCTGCACGAGAGAGAGCACGAGAGAGAGAGGGCGCGGGCGCGGGCGAGGACAGAGGAGGGTGGCCAGCGTGTGGCGTCCGTATTGTTCCTCGACGCCCACAGGCCACCGCGCGCTGCCGAAGCAAGCCACGGCGGCGTGTGAGTGGCCCCCCAGCCAGCGGCGGCCCCAGCAAGCCGCCGCCTCTTTTACACAGCCTTCCCGGCTTGCGTCGAGGGCCCACCGTCATTCGCCCGCCGTCGCAGCGAACCTCCAGCCCACGGTGCCCACGGTGCCGGCCAATTTGAATCCGGTTGTGTGCTGCCTGCCGTCCTGCCATCGCTGCCATCGCCCGCTGTTTGACCTCGTCTGGCGCGGCCCGCTAAGCAAAAGCGCTGCCATTCGCCTGCCCGGGGGCCCGTGTGTGCTGCCTCCCATATCCCATCGTCGCTAGGCCCACGGCAAGTCCAGCCACAGCTTTCCAGCCGGCCTCGTCATCGGCACTACCACCAGCCTTCGACCTCGCCCAAGCTGCACACCACCACACCTCTCTCTCTACCCTTCCCTCTGCCTGTCGTCCCATCTGAGACGGCGCGAGCCTGCTAGCACGCCCCAACTACCCCATTCACCGTCCGCCCTCGCACCCTCGCTCTTGCTTCGGGCCCGCTGCCGCTACCGCTACCGCCGCCACTCAGCCTCACTGCTTCGACTGCTGAGGCGTCGCATCCCACCACCACCCTCCGGTTCGCCCGCCTGTCGCATCGCCGCCATTCCCCCCAGCACCCGTCTTTCGACCTCCAGCTGCACGGTATCGAGTGCTGCTGTCTCGCACCCACCTATCCAGTCGTGCCTTTACCTTGCCGCTCGTCTTGGCTGAACAGGACCTGCAGCCGCACGCCGAACTCCCGCGACACCAAGCCTGGGCGTAATCCAGAAAGTGGCTCTTTCGAGTACCGCTCTCGTCTGGAGGTTTTGCTGGCAGCGCATGCTCCCATAGTCTCGGCTTGACGTCGTTCTGATTTCTTCCTGCATTGCCCAAAAGGGAAGAAAACCCAATCCACAGGTATGTTTGAGCAATGCGCCGTGCGCGACCCTGCAGTTCCCATCGCCTTGTCGCGATGCATCAGCGTCATTCCCACGCGCACCGCACTAAGCGAGACCTCGCGCGAAACAGACGCTGACAGGAATGCAAGCATTACTCCCCATAGAGCGGTTCGTCGCTCCCCATCCCATGGCAGCATCGGCGAGAGCTATCACGCCTACGCACACTGGCCCCTTCCCGGCCCCCAACAGAGCTACCACCCCCAACTCCCACGCCGGAGCAACATTCGGGAGCCACCTCACTAAGTCCCCTCGGGGCCTGTCACCAAGACTTTCACCACAGCCGCTCACGGGCGCAGCTGCGGTCGAGGACGAACGGCGACGTCAGCGAGAGCTTGCGCGCCATACCAGTCCGAACCCCGCCATTGCTGTAGTTCAGAGTCTGATTGGGACAAACCAATCGACAGTCAGTAGACCCAAGAACGCGCCTGCAGAGCCTATACAAATGAGCGCGGCTCTTGAAAAGGCGGCGAGGGCGCTGGTCATCCCGGATCAGACCGGCGTGACTGGTGACGCTATGCAAACAAGTCCTGTGAGCCTTTCCAGCTTCGGCTCTGCCGACTCAACAACTGCGCCGACGGTTACTGCCATGGAATCGACTGCCGGTCCGATGGCAATGCCAGGGCTGGAGGGTGCGCCACAGCAGCAACAACCTCCACAACAACAGCAGCAGCAACAGCAGCAGCAAGCGCCACATCCACCTCAGCCTCACCATCAACCCATAGCGCCGAATCCGGGCGAAGGCCCCAGCAATCGCGCATTCACCTTCCCAGGCCCGCTGCCCCCAGAGCATGATCCACGTGCACCTACACGCCAGATGAGTCTGCCTGGCTACCAGAACAGTCCCAAGTCGCCGTCAACGAAGCGACACAAGTGTCCCTACTGCTCGACCGATTTTACGCGTCACCACAATCTCAAGAGCCATCTCTTGACGCATAGCCAGGAGAAGCCCTACGAATGTCCGACTTGCCAAGCCCGTTTTCGACGCCTCCACGACTTGAAACGACATACGAAACTACACACCGGGGAACGTCCGCACACCTGCCCCAAGTGCGGCCGGAGGTTTGCGCGCGGCGATGCACTCGCTCGGCACAACAAGGGCCAGGGTGGCTGTGCCGGACGTCGATCTAGCTTCGGCCTTGACGCGGATGAATTACCCGATGGCAGTCGCGACGAGTCCATGGACGGTGTCATCTATCATGGTGGCGAACACGACGGAGAAGGGGACGAGGACGAGGACGACGGACGACGTGACAGCATGCCGGCGCGTAAGAGACAAAATACCGGAAACTCTACGCAAGGTGGGTATCACCAGCACTCCAGTACATATCCGCCCCTCGCTGTCAATCGGCCACAAATTGGTCAGAACAGTCTTCGCCCACTCTATCCTCCGGGTTCCAGTGGTCCTTCGGGTAATCAGTCGACTAACGAATCGCCCAAACTAGCTCCGGGGAGCCTCTCCTCGCTCCACTACACTGCGAGTCAGGCGAACATGTTTGGGCACGGCGGAATGACGGAAAGTCCAAAGCCCCTCTCTCCCGGCCAACAAGAACATCGTCTCAATGGACCAGACGGTAGCATGCCACGATCACCAAATACGCACCCAAGCTTTCCTCGCGGTGCCGGTCGGGTCTCATCGCCAATGGGTATGGCTCCACCTCAGGCCAACAGTGGCCCGCATCTGCCAGCACTGCCTGGTCTCACGCCCAATATGCTGCCAAAGCAGGGGTCACAGAGCGGAAAGACAAACGGACCCAGTATGCTCCAGCAACAGGTTCCAGGACCAGGGTCGTCATCGCAGCCAGGCAGCATGTCAAGTCACGGCGGCAGCGGTGCCAGCACACGTGAGATCATGGGCAACCAAGGTGTCGATGTTTGGCAGTACGTGCGCGACGTCGAAGCTCGCATGGCGCGCATGGAGAAGGAACACGAAAATAAGATGACCACCCTACAAACCGAGGTCACCACCTTACGTGCACAATTGGCTCAGCAGCATGCACAAAACACTCAGCAATAAAAAGAGCTGGACCCATTCACGCATAAGGTCATGGAACCTTGTACCAATACGAGCATCAACGAGTAATCAGCATGGCTAATGCGTATCATGTCGCGGCATGAGACCTTTCTTTACCATCACAGCGGACGGCGTCAGTCGGCTTTTCTATCGAACGAGCGACGAGTCCAGCACACGAAAGGACCCGCTCCTTGTTGGGGGAAGGCTGTTTCGAGGGTTGTAGGCGCGCACGGGCGGTTCCTTTCCGAGACATCTTTTCTTCCTTTCGACTTCTTGGCAGAGACAAGGACCGGTAGACTATACACGACCCAAGGGACTGCGCTCACGCCATTTTCTTCATCAGCATACGTTCCAAGACATCATGCTGGAAAAGTTGAACTTTTTTCCTCTTATTTATCCTCTTTATGTCAGTGTCTGCGCAGTCGGGCTTTATTCGGTCGTTTCCGTTGCGGGGTCTTTTACCCTTTTCAACACCACCTTTGTATTTATAGCGACTGCGTTTTTGGGGGCTTCGGTCCGGGTTGAGGTTGTGATTGTTTTTTGGTGGGTTTCCGGGTGGTGAGGAGATGGATGATTTTTCCGTGGTTTCGGTGATACCTTTTTCTCTGGAGATGGGTGTGTGTAGGTGGGAAGTGATGGGGTGATGAGATGGGTTATGGTGTACGTATGAATGAAGAAGTATTCTTGTTGAACGTTTAACTTTGCGCGCTTCGCTTTTTCGGTGACACTTTGTTTTGGACACAAAACAAACTGACTTGTATCCTCCCCGATAGCCCGATAGGGCGAAACGAGAACTTGGTTTCCCACTTTCTGACTGTTCCGGTCAGCTGTGTCATTTGAGTGCAAATCGAACTTTCACTGCAATCTCTAGCGTGGGCGAGCCATTCGAATCAATCCCGCGGCCCTATCAGATACATTTTCGCCGTCGCTTATTCTGACGAATGTAGTGGTGCAGCGTATTTGTGAGTACGGATGTACATACTGAACGTGTTCCTCCCTCTTATCTTTCACTGCAATCTTTAGCGCGGACGGGCAGTTTGGGTGGGCGGCAGGGGTGCGGGTGTCCGGTTCGATACGTTCACTTGTGGTGACGTAAGGACCGGTCTACAATGCTGGCTATGATGCTGGCCATGATGCTGACCATAATGCTGGCCATAATGCTGGCCATAATACTAACTGCAGTGCTTACTATAGTACTTTTCACTGCAATCCCTAGCGCGGATGAGCAGTTTAGGGGCGTGGCAGGGGTGTCAGTAGGCGATTCTGGATCATCTTGTTAGGGAGTTTCCTCGGGCCATTTCACTGCAATCTTTAGCGCGGACGGGCAGTTTGGGTGGGCGGCAGGGGTGTGGTGTCCTATTAGATTCGTTATTTGCGCCTGTAACCGCTATCACTGCAATCTTTAGCGCGGACGAGCAGTTTAGGGGCGTGGCAGGGGTGTTAGTAGGCGATTCTGGATCATCTTGTTAGGGAGTCACTTGGGAGTCTCCTCCGGCCATTTCACTGCAATCTTTAGCGCGGACGGGCAGTTTGGGTGGGCGGCAGGGGTGTGGGTGGTGTCCTATTAGATTCGTTATTTGCGCGCTATCACTGCAATCTTTAGCGCGGACGAGCAGTCCACTCGAGCTTGTGGCGGCCTGTCAGCTCCAGATGTTGTGATCGCTTGTGCCGACGAATATAGCCTGCCTATGCCCTATTGATCCATGCGGCAACTACATTGCAATCTCTAGCGTAACGACCAGTTTGGTCCAGCCTCTGAAGCGTCCTGTCGGATACGTTCATATGGTTGCCTTGTGGTGATGAAATGCACGATAAATTTACAGCCTGGTGGGGGTGAAAACCGGTGAGTTCACTGCAATCTCTATCGCCAACGAGCAGTCCCTTTGAACTCGTAGCGGCCTACCAGAGTAGTTCTCGTGATCGCTTATGTCGATGTATTGTACGCACATGCACACACAAGCCGCCCCTGTTTCACTGCAACCTTTAGCGCGGACGAGCAGTTCTGTTCAGCCTCTGCAGCTTCCTATCAGATGGGTTCTTATGATTTGCCTCATGGTGATGAGTGGCACGACAACTCTGCAGCCTGATGACGGAGGAGAACCGGTGAAGCACCCTGTCGTCGCATGGCTTGTAAGATTACTTCACTGCAATCTCTAGCGCGGACGAGGCTGTTGCCTGCGGCTTTTTAGTGGGCGTCTTTTCGTCGGGCCCTAGAGAGAGCTGTGGGCTGAGGTAGATTTTCAGGGTGGTTTGCAATTGGGTGGTGGGATAAAGTGAAGTAAGAGTAAGAGTATGAAAGCTATGTTATCTTAGCCACCAGCAGCCTCACATTGGCCGCATGTGGAAATACAGATGCGGAGGAGCAGCCCAAAGTGTGCCACATCAAACCCCACCTACCTGGCAAACAGTTTCCCTGGCTGCTGCTTAGGTAAACATTCTTCGTATTCATTTGCGTTTCTTCTCCTTCTCACAGAGTCTGGCCTGACGCCTATGACGTTCACCCTCTTCCGCTTCTCCGCTGCTGCACTCCTCTCACTCTCATAAAGCATCATCTTTCCACATCAGTCTATCGCCACTTGTTTACAGGTCAGCCGCATACCATGGTGTCCCCTCCGTGGCACCAGAAAATCAATTTTGCGAGCGCTCTGCTCCTTCATTCCTGCATCACAGTGTGGCTCAAGGAAACCTGCAACAGCCTTACGATTATTTACCGCCTCATTCGACGGCCGACAGACATATCCGGGCAGGTTACATCCATAATACTCGATGGATATACCTCGATTTGTTCAAGAGACCACGACGGCGAGCTTGCGGAGTCGTATTTTACCAACACTGGGTTCATCCTCTTGTTAGCCTCGCTCTTATCCAGTGTTGCAATGAATCTGTTTCTCCCAACATTTGCCCTGAATATGCTAGTCGCAGTCACGTTTGGCCTGGCATTTATAGCGTCTACACTGGTGGCGCGTCGAAAGAGAAGTCTTGTGATGCCTTTAATGGCATTGCGACGTGCTGGTCGCTTCATCTGGGCTGACACGCCGTTCGTGAATTTCTTCACCTTGATTTACATCGCAGTGGTCCTGAAGGGATCGTCGAATTTGGAACTGAGGGACTATGTCGTTATGAGATGCATCGCTATTGTAGAACTGTTGTTCATGAAGGCGAGACTCTCGGCCGCAGATGTGGAGACACAGCGCACCATGATAGAGCGACTCCTCCAAAGCGAATATGTTTTGATCGGAAGTGTAAGTCTCATTTCGAATCATGATCACTGGCACAGCCTTGACAATGATGACTTGCACAGAAATCCGATCTCGCTACCCCATCGACCCCACCTTCTCTAGAACGTCGTCACATCGTCTCTTTTACCAGCACGCAGCGGTTGTCTGTCATGCTGTTCAAGACCACCGTAGGACATGACCACGGCTCACTCTGTGGTTCATTTGGTCCGGTAACTCTCACTGTTCCTCGAAGCGATGGTTATTATGTCGATGCGGCAGAACAGTACGGTTGGTGCATCTATCGTGTGTCGCCTGATCTTTTGGCCATTGAAGATTGTGTGCAAGACATGGTCGCGACTCGGATGAGAAGGGCATCGACAATAGAACGACGTGGGGTAAGCTCGATACATGCTCGAGTTGTAGCTTCGTCTCATGGAGTGCTACTGCGACGCCTGGGAAGGCGTAGGGTTGTTTGGCTAATGCGCGTGAAAGACCACGGAACAAAGGGGCCTCTTTGGAGAGGAAACGTCAACTTAGTTACAGGGCTGAAGAAGACGTGGTTGGAAGATGGATTTCAAAAGGCATCACATAGTAATGGCCAGATCGCGCAAGAGATTGCGCTATAGCGCTAGAAGGACGGAGCGGTGAGCTTTGTCCACGAACAGCAGTAACACTTTCGATTGATATCCACCACGTTATTTCCTATCGCCGTACCCAAGACCCACCAACGGCCGAGGGTTTTTCATCACACATTTTTATATCTGACGTTGAAGCCTTATGCACACATATTAGCCAACTCTCGAGACACAGACCCTCGATTAGCTCACCGAGCGTACAGTCCCAACGCAAATGCTTTATACTAAACATGCACTTGACGTAGATCGACACGGTTGACTCATAGGTGATTACAAAGTCTTGATAGTCATAAACATTTCCACAGCTACAATAGGTAGAGACCTATCACGTTGTGCTGTCTGGACACAGCTACGGTCCAGGTCCAATTCCCATCCGCAACGAGTGTTACTTTACCCAATGCCACTAACGTTCCACCGCGGCCATCTTCTCGTATGCGATATTCCTCAACGCCATCAGGATCCGGCACGCTGTACTGAGTCGTCATCCCCGATGCGAGCCAACGGGCGCGGGTTCCTCCATGTATCGCAGGGAAGGAATTTCCACGCTCGACGATGCTTCCATCCGAACAAGTAATGCACAAAGTATGCAGAACCTGCAGGCATCTTTGGCCAGTCGTTACCTCTTTCAAATGTTCGGTCGCATAGGCCAAGCACCATTGGAGGTACTACCATCTTGTCTTGCTTTCCGGCCTCAGTCTCGCAGGACTGATAGATTTCTAGGAGCTTGCCGCTGGCCAGACTGTTGGCTTCGACCGAATCCATATCCCATAGCGTCTGGATCTCGGCTTCTAGATGATCGCGGAGTGGCTTTGCAAACGACTGAACGATCTCGCGAAAGCGAGCACCGGAATAGCTGCTGGGATTGGTCTCCGTAGCGTAGGTACGTAGAGTGGCTAGTCCGCGGGAGAAGAGATGATGCTGATCGATGTTGGGTTGAAGAGATCCGGATCTCACACCGGGAACAGATTGGAACGCAGGGAACATAGTCTCTTCTTCGATAGTGTGGTGGTGCATCACCCAATCCGCGTATGAGGCAGCGAAGAACAAGAAGTCTGGAACCTCTGCCATTGGGATATGAGGTGCCTGGAGGAACATAGCATTGAGGCCCCGCAGCATCGCATTGTGGGCAAACGCCATCTCGTTCGCAATATAGTGCGCCGGATGGTCTTTCTTTCCGAGGGTTAGTGCTCTACTATGATACGGTTAGGAGGCATAGCAGATTCACTTACGACATCCTTTGTTGCAGATGGCGTCTCGAGCAAAGACCATGGGCTATCAACCCAGGGAGGGGAAGGAGACATGGCCAAGTCCGAATTTGTGACTGGGAATTGAAGCTCAGTGAGGAGTTATAAATATAGCGTTGCTTCAGGATCAATAGTAAGTGCCGCGGGTGTTTGTTGACGTGGTACGAGGTCACGTAGTCTAGTTAAGGGATATATCGGATGCTGGGTGTTTCCCTTCTATATTGCGGCACAGTCATACAGGTCAGACCACACTGATGACGCACATCTTGCCAGCAGGACATTTACAAATGCAGGAAGTATTAAGCTAGAATCATGACGTCTAAATGTGCGTCAAACTATTCTACGCTGCACCATCATCCCCGAGAAAAGCCAACGGCCGAGGATTCCTCCACATATCACAAGGCAAGAACCTCCAAGCCCCACGATGTTTCCAAGCGAATACATAATTTACAACATACGCGGCACCCATCGGCAACTTCGGCCAGTCGTTCCCTCCTTCAAACGTTTTATCGCACAAACCCAGTACCATCGGCGCCCCCACCGTAGCATCCTGTGACTTTTCAGCGAGCTCATGCATCTGCTTAGCGATCTCTTCAAGCTTCTTGCTATGTGGACTGTTCGCCTCTACGGATTCCATAGCCCATAGCGTAGGAATCTCATCCGCAAGATGTTGTCGAAGCGTGTCTGCAAACCCCTCGATAATGCTGCGCAACCGGGCGCCGGAATACTCGTTTGGTGTTGACATTGTGGATTCAGCGTAAGTCTGTAGATTTACGAATCCCTCGGCAAATTCATGATGTTGGTCGATGTTCGATTGGAGCGACGTAGCCTTGACCCCTGGAACAGCATTGAAAGCAGGAAACGCAAATTCTTCCTCCATATCGTGGTGATATCTCAACCACTGCGCCCACGATGCCGTGAGGAAGAGAAAATCGGAGATATCTCTAGAATCATGAATGTGAGGGGCTTGGAGATATATGGCGTTAAGGCCGCGAATGATGGCGTTGTGCGCGAAGGCCATTTGGTTGGCTATGTCGTGCGCTGGATGGATCTGCGATGGGGCTTAGCTATTGCGGATATGCAGTTGGAAGATTCTTACGATGGATTTGGTTGCAGAGGGGGTCTCGATAAGCTGCCAAGGGCCGTCGGCCCATGGGGTAGAAGGAGCCATGGTGGGGTTGGAAGTGCGTCTGTGAGTTGAGGATACCAGAGGTAGGGATGTGTGGGGATGTGGAGCTGCCGACATTGGGTTTAGTATTAATACTGCCTAGAAATTGTATTGGGTCGAGCTGACCTCAGAGCTAATCGTTGGTGTTGAGAGCCCATATGCTGCTAACGAATTAGCGCAAAGCCTTCTAGGTGTTGGCTCTTTGGCCCCCAAAGTCGTTCGGATCTCTATTTGGCGACCGCCCTTAATTACGATAATTAGAGAGAGAAAGACAAGCATCCAGATACAACGTCTTTTTAGTGTATATCGTTGTCGGAAGCCGAACAAAGCCTTCGTCAAAACAAGGCTAAGCAAGGTCATACAGAGCCACGTCAAGGAGGATTCGGTTGCCACAAATTACTCAGTCTGTAGACTAGTATGGAGGAGCCATTAAAATTTTGCATATATAGTAAATGCAAGATCCTTATGCGTTTGCTCCGAGATCAGAAGTAAGCATTGGAGCTCTTGTCAACGCCACGTTTGGTTATGCTGCCTCGTCAAAACTAACCATGAATTGGCTGAGAATTGGGACACTAGATGTACAACCTCCCATATTGCGACACAGTGATGTGCCAAGTGTGGCGGCGACCGATAAACCTCGGGTTCAAGATCTCGACCCCATTCATTGACCAAAACACTTCCACGCTTTCCTGTACGACTCCTTGAAACGGAGAGTTGACATTGCGTCTGATTTTTCCACTAACGGCTCGCAAAGCGTCTTGCTATATACTTCTCTCGCTCGTAGCCGAAGCGAGGAAGCCGTGGAGACAAAATCCACTAGTTGTGCCGTACACACTTCCAACCTGGGTATGTCATCTGAGTCCTGTGTTGTTGATGCTGCCTGACTACACCAGCTCAACTTGTATTAAGCTGCATCCAATGGTCAACACGTCCCACGAAGCGTCAACTCGGTTTCTGCCATTTTGATACAAACTGAGACCATTTAACCTTCATTCTATTTGGCTTCGTTATTTGTGCGGCTCGAGAAGACGGAGACCTCTGGTTCTCAGAGGTCAGCTTCTGTTCCTCAGAGGTCGATTTCTGGTTCTCAGAGGTCAACTTCGCGTCGACGCTGTGCTCATGAAATGCATCAATAATGGATTGGTCAAAGAAACCGGGTTTGATCAAGGATTCCTGCTGAAGGAGTTCCCATGCGGTTTCGTTGTCGTCGTAGTCCGTATGAGCGTATTTCGCATGAGGATTTGCACCAAATTCAAAGAGTAGGTTCACTGCTTTCGCACTAGGTGGAAGCAGTGATAGTGCTGGGATGGTATCCCCTCGAGCAGCGCTGTTGCGTATGGCTTTAAACAATAGATGAGAGGCAATTTCGGATGCCCGATGTCTTAATACTGTCTGTAATTGAAACCGGATCTACTCGACAAGTTCGCATTTTATGGCTATGCCGAGAGTGGTCGAGTCCCAAAATGTCTTTGTGAAACGGTCCGTCTCGAACCTATTCTGAGGCACGAAGTTCCCGCTCCTTGCCTCGACTGTGCTGAGATGAGTTAGAGTACGGTCAAGCTCATTGATGGCGCGGATGTGGTATTCGGTCCCATCCCGATTCGCCCGAAACGCATATTCAACTGTCAAAGGAATTTCCCAACGCAAATTATCGTCATCGAGTGCCTCCTCCGGATCACGAGTCTTCAACAGTGCGATTCGAGAGTTGCTCAAGCGAAGGTATAGGTTGAAGCTGCTGCTGTCCGTCGCATGGCACAGCCTTTCCCAGATCTCGGGCTTTTCGAGAAAGTCATTGACGGTCCGATGTAGATAGAATACTAAGCCATCGGGATGCAACCCCATCTCTGTGTAGAGCAACCCTTTGCAGCACGCGTTGATACGACGTCGCATCAGCTCCAATTTTGACAGAACTTCTTGCTGGGTGAGTGGTTTGCACGGTGTATTGAAGGCGTAGTCCGGGTCATCTTCGTCGGCGAAAAAAAGGATTCGTAGACTCACGACCTCTTGAGAAGCTCTTACAATCTGGAAAAGCTGGGAGGCCCTTTCGTATTGGGTTGGGGTCAAAGAATCCATAATCTTCTCAAACAACGTTTCCAGGTCAGCTGGCAATGAGTCTAAACGCTTTCGCAGGTCTCGAAGTCGCTCCCCTTCAGAGATACCGTCAAGAAGAGATTGGGTTACCAAATGTACCCATAGAAATACACCGGAGGACTTCGCGCATACCGTATCGATTAACTCAGTAGAGATTTCCGGATCAATCTCTTGGAAAGCTTCAAAGGCAACGGTGGCAGTGAGTTTTGACGTAACGTAGCATTTGATGTCGTTGTAGGTGAGATCCTCTAGCCGAAGGTGGGGACCATGTCCAAAACTGTCTTCGAATATTATCCAGGGTCGGCTCGACATGCACACTTTGACGTTCGGATCGACCAAAGTTGCGATGAATTGAGCCAGCTCGGATGGGTTGCCGGCAAACTCGTCCAATCCGTCGATGAAAATAGCGAGCTTGGTCGTTTGAGTGGCTCGGGCTACTAGAGTTCGGAACGCTTTGATCAACTCTTCCCAGTTCCAATCACTGCGCTGAAAGGCCTTTTCGTCAAATAGCATGCGCGATTCTACCCTGTATGGAAATACGACTGGAACCAGATTTGGCATCTGTTTGAGGAGCTGGTGGAGAAGAGTTCTCAACAGGCCCTCGTAGGACATCTGGATCTCAGTACCTGAGTTCCAGAAGAAAAATGTTCCGATGGCAAGTGGGCGGTCCACTGTCCATTCTTGAAGTGCTTCTCGAGTCTTCTCGTGATCGTGGAGGAACCGCATGAGAGTTGATTTGCCGGAGCCTGCCTTCCCAGTGACCCAATATAAAGAACCGTCGCTACGGATCCACTCAACGAAGTTCGACCAGCGTGAACTGTGCGTGGAAGCCTCGAATATCCATTGAAAAGTTTCCTGGTGTGCGATGGGAATATTCTCGTAACGATAGTCTATTTCCCGATACTCTAGGTCGTGGAGCAGTTGTTTACTGATATGATGAGCTTCGGACGAAGAAAGCAGGACTTGTAAGCCGGTAGTGGTGACTTGGGTAGCGCTCCCACTACTTTGTTGCGCATGGCCAGAAGTTCGCTCGATTGCATCCACAACAGTTCGTTGCCAATGTTCTTGCCATTTTGTGCTATCCGCAATCCTTTGGAGAAGATCCCGGCAGACAATTTGGGTTTGCTGAAGATGCGCAAAAGACTGATCCTGTTTAGACTCGTTGCTACCATGGGACGCGGTGATCTGATCCCTGAACCCAAGGAATTAGAGAGAATCGTTTTCGGATATATTGATCAGCTTCCGGGAGCTCACCTTGTCGAGAATAGTAAGTGCAGGGATATTTGGCGTTGATACTTTTCAAGTGTCTTCTCCATGGATTCAATTTCGCTCTCACTCCAAATTGTTCTCAAGGCTAGACGAAAGCTGGACCAAAGGGTGTGCTTGCGTTTTATTTCCAGCCGCTGCAATGCAGCGAGCAGTCGCTCACCAAGTTCCTTGCATCGTTGAGCTAGTTCTTCGATCTGCCAGTCACGCGCAGAGAGCTGGCGTTTATCGGTGTGAGACAGAGAGTCGCGAATGTCGTTGTTTAAGGTGACCAGACTCTTTGTGACCGTTTTGAGGTCTACGTTGCGCTGTGCATGATCGGGAGAGTTCTTGTAGATTTCACGCGTTCCGGAGACGATGTTCGCAGCGAAGTCCAGGAACTGGACGACGGCCGTGGCGATACTGAGCGCTGATAGTGGTTCCATGACCGTTTGATTGAGCAAATCAATACAGTTGGGCTAGGTACGTCGAGTCCGCCGGTGGCCGATGCTTCGTTCATGGGCAAAGGTAGGCAGAACGATGAGGACGGATGACAAAACGCTGAAGTTCAAAGACCCGGGCAGCGGGTCAGCCGACGCAAGGCTCCCCTTCAGTTCAGAACAGTGCAGGCGAAGGCCGGAATGCCAGAGGCCAGAGGCGGCGGCAGCCAATCAGCCAACGCAAAGCTTTCAGACAGCGCAGCGAGGCAGATCTCAAGGTCAGCTACGACGGCCACTCAAACCGTCCGATATACAGTGTGGTATACCTGCTCGGAGTTCATCCGGGCGTGGTTTGACAGTAAGGTCTGAGGGACAGACAGCCACAACGAGCCATCAGAGATCGCGGAAGAAGTCCTGGTAACGTCGAGGGATTATGCTGCAACGGTTCTGATTGTGGGCTGAGCCTCTTCTGCATGCACGAGATCTGGTGTTTGGGGAAGGCGGTTGCGGGGAAGTTCGGCAGTACAGGCAGTCGCAGCCTAACTACGATCGATCCGGGTTTATGGTGTGATTGGACCGTCACTACCAAGACACCAAACAACAGTGTGTCCCAGATAGTCCTCCCAACCCACCACACTTGGTCATGATACCTGTGCAGGCCCTGTGCAGGGTGCGAAAGTTCCTTTGCTGCAGTTCGAACTATGCAGTGCCACATGCGGATGTGGATGCCCATGATCGGCTAGACTCCAGCTCGTATTCCATGTTGGGGGCCAAGCAGGGCGTAGATGGCTGCTGCCTGAACGTCTGATAGACTGCTCGCAGGCTCTAGCGAAGACAATGCAGGCCTGTCACAGGCCTCAGGATGTAATACGAAGGAGCTCTAGCAGGGATTGCCTTGCTAAAAAATGGTCCTTCATCCTATCTAACTTCTGGTATATAACTGCGTTTGCACTGCATTCTCTAGCATGGACGAGGAGTATGTGTTCCCCTCCCTCGCTCTTGCTTAGTCACGTACCCAACCTCCGCGGTAAACGTTGCAGTGCAACAC
>Ga0247803_1000821_pt1 | contig 16464 bp, 2 predicted proteins | sample UWRJL014104B1_FD_180928 | JGI IMG/M metagenome (GOLD analysis project Ga0247803, IMG submission 180928) | Plant litter microbial communities from Arlington Agricultural Research Station in Wisconsin, United States - UWRJ-L014-104B-1 | ecosystem: Environmental > Terrestrial > Plant litter >...
AGAATTTCAAAATTAAACAAAATATAAAGGATCAGAATAGTCTTTAAACGATAAATTTCATTTTGTGTTGTTTTGTCTGATTTTTTCTTTCGAATAGTAAGTAAAGTACATTTTACTTTATAAAAGCCTTTATAAAAACAGAAACCGTCTAAAATTATTGTTTTAGACGGTTTCGAAAGATAGGCTGCTTTGTCTTTGACACACAAAAGTTTATCTAATTAAAAATTTAGATTTGTAACTGATTTCAGAATTATGCAATACCAAATAATAAACACCAATGGTTTTTAAATGAGTGTGAATTTCTTCTTTGAAATTATCAGTTATATTTATGTGATTTTGTTTGTAAACAATTCTTCCTCTAACATCATATATTACAAGTATAAATGTTCCTTGCTCACCGGATAAAGAGAGCGTAAAAGTACCATTATTAGGAACTGGTGCAATTACCAATCCCTTTTTATCCTGCAATGTATTATCATCAATTGCTAAAGTAGCTTCTACTTTTATTTCTGTCAAAGTTGTTTTTGTACATGATTCAGGTGTTGTATACGTTAGAGAAAGTTCCTGTGTTCCCTTTGTAGTCCATTTTATGGTTACATTATTGTCCCTCTCTTCTATAATTTCACCACCCGTTACGGCCCAAATGTAATTTTGCATATTTGGCGAAGCAGTGTAGGTTGTTATTGTATTGCCCTCAGTAATGATACCGTCTCCTGTTATACTTGTAGAAATAGTATTTAAAATTCCTGCATTTTTATAAACTATACCTTTTCCTTGCAGTCCGCTTGATTTTTTATGCAGTTTAGACAAATCAATTCCAAAAGTGATATCTCCGTCATCACTGAATTTATTGATGTTTTCGATATGGAATTCTTTATCTGATACTTTGACAATTTTAACTTTCTCGTTAGAAATGACTATTCCGCCGGCTTTAATAATTAAAACCTCTTTTGTAAATTCAGAAGCTGTAATTTCATCCGTAAAAACAACCTGCAGGTATTCCGTTTCAGAACAGCCATTACTGTTGTTTTGCATAGGATTAATAGTTTCATCAAACTCCATAATATCAATGTAAGTTTCTATTGCTATAGGATCACTGACGTTTCCATACTCATCATAAACAATCGCTTCAAATGAGTTTTTGCCGGTATATCCATTAATCGGAATGTTGAGTTCTCCTGCCGTTTCTAAGTAATGTTTGGTCACCAAAATTCTATTCGTAGGCGTTATTACATATAGTTCTACAGTTTGTCTATTTGCTGTAGTTTTTAAATTAATAGCCAAATCATTCCCTGAAGTAATATTATCAGTTGCAGATATTCCTCTGTCTGGAGTAATATGCATATTAATAGGAGTCGACGGTTTGTCAAATTTCACAGTCCACATAGTGCTTGAGTTTCCAATTCCAAAATTACCAGATGCATCAGTAAAGCCAGACTGATCGATAACTACCTTATATCCGCCTGCTGTATTGGTATATTCTCCTAATCCCGAGATTAAATAATGTAAATCGTCCTGTTTAGTAACAGTAAATATTGCATTTTGGATTACACTTCCTTTATACAGACTAACCCAGCCTGCATCAAAATTATTTTGTAATGGCTTGTTTAGTACAATTTGCATATCGGTTACGTTCTGGCTGTTAATTGCTCCTTGGAATTGCGGAATAAATTTATCAATTTCCGGAAGGGTCAGATCTACTTTCCATTTATGCGACTGAACTATTAGTCCAAACGTATTGTCATCGGCTTTTATGTACGGTAAATCGACAGTTAGTTCATATTCTGCTTTTTCCGAGTTATATTCCGTTAACCCTACAATCGTATAGTTCAAATTATTTTCTGTAACAATAGAAATGTTATCCAAAGTTTTTCCATTCAGTTTCAATTTGTCTTTTGTAAACTGATTTGGTTTTACGATTTTGTTAAATAATAATTCAATACTATTTACGGACTGTGCCTGAGTCTGGTCAGTTTTGAACTGAACAATTCCTAATTCTCCTATTATCTGTACCCAGGAAACGGCTTTACCTTCAACACCTTCATTATCGTCTAAATCTTTGATTCCTTTACATTGAACAGTTAATTCATAAAAACCGGAAGCAAGAGCCAATGCTTTGATATTCAATACATAGGTCGAGTCATTTATTTTCCCTATAAAGCTGTCATTAAAAGCTACTTGATTTCCCTGATAGATCAGTTTAATGTTTTGGGCAGTAAAAGTGTTTGGGTTTATTGCCTTATTAAAGTTTACCTGAACAGATTCCAGTGCTTTGGTTGTTGTTGCAGGAACATTTTCAAAAGAAATTACTTTCGGAACATTCGTTTCTATAGGTATATAGTACAATGTATACTTCTCGAGTCCTGATATTTGATCAAGAAAATGAAGTTTGTTTTCATATTTTGGATCAGCTCCATCTCTTAAAGTAACAAATGTCTGCCAGAAGTTTTCTATAGGTAATTCCAGATTATCAGTAATTCTAACCACTCGGTCCAGCTTGAATTTGTCCTTACCAGGATCACTTAAATTGCCATAATTCCATCCTGTTTTAGAAGAATTCAAGGTTAGCGTTGTGGTTAATTTACTTGGCGAAATAAGGTTAGAAATACTTGCGTTACTTACTTTATAAACCTCATCACTTTCTCCATTAGAATAAAATATAGCATCTGGTGTATCATTTACATCTGAGATATCATTTACAAGGAAATCACCAATGTTATCATGTCCCGGGCCATAAGCTTTTACACCTTTTATGAGTTCATGTACATAAGATGCTTTTATCAAACTTAGGTCTTTGTTTCCAAAACTACTTAAATGTTTTACTTTCAGGTCATATTCTACAAAATGACCTAATAAGGTACTGGTAAACCACCATTGACCAATAGCGGCTTTTTGAGGTTCGATGTTGCCAAAATCTACATTTAGTAAACCTAATTGTTTAGGTTCATTATTAAAGTTGCTTCCAATAATTTCAAAATCAATTAATAAACCTTTTTTGTTTTCTATAATTTCTGGCTGTACCGATTGGACCTGAACATTTTTGGCAGAGCCATAGCCTTCATTTTTAATTAATAATGCCATTTCTGCCGGAACCATAGGTTCTATTTTTTCGGTAAGCGGGTCATCACCAATAATATCACGTTGCATAAAATAATGCAATACAAGATCTGGGCTAGGATTTACTTCCAGCATAACTGGGTATAATTGTACGGTTACTTTCTCTCCTGTACTTGGATCAAGGTATGATAATGTACCTCCAAAAGAATATGATTTTGCAACTGTAGGAGCGGTCTCTTTGGTAGGAATAAAAATAACTATTCCTGCCTGACTATTTTGAGGCTCTACAATTCCTGTTCCGCTAAGGAAAGCATCTTTATTGATCTGGAATAAATGCGTCATGTCATTTCCTGCTTCGTCTTTTACGATCAAATCAAGATTTACATTTTTTATAGTATTAGAATCACTGCCATTATTTATTGTTAAAGTACCTTCAAAAGCTTCTCTGGTCATTGTCAATTTTTGAGAAAATTTTACTGTTACTGTTGCGCAAACGGAACTAGAAGTCGATTTATCTTTAATATATTCTTCGAGATTTTTAAAAGTAGTGTTCATCATTTCTGAAGAATCATTATATCCTTTTAATTTTGCATATTTTTCAACTGAGGCAATTTCTCTTGCATATTGATCAAGCTTGATTTTATCTACTATATTTGGGAAAGATTCGTTTTGTGCAAATATTCCTTCGGACCATGCATCTACAGTATTGTTCCATCTAATTACAAATGCTAATACTTCTTCTTTAGAAATCCCTTTTCCAAAAACTAAATTGTTTATATTATTTATATCAGTTTGTGAGAATTTAGATTGATCTTTTATTTTAGGCATAACATAATCTGCAAAAGATTCATAACCTTCGGCATCAGGATTAATTTCCATAAACAGCTCTTTCATCGAATCTTGAGTGGCGGTTAGGAATTTTTTATATTCATTGATCTTTTGATAAGTATCATCTAATATTGAATTTTCAGCTTTTTTACTGGAACCTCCACCTTTATTACAAACCTCATATGCTTCAATGAATGATTTAAAACATTTTGTAATAGAATTTACTACTTTATAACATTTGTAACCTGCATATGGTACTGCAAGTCCGGCAGTTTCAACAGCAGCAACTATTGCTTTTCCACATTTAAATGTAGTATAAGCAAAAGTACTACAATTCCAAACTGTTTTTACTACTTTTAAGAAACATGGGTCACAAAAGTTAGGAAGTGAGGTTACAACATTGCCAACATTAGCCCATGGCTTAAATATACCATACCCTGTCCCTCCTGGATATTGTCCGCCACAGTTCGGTCCAATGCAACTTGGAAGAGAAGGAGTGGGATCCGAATTTTTACAGCTACTGGTATAATAGGGCTTAAATGCGGCAACATCTTGTTCTGTTTCACAAATATAAGTTCCTCTTGTAATTAATACCGTCTGACAAGATCCTTCTCCCGCTTTTTTTGAAAATTTTGAAGAAGACGATAATCTTGTAATTATAATAGGAATTATAATTGATGATTTTGCATTTAGAACATCTATTTTATTAATTAATGGAGTTAGAGTGTAGTCGTCAACATTTCCGATGCTTATATCTACTTTATAAGTTGCAATCAATCCATTATTAGTAATTGTTGCATAGCTCATTCTGCTTTGCCCGGGTTCTAGTTGTAATAAAGGATCATCAATATCAATTACAAGTACAGGTTTTGGCACATTCGTTTCAAATTTAACTACTAAATCAGTTTCGTATTCGTCTTTAATTTCAGTTGGTTTTACCGTCCATTCATAGCTAACTGCTTGATAAGATATAAAAACTTTTTGAGTTATGTTTTTACCGGGGTCTATTAGTAAATTGTTTTGATAAGAATCATGCTTATCCGCAGATACTGTTACTGTATAATAGCCTTCCGGGATTTGTTCTGTACTAAACAAGCCATTTTCATCTGTTAGTCCCTCAGCTAAAACAGCACCAGAAAAAGGGTGGCGTACAATTACTTTTGCTCCTTTAAGATGCGGTGCTTTTTCTGTATTATAGGTGTATTCATCTACTACATCAATAGTTAAAGAACCCGTAGATTCTGATACTGTTTCTATTTTAAAAGGAATACTTATTCCTTCTCCATTTAAAAGATTAACAGCGAAGCTGCCAGTTAATGGAACATTCAATTGCTGTTTTTCTGTAGGTGTTAATTCTAATATGACGGTTGCTGTTTCATTTGGAGCAATTTTATCAATTATGGTGGCACTCTTTAGTTTTATCCATTCCAGATTTGGAATATCTACCGAAACTTTTTCGGCATCTACAGCTCCTGTGTTTGTAATTGTAAATTCATAATAGCGGGTGCTTCCTTTAATCATTGTGGTATTAATGCTTACCGGATTTGCAATTAATTTTGCCGTTTGCGATTTGCAGTAATAATAAACTGAAGCATTTAGTTTTGCGCCTTCATTTGATAAAATAGCAAAATCTATAGGATAGTATTTATTTTCTTCTGAAGGTTTATCAGCCAATATAGTATATTCGAGCACTGCTTCTTGGCCTGCTGCCAATGTCAGTGGGTTGGTTTGAATAGTAAAACCAGGATCAGAAGGAAATTCTATTTTTATACCTGTCAATGTAGTTTTAGAATTATTTTTAAGCCTAAATTCTCCTTTAAAAGGTGTCTTTGTAACGAGATCCCATTTTAAATATGCAGTTGGTTTATTAGTCCATTCAAAACCAATAATGTCAAACTCTGCTTGTACTGCATTTTTTGTTCCCGGGTATCCTGCGCTTACAGTATAATGGCCATTTTCCGCTTGTAATGGTTCAAAATCGTAAGCAAAATTTCCTGTGTTATTTGTTTTTACGGTATAGGTGCGAACAAAACTTCCATTTGCGATAGTAATTTCAACTTCCCGATTTGAAGCTGGAGAATTGTCAATCATTTTGGCAGATCCTGTTATGGCAATTGTTTCTCCGGATTTATAATAAGATTTAGATGCTTCAGCTGTTGCAGTATAACCAGAAAGTAATTTTATTGCTGTAGAAGCTTCATTATTGGTATAGGTCAATTCGCTTATTTGCTGGTCAGAGTTTACAGTTATAATTAAAAAATAATCTCCTGCCTGCTCCGGAAGTGTTACCGATTTTACAAAATCAAGTGATTTCTCAGATTCGATATCGCTATCCAATTCAGAAGTTGCTAGAAGGGATGCATTTGTTGTTGATTTATTTTCAGAAAGATAATATTGAAGTTTTGCTCCTTTAGTCAAAACAGCAAATCCCTGATTAGTTATTGTTGTGGTAACTTCGATATTATCTTTTCCGGCTGCTTGCGTTACGGTACTTATTTTTGTAATTACTGCATCGGGTTTATTTTGGTCTGTAACCAAAAGCCAGGCAAATCCAGCAGCAAAATTATCAGCTTCTGCTTGTACACGTATGGTTTGGTCTCCTATTTTATTTGTATCTATTTTGGTGCTTAAATTTACCTCAACGCTTTCTTTACCTGCAGGAATAGTTGTGGTTGCAGGAATAGATATAATTGTAGGCGCATCAGAGGATAGCTTTACTGTAATGGCTGTAGATGTATCTGTAGTGTTTCTTATAATGGTTATTTTACCCGAATTTTCCTGTCCAGCTTTAAGCGTTGCAGGACTTGCTTTTACAAGTAGAGCAGGGCCATTGCTGTCGAGTATGGTAATTGTTTTTGTTAATGGACTTCCAGAATTTGCAGCGCCCAAAGTACAATTGCAAGAAGGGAGATATACTTCGGCAGTTACCTCTACCGTTTTGGTTCCGTCTACAATTCCGTTATTTACAGCTCCGATATTAAATTTTCTTTGGTTTACATTTGCAGGAAACTCAATAAGTTCGGGAAGTATCAATGCATTTGCTACGCTGGCTTTCAAGCGGATGTTAACACTAACATCTGATTTATCCAATCGTTTTATGGTAGCATAAGTGGCATAAACACCATCTCCTTTAGAAATAGTTTCTGGCGTTATTTCAAATTCAAAAGCTGGAATATTAGAACTTTTTAAAATAATTTCGGTGTTTCCCGCCTGAAAACCTTCGGCTCTGGTTGTAATTTTTCCTGTTACGGTTGGCTCAGGAGTTTTATTGTTTTTTACCTCTACAGAAAATGTAATGCTTTTGCTTCCAGCAGGAAGAGTTACCTCTTTGGGTGCTGTCCAGCGAGAATCCTGATCAGTAGTAATACTAAATTTAATGTCTTTGCTTTTTGCAAAATCGGTTTGTAAAGTAATGGTTATACTTTCTCCATCAGTTGCAATTGTTTTGGAAGCAGTTAATGCAATAAGCGAAACCTCGTTATCTATAATTTCAATTTCTTCGGCAACGGCAGGGTAATTATTCCCAGAAAGTGAGAGCGTAATTTTTCTATTTCCATCGGGTATAGTATTGTCTATTGGTTTAATATAAAAAACAGCAGACGATTGGTCTTTAGGTATTTTTATAGTTGCAGGATGATCCAGTTGCCCACTGTGCGAAGCCGTTATCTGGAAAGTATTATCGATACTTCTGTCGCCACTTTGGGTTATTGTTGCACGAATTACTTCTGTCGAGTTCTCGTCGATACTTTTTTTATCCAGCGTTAAGTACAGTACTTTTTCGAGTACAATAGTATTGGCAGCAATAAGTTTGTTGTTGTCTTTTAGTGTGGCTGGTTCTTTTACAGATGGGTTAGGAATCAGGTTGATTTTTATTTTTACGTTTCCATCTATTCCAATAATTTTAGGAAGGTTGAAAGTAGCATTTCGACTGATGGATTTTCCTTTTTCCAAATCGCTACTATAGGAAATAGAACCTAAATTATATTCAAGTCCTGTTTTTTCAGAAATTATACTAATTTGTTCGGTCCATCCTCCTGAGGCAATACGTTCACCAACATTGTTTACTCCCCATGATACATTTATTTTACCACCGGGAGTGATTGTAGATTCATTGGTAACTATTCCGGAAACGGCTAAATCAGGATATAATGCATTTGCAATAACAAGTTTTCCATTTTCGTGGTTTGATCCTATATCTACAGCATTTTTAGAACTCAATACAACGCCCGAAAGGGAAAGATTATAGGTCTGTCCTGTTGCATATCCCATCGGAATTTCGATAGGAATTTCCAATAGTGTTCCTTTGTTTTCCTTAAAAGAATTACTCGTTAACGAAAGAATTATAAAATGATAATTTTGAGGATTATTCTTTTCTATATTTACATAGATAGCATGGTCTCCTTTACGGCTCTCAATAATTTTACTTTCTTTTTCGCTAACTATCAATCCTTGAGGAATTGTTAAGGTAAATTCAGTCCCAACTACTTCATCTGAATTGGTTAACTCGACCAAGATTTTTGATTTTTCGCCGGGTCCGGCCATAACGTCTATAATTTTTAAACTATTTTGGGCATAAGTAAATGTACCCAAGAACAGGATAATAAATACTAAAAATGATTTTACTTTCATGGTTTGGCGTTTATTAGGTGTCATTTTGATTCGTTTATTGTATTAGCATTTTTCCTTTATACACTTTTTGTCCTTTTTGAGTTTCTATTTCTACGGTATACAAATAGACTCCGCTCGCAAGTTCTTGTCGTAAAAAGTTAAATTCATGTTTCCCTTCTGAAGTTTGTAAATCAGATTGAATTCGAACAACTTGTCCTTGCATATTGTAAATTTTTAGAGTAACCTGATTTGCATTTTCTGACAGCTGATATTGTATCGTTGTTTGGTCCTTAAAGGGATTAGGATAATTTATGACACCAGTCGTTTCTTTACTAATTATATCAACATCATCTACAGCTAGTGTTTTGCTTACAATTTTGTACGGAACTTCGATTGCAGTATCATTAGAGATCATTGCAGAAACAATGGTTGTTTCTGGAGACACTTTGGCAATAGCCTGTTTTCCGATAAAGTCTCGGACATTGAAAATCCGATAAGGCTAATTTCTTCGCCTTTTTCGGCAACAGACATTGTGTAGCCTTTACTGGAAAGCAACTCTTTTACTTGTTCTTTGTTTTCTCCTTTAAGACGTATATCAAAAGCGGCTGTTGACTCGGTTGGGTTGTCAATATATAATACACCATCTTCAATACTCAACAAGGCTTTTTCATCATTGCTTGCCATCAATCGTTTGGTTGAAGCTGTTTTTTCAAGAGAACCTTCCTGGATTTTATTTATCAGAAGAATGATATCCAAAAGGTTTAAATTACTGTCTTTATTGATATCGGCAGCTCCGTAATTAAAATACTTTGGTTTTTGGTTTAGTATATAATTTAAAGAAGATTGAATGTCAAGGATATTTATTATTCCATCAAGGTTACTATCGCCATCACGATAAGTGAGCGTATAAGTCAAGACACTATTTCGGGCAGATCCTGCGATTTGTCTCAGTTCCATTGTTTGATGATTAGGTATATTCCACTCGCTCATTATATTCATTAACTTAAAACCATCTTCCGGAACGTTCAGCATTTTATAATTGTCTTTGAGAGTCATATTGTATGATTGAGCTGTACTAAAGACCGTATTATTATGATCATAATGGTTTATTTCCTTATCTTTTATTACTGCATTTATGGTTAGAGGGAATTCTCCCAAATCAATTTTTTGGCGATCTAATTTAAAGTTCACATTGGCAGGGAATGTTGTACTCATATCTGTGAGTTCATTTTCAGAAAGGTCAATGGTTCTAATCTTGGCCAATTGCGATAATTCTTTGGGAATACTACCTGCTAATTTATTATGACTTAGGTTTAAGGTTTGCAATTCCTTGAATTTTCCTAATTCAGAACTGATACTTCCTGTTAGATTATTATCCGTTAGATTAATTGCTACGATATGTCCGTCATTGGTAGTAACTCCTTTCCATCTTTTTTCATGAAGATTATTTGTAGAAATATCCCAGGGTTCTGTCCAGTTTGCACCTCCAGCTTGCTCGAAAAATGTTACCAACGCTTGGTATTCGGCTGCCAGCAAAGGTGTTTCTGATCCATCGGCAATCCCATTATAATGCAAGTAAGTACCTTGAGAAGCTCCTGTTCTTTGCCAAATAGTTATTTTTGCTCCCGTCGGAATATCAGCACTAGTGATATTCGGGAATACTAGTGTATTTCCTTCTGAAACTGCTTCTGCGATCTTAAAATTATTCGCCTGTAAGGCAAAAAGATATTTTCCATCATAATTCTGATTGGTTTCATCGTATGTAGTAATAGCTGGTAAATCCAGACTAATTTCATCTCCTTTTAAGTATAGGTATTCATCTTTTGTTATATTTTGATTTCTTAGATTTAAATAGACCTTATTAAGGTCGTAAGTAAATACCGCTTCTAGTGCATCAAAATTATTATTCGACAGATCCAGTTGCTCTATATTTTGGAAATCGTTGAACGATGTCGGAATTGTTCCGGCAAATTGGTTACGGGCAAGGGAAAGTTTCTTTAAACCTGCTATTGCTGAGAATAGTGGGAGTTTACCATTTAGTTTGTTGTCTTGTAAATAAATAGTTTTAAGGTTAGTAAGCTGCCCCAAATTTGCAGGAATATCTCCTTCGATCGCATTCGATTGCAGATTTAGGGTTTCGAGGTATTTTAAGCCTGATAATTCTAAAGGTAAAGTTCCTGAGAGATTATTACCAGCCAGATTAAGGGATATTACATGACCTTCTTTTGTTCCTACTCCGTACCAGCTAGCTTCATGCAACTTGTTTTGAGAAGTATCCCATTTTTGAGTCCATTGTTCCCCATTGGTACTGATATAGAATTTTTTCAGAATTTCAAATTCTTCTTCTTCCAGTAGTTTTCCAAAAGCTACAGTTGCATAGTTAATGGTTGTGAATTGAGCAGCACCATCATTTTGTATAATTTTAATTTTGTCTGTTAGTTTTATGCTAAGCAGTGCAATATCCTTAAAAATAAGAACGCCTTCTTTATTAGAATAAGTCGATGCTTTGTTTACATTATTAATATATAATGTAAAATAATTTGTATTATTAATGCTGGCTCCATTAGTATCAAATACCATAGTTGATAATGTAGGGAGGTTTATTATTAATTCATTTGCACCAATCTCTATAGTTGGAATTGTTATCGTTTGACTTTTAAGATCTACAGTTTTTAAAAGAGGTAAATCAGCTAGGGTTTCATCTGCATCTTCAATATTATTGCTGCTTAAGTATAGTGTTTTTAAATTTTTTAGTTTACTCCAGGATGATGGAATAACACCTTTAACTTTACAGTATCTCATATCTAAATATTCCAGTGATTCTAACTCTGATATGATTTTTAGATCAGTAGAACTTAAATCTTTTGTATAATTTGCTCCATATAGAGAAAGGTTTTTAAGGTATTTTAAATTGCCAAATGAAGCAGGAATTGCTCCTTTAATATTGCTATTGTTATTAAGATTAACGGCTGTGATATGCCCGTCTTGAATGCTCACGCCATACCAGGGACCTTCATGCAGGTTGTTCACAGTAGTGTCCCATTTGGTAGTCCAATTATTGCCATTCATAGCTGTGTAAAAATCGACCAATCCCTGGTATTCTGCATCTGGTATTCTTGGCTGATCAACTTTTACTGTTGTAAAATAGATATTACTGTAGTAAGTACTTTGTGAAGTACTTTGATATTGTTGGTATAAATAGACCTGATCTCCTGTTTTTAGTGTCGCAAGATAAGAGGCAGGAATAGTTAAAGTTCCATCCTGATCAACAGTTAAAGCGCTTCCTACTACACTTGAACGAATGTACAGTAAGAATTGTGTTTTAGCCGAAAAATCATTTTTTGCCCTGTTGTAAAGAACAGAGTTTGGCAGGTTAGTTATTTTTACATCAGTTCCTTCATAAAGGAATTTTTCAAGAGTTAGAGTTTGAGTACTTAAGTCTATGTTTACCTGACTTTTAAGCAGTCCTTTAATGTCTGACACTTTGTTGTATGATAAACCTAATGTTTTTAAATTGCCAAGATTCTCAAATTCTTTGAGCAAAACTTCTAGTTGATTATTGCCCAAATACAAGGTTTCAAGATTAGATAAATTTTCTATTGATGCAGGTACTGTCTTTATTTGGTTATAGGATAAATCCAATGTTACTATATTTTCTATTTCTCCAAATTCCTCTGGTAAAGAAGAGACAGCATTATTGCTAACATATAATGTTTTTAATTTTTTTAGTTTGCTCCAGGATGCTGGCAGACTTCCTTTTATCTTGCAATACCTTAGATCTAAACTTTCTAAATTTTCCAATTGAGATAGCACTCCTAAATCGGTACTGCTTAAATCTTTACTGTAGCCTCCTCCATATAAAGAAAGGTTTTTCAGGTATTTTAAATTCCCAAAAGAAGCTGGTATTGCTCCGGTAATATAGCTGGTATTGTTAAGGTTTATTCCTGTAATATGACCATTTTCGATGCTTATGCCATTCCATGCTCCTTCATGCAGATTGTTTTCTGCAATATTCCATTTAGTACTCCAATTATTGCCATTCATAACTGTATTAAAATCAACCAGAGCCTGATATTCTGCATCTGGTACTTTTGGCTGATCAACTTTTACCGTGGTAAAATAAATTTTACTGTAATAAGTACTTTGCGAAGTACTTTGATATTGTTGGTATAAATAGATCTGATCTCCTGTTTTTAATGTAGTAAGATAAGAAGCTGGAATAGTTAAATTTCCGTCCTCATCAGCAGTTAAAGTACTTCCAACTGCATTTGAACGGATGTATACTATAAACTGAGGTTTGCCAGAGAAATCGTTTTTTGTTCTGTTGTAAATAACGGAGTTTGGCAGATTGGTTATTTTTACATCAGCTCCTTCATAAAGAAAATTTTCAAGAGTTAGAGTTTGAGTGTTTAATTCAATACTTACCTGACTTTTAAGCAGTCCTTTAATGTCTGACACTTTGTTGTATGATAAACCTAATGTTTTTAAATTGCCAAGGTTCTCAAATTCTTTGAGCAAACTTTCTATTTGGTTATTGCCCAAATACAAGGTTTCAAGATTAGATAAATTTCCTATTGATGCAGGTACTGTCTTTATTTGGTTATAGGATAAATCCAATGTTACTAAATTTTCTATTTCTCCAAAATCTTCTGGTAAAGAATTGATTGTGTTGTTGTTAACGTATAGCGTTTTTAGTTTTTTTAGTTTTTTCCAGGATGTAGGCAAAGCTCCTTTTATCTTGCAATACCTAAGATCTAAACTTTCTAAATTTTCCAATTGAGATAGCACTCCTAAATCAGTACTGCTTAAATCTTTACTGTAGCCTCCTCCATATAAAGAAAGGTTTTTCAGGTATTTTAAATTCCCAAAAGAAGCCGGTATTGCTCCGGTAATATAGTTAGTATTGTTAAGGTTAATTCCAGTGATATGGCCATTTTCAATGCTTACACCATTCCATGCTCCTTCATGCAGATTGTTTTCGGCAGTATTCCATTTGACACTCCAATTACTGCCATTCATAGCCGTATTAAAATCAACCAGTGCCTGATATTCTGCATCTGGTACTTTTGGCTGATTTACTTTTACGGTAGTAAAAGTAATAGTCGAATAATTACTATCACCGCTTCTTTGGTACAAATAAACCTGATCACCCGTTTTTAAAGATGCAAAATAAGACGATGGTATGGTTAGACTGCCATCCTGAGCAACAGTTAGGTTGGTTCCTACCATGCTTCCTCTTAGGTATACTGCAAATTGGTTTTTGACTGAAAAATCATTCTTAGATCTGCTGTAATATACAATGTTTGGGAGTGTATTAATTTTTACATCTTCACCTCTGTATACAAGTTCATCAATATCTAGGTCTTGATAATCAACTCTTAAATATACTCTATTGTTTAAAAAGGCCTTTGTATCAGGGATTTTGTTTTTGTATAATTGTAATGATGTCAGTACATTTAATTGTTCTAAGTTTTTAGGTATAGAGGTTTCAATTTGGTTATAGGACAAGTCTAATGTTACCAATTTTGATAGGTTTCCTATAGATTCAGGTAGTTTTTTTATTTGATTGTTGTCTGCATATAAAGTATCAATGTTTTCAAGTTCTCCTATTTCTTCCGGCAGAGCTGTAATGGCATTATAACTAAGATATAATGTTTTTAACTTTTTTAGCTTACTCCAGGATGCGGGCAAACTTCCTTTTAGCTTACAATACCTTAAATCTAAACTCTCTAAATTTTCCAATTCAGATAAGACTCCTAAATCAGTAGTGCTTAAATCTTTACTATAATTCCCTCCATATATGGTAAAACTTTTTAGGTATTTTAGATTTGCGAAAGACGCTGGTATTGCTCCGGAAATATAGCTGGTATTGTTGAGGTTAATTCCTGTAATATGACCATTTTCGATGCTTATGCCATTCCATGCTCCTTCGTGCAGATTATTTTCGGTACTATTCCATTTGGCACTCCAATTACTGCCATTCATGGCTTTATTAAAATCAACCAACGCCTGATATTCTGCATCTGGTACTTTTGGCTGATTTACTTTTACTGTAGTAAAAGTAATAGTCGAATAATTACTGTCACCGCTTCTTTGGTACAAATAAACCTGATCATCGGTTTTTAGAGTCGCTAAGAAAGAAGATGGTATTGTTAGGCTGCCATCCTGAGCGACGGTCATATTAGTTCCTGCCTGACTGCCTCTTATGTACAGCGAAAATTGGTTTTTGGCTGAAAAATCATTTTTAGATCTGCTGTAATATAAAATGTTAGGAAGTATATTAATCTTTACATCCACACCTTTGTATAAAAGTTCATCAACATTCAGATCTTGATGATCAACTCTTAAATATACGCTGCTTTTTAAAAAAGCTTTTGTATCAGAGATTTTGTTTTTAAAAAGCTGGAGTGAAGTCAGTGCATTTAATTGCTCAAAACTTTTAGGTATTGCTCCCTCAATTTGATTGTAAGACAAGTCTAATGTTGCCAATTTCGATAGATTTCCTATAGATTCAGGCAGTTTTTTTATTTGATTGTTGTCTGCATATAAAGTAGTAATGTTTTCAAGTTCTCCTATTTCTTCCGGCAGAGCTGTAATCGTATTATAACTAAGATATAATGTTTTTAACTTTTTTAATTTGTTCCAGGATGCGGGTATCACACCTTTTATCTTACTGTTTTTTAAGTCCAGGTTTTCCAGACTCTCAAGTTCAGATAAAACACCTAAGTCTGTATTGCTTAAATCTTTTGTAGAGTTTTCTCCATTTAAAGAAAGTGCTTTTAAATATTTTAGGTTTGCAAAAGAAGAGGGGATAGCTCCTGCGACGTTGGCAGTATAATAAAGATTAATTGCTGTTACATGTCCGTTTTCGGTAGTCACCCCATACCATGGAACTTCATGAAGGTTATTTTCTTTAGTGTTCCATTTATTACTCCAGTTAGATGCTCCCATGGCTTTGTAAAAATCGACCAGAGCCTGGTATTCTATATCCGACACAGGGATGTTGGTATTGGTTTGTTGAGCAAAGAGAGGGAAAGTGATAAAAACTAATAATAGGCGAATAAGTAATTTTTTTTCCATAGTTCAAATATTTTAGAATTTAGTCGTTTAATGCTACGCTACGTTATAAAACGACAATTCGTAAATGTAAGAAAAATATAGTAAAAAATAACAAAAATATTTAGTTAAAATTAAGAAAATACATATAAATAATGCAGTTGCATATTGTGCAATTATGAATTTGTATTTATAGTTGGCAATAAATTTTGGAAACGATAATAAAAGAAATTCAAGCCTATTATTTAAGAATAATCGATTGGTAAATTGTTATTAAGCCTCTTCTTTTCTAAAAGCTGTATTTTTTAGGTAAAATATTTGAATTATGTGTAGAGCAAAGCAAACCCATAAAGTGGATTAAAAAAAGGAGCTGGGTTGTATTGAAAAATTACAACAACTTCTGAACTTCCAATTCTGCAATAATTTGCTTTTTCATTATAGTATGAACATAATCTTTGGCCTCAGCATAAGAGATAGCATATTTACGCGGAATATCTTGTAAATGGGTAGGGAAGTTGCTTAGTAATTTATCGTAATAAAGATCTAATTCGCTTTCGCTTGGCATTTCGAATTGTAAGCGCAATTGAAATCGTCGCAATAAAGCGGTGTCAATAGTATGGTAATGATTAGTAGCGCAAAGAAGCAAACTATCCGTTGGGAAATAATCAATCAACTGAATGATAGTGTTCACCAGACGTCTCATTTCACCAACGTCCTTGTCATCGCTATCCCGGCTTTTACCAATCTGGTCAAATTCGTCTAAAAATAATACAGATTTTTCTCTAATCGCTTTATCGAATATCGCTTTTACATTTTTTGAAGTTTCACCAATTCGGGCATTGATTAACGTACTCAGATTGATGATTACAATATTTTTGTTCAAAGCAGTTGCAATCGCTTTTGCCGTTGTCGTTT
>Ga0247803_1000822_pt1 | contig 16451 bp, 13 predicted proteins | sample UWRJL014104B1_FD_180928 | JGI IMG/M metagenome (GOLD analysis project Ga0247803, IMG submission 180928) | Plant litter microbial communities from Arlington Agricultural Research Station in Wisconsin, United States - UWRJ-L014-104B-1 | ecosystem: Environmental > Terrestrial > Plant litter >...
AGGCTTTATCTGGCTGTTTTTCTGGATAAAAATGATTCAGAACCCAGGCGCGCACCCGAAAGTAAACGCTGCCGAACGCGCTATCATTGGGTCGGATACAGAACTGAATGCCGACAAACCTGCAAGTATCTGGCAAATTATCAGTACAAGGAAAGTCTGGGCAATTGCAATAGGCAAGTTTCTTACGGACCCGATCTGGTGGTTTTTTCTTTACTGGCTGCCCAAATTTTTACATACAACTTACGGGTTGAACCTCGATAAAATTGGCTTGCCACTCATTACCGCTTACCTTATTGCGGATGTCGGCAGCATTGGCGGCGGCTGGATTTCTTCGAAATTTCTACAAATGGGCTGGACGATCAATGCCGCAAGGAAAACGACCTTGCTGATTTGCGCAGTATTGGTCATCCCGATTTACTGGGTTTCAGGCATTTCGGAACTATGGCCCGCCGTTTTGTTGATCGGACTTGGCATGGCGGCGCACACGGGCTGGTCGGCAAATATGTACACGCTGGCGACAGATTTTTTTCCAAAGCGTGACGTCGGAACAGTAATCGGATTTATTGGTATGTCTGGTGCGGTTGGCGGCATGTTAATGGCCTCTGCGACAGGACATTTACTCGAAGCTACCGGCAGTTATAAAAGTGTATTCATCATTGCTGCATCCACTTACAGCCTGGCCCTTGTTATCATTCATTTGCTTGTACCTGATATTGATTCTGTAAAATCTTAACTGAACAAAAATGGAATTCACAAAAGAACACCTGGACGCTTATCACCGCGACGGATATGTGGTGGTGCGTAATTTCTTCTCCGGGCCGGAGATTGATCTGCTTTACAAAATGGCGACCGAAGACGATGTCATGAGCAAGAAAAGTTATGACCGCACCGACGCTTCCGGCCTCAAAACCAAGCTGGCATTGTGGTACGCACTGGATGAAAGTCTTTACAGCAAATTCTCACGTTCTGAGCGAATTGTAACGGCAGTTGAGCAAATTTTGGGTGGAAAAGCGGCACATTATCATTCCAAATTAATGCAGAAAGAACCCAGAAAAGGAGGTGCATGGGAATGGCATCAGGATTATGGCTACTGGTACAAAAACAATGGTTTTCTCTTGCCGGAAATGCTGAGCGTTTTAACCGCCCTAACTCCGGCAACCAAAGAAAACGGCTGTTTACAAATGATCCGCGGATCTCATAAAATGGGTCGTGTTGAGCATGGATTTGCAGGAGAACAAGTTGGTGCGGACATGGAAAAGGTAAGCCAGGCGTTGAAAATCATGGAACTTGATTATCTGGAAATGGACGCAGGAGACACTGCTTTTTTTCATTGCAACACCCTGCATGCATCCGCTGCAAATTTATCGGACAAACCGCGTTGGTCTATTATAACCGCCTACAATCTGGCCAGCAATAAGCCTTACAAGGACATTCATGAAAGCAGTTATACGCCTATTGAAGCATTCAAAGGTGATCTGTTAAAAGAAGAAATTTTAAGTATTTCAAACGATGCGGATTTTTTAGTGAAGTAAAAGTAATGCAAGAGTGACTTTTAAGATTGTCATTCAATTTCGATTCGTTCATGAACATTAAATTTTACGCACCACATTGGGGAAACACGCTTCCTTTTGATACTTTCTGCAAAAATGTGAAGTCTGCCGGCTACGATGGCGTGGAAATGTCGCTGCCTTTTGAAAAGGAGGAAAAACAGGAAATTTTAGACAATCTGAAAAAAAACGACCTGGAATTGATCGGGCAGTACTGGCAGTCTTTTGAGCGAAATCCGGACGAACACGCCAAAAATTATGAAAAGTTTTTGTGGAATTTGATTGATGCAAAACCTGTATTTATCAATAGCCAAACAGGGAAAGATTATTTTACCTTTGAACAAAATAAGCACCTTTTTGATTTGGCAGTGCGTATATCCGAGGAATCCGGCATACGCATCATTCATGAAACGCATCGTGGCAAGAGCCTTTTTGCAGCTCATATCACACATGATTATCTGACCAGAATTCCCAACCTTCGCCTTACGCTCGACATTTCGCACTGGTGTAATGTGCACGAATCTTTACTGGCCGATCAGGAGGAAGAAGTCGGATTGGCAATCGCTCACACGGACCATATTCACAGCAGGGTAGGGCATTCGGAAGGTCCTCAGGTAAACGACCCGCGTTCTCCGGAATGGGCGGAAGTACTGCAGGCGCATCTGAACTGGTGGGACAAAGTGGTGGCTAAACACCAGATAAACAGGACACAGCTTACGGTCACAACTGAATTCGGTCCGTTGCCTTACATGCCAGCTATGCCTTACACGCAATTGCCGTTGGGAAATCAATGGGAAATTAATGTGTATATGAAGGATTTGCTGAAAGAGAGATACTGGGGATGATTCTTATAAAATGATATCAAAATGGCTTATTCCAATAAAACCATTGAGGGCTTACTTGAAAGGTTCAGACCATCCATTGAGAAGGATTTCGATAGGTACAAAAATCACATTTACCGCGTTTTTCTGAACTGTATTTTATTGGATAGTAATAAGGCTCATGAAGAAAAATACGCCATTGCCGCGGTTTTTCATGACATTGGAATCTGGACTGACCACACCATTGATTATCTCGAACCTTCCATTGCTCAGGCAAAGATTTATCTACAAAATAGTCGCAGACAGAACTGGATAGAAGAAATTTCGCTCATGATTTACTGGCATCACAAGATCAGCCCGTATCATGGCAAACATGAGCAAACCGTTGAGTGTTTTCGTAAAGCGGACTGGATAGACGTTTCGCTGGGGCTCTTGAACTTTGGTTTATCAAACGAGAAAATAAGGCAGAATAAAAAACAATTTCCCAATCTTGGTTTTCATACTTTTCTGGTTAAAGAGACGACAAAAAATTTTCTTAAACACCCATTAAATCCTTTGCCAATGTTTGTCAAGTAACCTTTATATATTCGCGATTTGCTGTAATAAGCTATCAAACCATTTTAGAAGCAGGCGCTTTTTCATGGCTGATGTCCATTTTCGCTCGCAACGGATTTTCGGGAAGTGGTCATTTTTCTGATTGTTACTAAAACGAATTTACTGTTACAAAAAGCGGAGGTATAACATATGAATTTTTGCCTGAATAAAAAACGGCAACCCGCAGGCCGCCGTTTTTTAACTGGAATCATTCCCGGAAATTATTTCTTCTCGTTAGAAGAGCCACTCGATGGGGAGCTCAGTTTGGATGGTGCTGATTCTTTACTTCCGGCAATCTGGTTGCCTTCCTTGTCTAATTCGATCACTTCATAACCCAATTTTTCCAGGCCCGGTTTGATCAGATTTTTGTCGCCTACCACAGAAATGATCATTTTATCCACAGGCAGACGTTTACTGGCAATGGCGCTGATTTCTTCCCTTTTTATTTTTTTGAGAATATCGTTTTGCTGTTCGGTGAAATTTGTAGGCAAGTCGTACTTGGCAATCTGGTATATAAAATTTGCTTTTTGAAAAGGCGTTTCATAACGAAGCGCATCACGCTGGCCCATTGAGCTTTTCATAAAATCCAGTTCCTCGTCGGTGATGCCGTTTTTTCCATAATTGGTAATTTCTTTTACAAATTCAACCACAGAACTATCAGTGGCCGCAGCTTTTACGCCAGCCTGAGCCTGGAATGGACCCGGCGTACGCGTGCTGTTGAAGTAGGAAAATGCACCATAGGTATAACCCTTGTCTTCGCGGAGATTCAGGTTTATACGACTATTGAATGCGTCTCCCAAAATATAGTTTGCGAGCTCTGCACGGTAATAATCGCCGGTTGCGTCAAAGGGCAGATCCGTTAAATAGCCAATCCGTATCTCCGATTGCGCTGCTTTTTCCTTGTCTACAAGGTAAATTCTCGTTTTATCGATGGTTTGCTTTTGCGACAAATCAGGCAAAGAAACGGGCTTGGCAGGCCATTTTCTCAGGAATCCTAACTTTGGTATAATCGTTGCCTGTTCTACATCGCCGACAATGACTAGATTCGCCACCGAAGGAGAAAAGTAATTATTGTAAAAGTTTTTTACATCTTCCACAGTGATACTTTCCACAGTTTTAGCAGTTCCGATTACCGGAACTCCCTGAATGCTTGAATGGCCATAAAGCAGCTTTTTAAAGGTGTTATTAGCAATCGCGACGGGCTGGGTGGTCTGATTGGCGATACTTTCCAGTTGAGATTTTTTCAACCTGTTAAAGTCTTCCGGATCAAATTTTGGATGAAAAAGTTTTTCTTCTACCAATGCCAGTGTGGCATCCAGAGTTTTGGTTGGTGACTGGATGGAAATATTAATTTCTTCTGTTCCGGCATAAATCTGAATGCTGCTACCCAGTTTTTCCAGTTCCTTGTTCAATTGTTCTGTGGTATACTTTTGCGTTGCCTCATTCAGCATCGATGCAGTAAGCTGTGCAATTCCGGCCTTTCCAGGATCTTTTGCAGAAAGCACATGACCACCTTGCAGAACCAGTATCATCGTGACAGTTGGCACTTCATCGCTTTTAGCACCAATAATTTTTAGTCCGTTGGCAAATTTATCTTTCCAGATTGGCGGAAGTTTCACAACCGGATTGCTGCCTGGAACCGGCTTGATTTTGCGGTCGAAAGAATCTTTTGCTTTCGTGTACGTCAGGCCTTTGTATTTGTAATCAGGGGCCTGGTAACCTGCCATTGAAATGGTATAATTGTCGGGATGAACGACAATGTCTTTTTTGCCTTTGGGGTAAACGGTAAGAACCACGCGGTGCTTGCCTTTGATATACTGGTTATATACGCGCATCACGTCTTCTTTTGTGACAGACGCATAGCGTTTCAGTTCAAGGGGAATGTAGTTCGGAGTGCTAGCAAATGTTTGGAATTCAGCTAATTGAGACACTTTTCCGGAAACACTTGATAAGGATGTGATGATGTCTGTTTCACGGGTTGCTCTAAATTGCGCAATGTCGTCGTCGGTAACGCCCCTTTTTTCAAATTCTGCCAGCGTTTTGGCCAGTAAGGCGTTGATGGTGTCCAGGGAGACTTCCGGAAAAGACTGTATGTTGAAAGTGAATTCCCCTGAAAGTTCAGCGCAGGGATTACTTGCATTTGCTCTAACCGCCTTTCTGCTTTTTACAAAATTTTTATAGAATAATGAAGACCTTCCTCCTCCAAGAATTTCAGCAAGCGCATCAAGCGGAGCCTCATCGGGATGAAATCTTGGAACGCTGGCATATGCTACGGCCAGCATCGGGAAACGGATTTCGTCTTCATAGGAAACGTAACGGTCGGCGTCCAGCTTAACAGGCGGTACCAACGTTTTTTCTACCGCGGGACCGGCAGGAATTGGCCCAAAATATTTTTCTGCCAGTTTTATGACATCTTTTGTATTCACGTCACCACCCACAGTCAAGACCGCGTTATTAGGGCCATACCAACGCAAGAAGAAATTTTTTAGGTCGTTTACGTCACCACGGTTCAAATCCTCAATGTATCCAATGGTCAGCCAGGAGTAGGGGTGTCCATACGGATAAAGATTTTTGGCCGTATACTCGCCTACAAGCCCGTAGGGGCGGTTGTCGTAATTTTGTCCCCGCTCATTTTTGACCGTTGCACGCTGGTTTTCAAATTTCTTTTGGGTAACGGCGTCCAGCAGGAATCCCATGCGGTCTGCTTCCAGCCACATGGCCCGTTCCAATTGGTTGCTTGGCACAGTTTCAAAATAATTGGTACGGTCACGATTGGTGGAGCCATTCAGCTCTCCACCCGATTCGGTAACAATTTTAAAGTGCTCATCGTCAGCCACATTGTCGGAACCCTGGAACATCATGTGCTCAAAAAAGTGAGCGAACCCTGACTTACCAACTTCTTCACGGGCTGAGCCAACATGATAAGTCACATCCACATGCACAATAGGATCGGAATGATCTTCATGGACAATCAGGGTGAGGCCGTTGGGTAAAAGGTACTTTTCGTAAGGAATCAGGAGTTGGCTACCCTGGCGTGTAACTTTCTCAACCAATTTTGTTTGTGAATAGGAAAAGCCTGCTGTGAGCAAAGTCATCAGCAGACACATGGTTTTTTTGATCATACCGGCGTAATAGATGTAAATATTGAAGTAATTTACATAGTTAACCAATATTGAAAAAGTACCACCTCAAAAAAACTTGTTTATTGTCGCCGGATAGTAATTTAACTGTTAATATCTTTGTTTATTTAATATCCTGAAACTTTCCCTGGGCAAGATCACCGGTCTCAAATCCTTTTTTGAACCAATACATTCTCTGCTGTGAAGTACCATGCGTGAAGGCATCCGGAACGACAACTCCCTGCGATTCTTTTTGTAATTTGTCATCTCCAATCGCATTTGCGGCAGTCAGGGCTGCTTCCAAATCTCCCGGCTCCAGAATGTTAGCCATTTTCTGGGCATGATTAGCCCAGACTCCTGCAAGAAAGTCAGCCTGTAATTCAAGTTTTACGGACAATTTGTTGTACTCTGTCTTGCTGAGATTCTGGCGTTGTTGCTGTACCTGATCTGAAATTCCCATCAGATTTTGAACATGATGGCCCACTTCATGTGCCACCACATAAGCCACGGCAAAATCTCCCGGTGCTTTAAATCGTTCACGTAATTCGTCGCAAAAGGAAAGATCGATGTAAACTTTTTGATCCGCAGGGCAGTAAAAAGGGCCCATTGCGGCGGAAGCTCCACCACATGCACTTTGGGACTCGTTTTCAAATATCTGAAGGGCCGGCTGCTGGTACTGCGCCTGATTTTCCTTGTAAATCTGATCCCATACATCTTCTGTGCTTCCTAAAACGGCAGAAACAAAATCGGCAGTTTTATCATCCGGACGTGGACCCGGCGGGCGTGTCTGAACCTGTTCGCCGGACTGCCCACCTTGCAGGTTGTCCAGTATCACAGCGGGATCCTGGCCTGTCAAAAGCCCGATCGCCAGTACGATGATCATACCGATGCCACCAATGGCTACTTTACCACCACCAGACATTCCACGGCGGTCGTCTACATTTCCACTTCTTCGTAAATCCTGCCAACGCATAAATAGAACAGATTATAGGTGTTACTTTTATTTTTCTTCTAAAACAAATGTACCAGATTGTCTGCTGGAATCACAATAACCATATAATTCACAATTTATCGCTCATAAATGACGGTAATCGTAGCATTTCAATTCTGTAATGCAATCAAATCTGGCCCGTTTTGCCAGAAATATCCCTGATAATTTCGTCGAATTCGTGTGCTGAGGAGAGAAGATGATCCAGTAATTCTGTCTTTTCGATTTCCGTATTTGGGTAATTTTTGATCAGGTCAATGACGCCCATTAAACGTGCCAGCGGCGCTCTGACGACATGTGACTGCATCCAGGCAATTTGTTGTAATTTTTGATTTTGAGTTTCAATCGCCTGAATGTAGTTGATCCGTTCTGTTACATCAAGACCAATGCATATCCACAGTTTCAACGCTCCGTTGTAATTCGCAACCGGACTTAATGAAAGACTCATCCAGACCAATTCGCCATTTTTTTTGTACAGAGGAGTTTCAGTCACAACCGGTTCCAGAACACCTGATGTATTGACCGCGGCACTAAGTATATTAATATCGAAATGATCTCCAACCAGTATCAAAGGACTTTTACCGATCAGTTCCTCCGAGGAGTAGCTGGTCAGTTTGGTAAATGCTTCATTGGTGTATACTATTTTTAGACCGGTTACATCCGATGGGTCCGATTCTGCAATCAGTACCGAATTGTTGGTACTTGTAACAACAGTTTCTAATAGTTTAAGATGACTTTCCTCCCGTTTTTGCCGCGATACATCTCTCAGAACGCCAATCATTCTTATTGCGTTTCCGGAAGTGTTTCTCAAAATATATCCGTTTTCTTTTACAAATGCATACATACCATCCGCCTTAAGGAGCTGGTAATCCATGTGCAGGCTGTTCCTGGTCATGTCGGCAAGTGCGTTTTCTAATTCCAGGGATATTTTTTCCCTGTCGTCGGGATGAACCATCGAGCTCCATTTTTCCAGAGGATAATTTTCGTTGTCAATTTCATATCCGAACTGGCGGTCGAAGCCGTCGCCCCATTCTATATGATCGCGTTCAATATCCCAGTCGTAGATAGCATCGTTGGTCGCTTTATTGACATATTCGTACCTTTCGTTACTTATTCTCAGGGAGTTTTCTGCCTTTTTGCGCTTTGAAACGTCAATACCCGTGCACTGCATTTCGGAAGGCTCATTTCGGGAATCAACCAGACAAATAAAATGCCATAAAATGGTTTTTATATCTCCGCTTTTTTGGACACTATCGAGCTCTATCTGGCATACTTTGCCAGGATGTTTCAGACAGTTTTCCGTGACTTCCATCAATTGCCGATGCTGGTAATCCGGCGCAGTTGCAATGTAATTGAGCCCCAGGAAATTTTCATTGCTGAAATACCACCCAAAATCTTCTTCATATTGATGATTGCAATACGTGTAATTTCCTTTCAGATCTGTCCTTATTACGTAGTTGGTCTGTGTTTCAACCAGGTTTCTCAGGCGCGATTCGCTTGCCAGAAGTTCTTCCTGCACCATTTTGGTTTCGGTGATATCCAGGCAGGCACCAATCATTTTAACGGAGTTTCCAAGCAAATCCGTTTTGACTTTTCCCCATGATTTTAGATAACGCAGTTCACCGGAAGGACGGATGATCCTTTCTTCAAATGTTACGTCCTTTTTATTTTGGACTGCATTCTGGATATGCTGGAAAACCGGTTCCTTGTCGTCCGGGTGAAGAAGATTTTGATATCCTTCAAAAGTTGCTGAAAAGGAATCTTTATTTAGTCCGTAAATGGAATAAAGCGAATCGGACCATTTTACCAAGTTATCCTGAATATCCCATTCCCAATTTCCGAAATGGGCCAGTTCCTGGCCCTGCGCCATCAACAGAGCCGCTTCGTGTATGGCTTCATAATTCTGACGATTTTCAAGAATGACCGTTAAAATATCAACGGATCTTTCAATGACCTCCAGTTCGTCCTCATCAGGAGATTTTATTTCTTTGTAATAAATGGCAAAAGTAGCAATCACAATTCCTTCCGAATTGATGATCGGATGCGACCAGCAGGCAAAAAGCTGATGACTTAGCGCCAGATCCCTGTGACTTTCCCACCGGACGTCATTTGCAATATCAGTAACAATTACTTTGTCTTTCAAAAAAGCAGACGTCCCACTGGATCCGACATGCTCTCCGATCTGCATATTTTCAAACGCATTGATATAGGTTTCTGGCAAAGACGGTGATGACCAGTTATACAAGCGATTGTTCTTGACCTGATGCACCGAACAAATCATTTGTGGAAAAAATGATTCAATTCCATTAAGATAAATTGACAAAACATCCTGAATGGAACTTCCCTTAAGCGAGTTCAGTTCCAGTACTTTTTTTTCAAGCCTTTCAAAGCCTAAAAAATGCTTTATTTTTTTTATATCAATCATTCGGTGTTGAGTAATTTTGAACGCAAATAATAAATGATTCAGGACATTAACGGATTTTTATGATCCATCTGGTCTTTTCAGGATAACCAGGCACATTCCCTAAAATAAACCTTGGCCATTTTCTGTCATTTCACCAGAAGTTATATTTGAAATATACGGATAATTGCTACAATTTAAATCAACTTACAAATACCATGCTTTTTTTATTTTCCAATCCCGGAACCGGTGGTTTACATCTCGCCTGCGGATAACGTATAGTAGTCTGGAATTTAGAAAGATATCATGATTTGGTTGATTTCGTTAAAACATTCCCCTTATAAAATCAGACGGTGGCCACAAAAAAAACCGCTGCATCGATGGCGGCGGTTTTTAAAAGAAATTTAGATTACTATTAATCCCGTTACTTTAATTTTTCAATTCTGACCAGATTTTCATAGAGTTTTCTGAGTTCCTCCTGGTATCTGGCAGCGGCGCCGAGATTTACACCCCTGATCGAATTAAAATCGTCTCTGTTCAGGTTCACATTTGTGGTAATGGCCTGATGAAAAACATCGATTGCGCTTTGGGTAAGTTCAGCTATGACGTCCTTTGCATTTTCTAATATAAATGAATTCCAGCTATATATGGTTTTAGGACTTTCCAGGTGGCGGTACTTGTATATGTAACGGTCAATAACTTCGACAGTCCTGTCTTGATGTTCGATTAATAAATCCTGAAAAGTCGTCATGCAAAATAGAGGTTTATATTATATAATGGAGTAATGGAGTTGCAAAATTCAGGCTTGTCAGAGATTGCTCCCGTTAGCAAGCGGGTTAGTCCAAAGTGAGAGCCAATATTAGGTGTGTATAATGCCTTAATTAGAGCTTAACAATTTTCAGAAAAGCCACTTCACCTTTTGCTCTTGTAATGCGAGCTACATACATTCCCGAAGGAAGTGCTGTTACATCCAGCTTTTCAGATAGGTTAGCCGTAGTGGTTCTGGATTTGTCATAAACCATTTTCCCGGTTATATCGTTAAGCTGAATCCTTTCGACCATACTGATGTCATCTACGTCCAGTGTTAATTTATCAACAGCCGGGTTTGGATACATCACCGTTCTCTGGTCTGAGGCAAATTCTATATCACGGATTCTGCTATACGAATAAGTCAGATCTTTATCGATCATTTTCAGACGGTACAGATTTACTCCAATGGCCGGTACTTCGTCCGTATAATCGTATGATGCCAATTGCGTACTTTCGCCGTTTGAAGCAACGCTGCCTAGTTTTTTCCAGGTTTTACCGGTAAGGCTGTGCTCGATTTCAAACTTGTCGCTGTTTGTTTCAGCAGTAGTGGCCCAGGTAAGTGAAGCCGTACGGCCTTCTCCTTTTTTAACAACAAAGCTTGTCAGGGTGACCGGCAGAGATGTTTGTGTATTCACTGTGTTATTATTCAGAGTGATAGCTCCACTCACAGTAAGGGCCTTGCCAAAAAGAGCCGCTCCTGGCAGTAATTCTATTGCTGCATCACTTCCTTCAACACCACCGGCAACCACTATTCCTCTGAAAATAGAATTTGCTCCCATTGAAAACGCTCCGTTCACCTGCCAGTATACATTTGCTACGCTGGCTCCGTTCTGCAATATTATTTTAGAGTTGGTTGCTGTGGAAAGGGCACCGTTAATCCTGAAAATAAAGATGGAAGTTGATACTCCTCCTCCGTCCAGAATCAGGTTACCATTAATAGTTGTCGCTCCACCTGTGCAGTAAACGCCCGGTGATAATGGTACCACTCCTCCCAAAGGTGTGATTAAAATATTATCACAGTTGTTGCTGTTGAATGAGTTGTAAACATCCTGCATTTCAGATGAAGCAGCCAATGATGTTGAGTTAGCCACATGAGCCACCCCGTCCACAAGTACTTCTTGAGTGAAGCCGTTATAGGCTCCTGCATTCGTTCCAACATTTCCGCTAATCCTGGACTCACCGGAATTTTTCAGTGCACCAACGGAAGTAAATAGTGAAAAGGTTGAGGCATAGTCTCCCAGGTCAGGGCGTGTCTGGCCGATGCTTTCACCAGCGATAGCAGTCATGGCTGCAAAAATAAATAGTAATGTCTTTTTCATAATAATTAGTTAAAAGTGCGAATTCGTTAAATTGTTGATTAAAAGTAGCAGGTTGAAGTATTGTAAATCTTATACTATTATGCAATGTTGTTTCATAATTTTACACGTTGTCGAGTGCGATTCGGTGGTTTTGCCATGACATTTTGAAAATCGAAGGCGACACTCCGGTGAATTTTTTGAACTGGTATGACAGGTGAGCAACACTGCTGTAATTCATTCTGTAAGATATCTGAGTTAGGGTGAGCTCGTCGTAAGACAGAAATTCTTTGATTTTTTCTATTTTCTGAGAGATGATGTAATGCTCGATAGTGGTACCGGTAACTTCTGAGAACATTTTTGCCAGGTAACGATAATTATGGCCCAATTGCTCACTAAGAAAATCAGAGTTTTTTGTATCCGGGATTTCTTCTGAGTAATGTATCATTTGCACGATCACATGTTTAATTTTTTCTATGAGGATTATTTTTTTGTCTTCGATCAACTCCAGTCCGGCAATTGAAAGGGCACTTTTGAATTGATTAATCTGATCGGTAGACGTGGTTTCGGGAATTTGCACCTGCCCCAGTTCCAAACCGGTGTAGACAATTCCGAGCTTGTCAAGCTTTTCCCTTACAACGATTTTACACCGGTTACTAACCATATTCTTAATGTAAAGTGTCATATCAATATTTTAAAAGTATCATGGCTGCTCTGACGAAATTCTAAAACTAAAAAGGTAAAGATTAAGGCAATACAGGTAAATCGAGCTGAAAACAGTACCTGAACTGGCTCATGTAAAGTGAAGGAAAAAGAGTTTGAGGAAGAATAAATTGTATTACTTACAATTCCAGGTGGTCAATTACTTAACTTCATTGTTTCAAATTAATTCTACAAATGTTGTGCCACTCTCTGTGTTAGTTATGCACCTTGCAATATTCTCGTTTGTAGCAGATAATTCCCCATACAGGCGGTTTTTTTGCGAATAAAGTGGGAATGGGAAAATAAAGTGGGATAATCTTTGCTTTTGTAACCTATAACCACCTACGAAGTACTTCTGTTGTTGCTCGGCAATCTGCGACCGGTAGGCTGAATACGCCAGCGAAACCTGTTATGTACGATTGTCTTAATGAATATTATTTAAAATCAAAGCTAAAGGGCTGCTACATGGAGATGCCGATAATCTTTTTCTAAGCGTGCTTCTAATAGACAATAGCACTGTCTGGAAAAGTTTTTGCGCTGAATAATCTAAACTTAAAAAGCCCAACTGCGTTCTGGTACGCAATTGAGCTTTCTGAAAGGATTTTTTGACAAATGTTGTGAAACAATCTGTAACCTGCTAAATGCTAAGCTCTTTATCGGGAACGGCAACTTTTTCGGAAGCAGTTTTACTGGCCAGGTAAGGCAAATGATATTGATTGTAAAAGTCTTTTTTAGAATCTCTGTATTCACTGACTGCGCCGATGACATTCATGAATTTTATGTAATAAAAAGCCAGGTCGATCTGATGAGGTTTGAAACCGCTCCTTGCACTTTTCGGAAAAAGGTGATGGTTGTTATGCCATTCGCCTGCCACAATTCCCGGCCATAACTGGTTGATGGACTTGTCGTTGGTATTGTAATCCACACCAGCCTGCTGCACATCTTCTCCTTTTCCGTGACCCTCATAATTAAACGTTCGCACACCCACTCCCCAGAATCCCGCAGCGCCAAAAAGCGTGCAGGCAAGCGCGTGACCGCCTAACAGATAAAAAGCAAGGTACCAAAACGACCAGTTCAGCACCCAGGACATCACAGCATTCCCGGGATTAACGTAAGATCCCCATTTGAGATATTGTGCGTAGGTATTGCCCGCGACTCCGGTATGCTTCATCAATAGTTTTACGCGGTTGTAGTCGGCTTCACTCAGATCTTTTGCAATGGGCTGGTGGTTTACATCCGCCAAAAAACAGTAGAGAAAACCAGCCTGGGCATTGTAAGGATCCCCGGGCTGATCCGACTTGGAATGATGCACGTGATGAGAAACCACATATATCTCTTCCGGAATGACATTGATGGTCAGGTTTTGAGTGAAAAAACGCCAGAAACCGTTGCGAAATTTGTAAGCTCCATGTGTGCAATATCTGTGATGCCAAATGGTACCGTGCGTTCCCATGATGATCATGCTGTATAAAAACGCGGCAGCAAACATGCCCCAGCTAAAAAATTTAAAAATAAATAAAAGGAAAAACGGAAGCAGACAAAGTATTTTCAGCCAGCTGAAAAAAGGCAGCCAGTTCTTTCTGTTGTTAAAGACGTTCAATCTTGAAAAAAATTCCTTAAAAATCTCTCCTGCACGTGGTTTAATTAAATTACCCTTTCCATCCTTCCAGCCATAGGCCGGAACTTGTAACACATGATCTAAAAATGACATTCAGGAAGTAGTTATTATTTGAAAGTTTTAAGTCTGTTGATCCGACCGTACATATTGACAGTCTTAATCTTAGCATTTATCAGGAAAAAATTATTCCCGCTTCAGTAAGTGTCCTCTTGCGATGAAGATGATTTTGTCAGCAATGACCTAAAGATACGTCTTTGCATTTGATAAGTCTATACAGTGTATGAAAAGAAGTTTTACTATGTACGTTAACGTTCACTGTGTCAGTATATTAGATTGTTTTTGTTTTATTTGTTGTGGCAAAGTATACCAGAGCAGAAACAAGCGGGTGTATATGAATAGTTTACAGCCGAACTTTTCCAATTGAAGATGTTACCGGAATTAAATAAACCGTTTTTGGGTTAAAATATCGGGTGCCGCATGTAACCGATCACTCGTTAATGACTAATCTTACAAAAAAATGAAAACTTTCTGCCACTTTATTTTTTTGTTGCTTCCTCTTGTATTGGTCTCCTGCGACGATCTTTTTCAGTTTAATCCGAACCAGATTATTCTTGAAGATGATGAGAGGGATCTCAACAATAAAAATGTAAAGTTGATACAGGCACTTCCTGTAACCGATACTGTGAAATTTATTCTTTTGGGCGATACGCAACGCGGGTATGACGAAACCGAGGAATTCGTAAAAAGTGCCAATAACCAGTCAGATATTTCTTTTGTGCTGCATGCAGGGGACATTTCGGATTTTGGCCTGACCCAGGAATTCAAGTGGGTTAATGAAATCATGTCAAAATTAAAATATCCTTACCTGACCGTCATCGGCAATCATGATATTGTGGCAAACGGCCCACTGACTTATGCAAGAATGTACGGTGCACTGGATTATTCGTTTGAATTTGGCAACAACAAATTTATTTTCATCAACACCAATTCGCGCGAGTATAATTTCAATGGAAATGTCCCGGATCTTGTCTGGTTGAAATCTCAGCTTTCCAATAATCCCGGCAATAAAAATGCGATTGTCGTCGCGCATGTTCCTCCCTTTGATGCGGACTTTGATCCGGAACTTGAAAAGCAATACGCCAAAATCCTGGCAGACGATCCGAATGTGAAATTTACTTTATATGGTCACCAGCACACTTTCAGAGATGGTGAGTTTTATGAAGACGGTGTTCATTATTACGTAACGACCAACATTGTTGCAAGGGGTTATCTCATCGTCACGACGTGGAAAGGCGGTTATAAAGTGGACAGAATCGAATTTTAAAGTATGAAAAAATATTTGCTGCCTATTTTTCTTCTGCTGTCAATCATGGCAAGGGCTCAGGAAGACTATTCTGAAAGAAGCCGTAAGTGGTATTTGCCTGATCATTTGAAATTGCAGTTTGCAGGTAATATCGGGTTTATGTCGGGAGGACCGGGTTACATTTCTCGCAATAAAACATTGGAGACCGACCTGCTGTTTGGGTTTTTGCCTCAAAAATTTGGCGGCGATGCGTTGGTTACCCTTACTGCAAAAACAACTTATTCACCCTGGCGTATTCATTTAAAAAATAACTATTATGTTGCTCCATTTTCTTTGGGAGCCTATCTGAGTTACACTTTTGGTCCGCAATTTGATTCCAAATGGCCTTCTTACTATCCAGTCGGATATTATTGGTGGGCTACTTCATTCAGGCCAGGCGTTTATTTTGGTGGAAAGGCAGGACGTAATGTAATTGTAAACAAAAGAAAAAGAGGATTGGAACTGTATTATGAACTAGGTACTTATGATCTCATTTTGATCAGTTATGTCCAAAATTCTAAGTTTCTGAATCCTGGCAAAATAGCCAATCTTGCGTTTGGAGTAAAGTTCGGTTTTTAACTTAAATTTCTTTTCTCCGGAACAAACCCGGATAATTCGTAACCAAACCTTTGTTATCAAATGTTATGATGGCTTCAAAATCGCTGGGTACAGTTTGAAATCTGTAACTGGTGTCGTCGAGCTTTTTGTAACGTTGCTGAACGGGGTTAACTTCCCGATTCAAAATATCAAAATATACCACTTCAATTAAATTTTCTTCACCGATTTTTAATTTTAATCTATTGACAGGCAACGAATTGGTGAATGGGGTTAAACTAATATCAATGTCAACGCATTTAGACAACTCTGTGGCCACTTTGCCATTTTTGAACCAAATCCCATTCTCTTTTTTTAGCAGGTAAAGCGTTTCTTCCCTGCCCAGATCAGCTTTGATTTCAACAGAAACTGTTTCCCATTCTGAATTTAGAAGGAGCTTGTAATGAACCAGTACAAAAATTCCTTCGGCATTTCCACTGATCACGGAATTGACTTCAATGTTATTTTCAGAGTAGTACAGTTCCAGAACTTCCGAAGTGTCATCGCTTAATCCATGCCAGGCTATCATATTTTGCAGTTTTATTATTCCTGAAGTTTTCGGTAAATGTGGATTTTCATGCACGAATAAAATAAAACAGGCTGAGTGAACAACCTGTTTT
>Ga0247803_1000823_pt1 | contig 16447 bp, 9 predicted proteins | sample UWRJL014104B1_FD_180928 | JGI IMG/M metagenome (GOLD analysis project Ga0247803, IMG submission 180928) | Plant litter microbial communities from Arlington Agricultural Research Station in Wisconsin, United States - UWRJ-L014-104B-1 | ecosystem: Environmental > Terrestrial > Plant litter >...
CTAAAGTGGGGATCGCCATGTCGTCCGTATTTCCATCGGTGCCAAAGGTGCCAAATGACCAGTTTCCATGAGACGGCAGGATGTTTGTATAGGCACCCACCGAATAGGCTGCAAGTTGCGACTCTTCACGCAGATAGTCGTCCGGCGTAATGCTGGATAAGGGAGACTGATCCAGATAATTATTGCAGGACAGGGCTAGTAAACCAGTTAGTCCTACTGCTAGTGCACTAAGTTTTTTATATCTAAAGAAATTCATTTTTGTCTGATATTAAAGAGTAATACTTAAACCGGCCGAAAAAACTTTTGACAAAGGGTAGACGCTTCCGCCGGAACCGCCGTCCACGGTTTCAGGGTCGAACATTTTTGCCATTTTTGTTCTGGTAAGCACGTTTTCCCCTGAGAAATAGATTCGGAGTTTTTGAATACCAGCTTTTTTAATGATGTTTTGAGGAATGGTATATCCTAGTTGCAGGTTTTTCAGACGCAGGTATGACGCATCCTGAAGGTAGCGTGTCTGGGTCTGCTGATTTTTGCTACTTCCGAAAACAGGACGAGGATAATACGAGTCCAGGTTTTGACCAAGCGGATGGTTGGCATCGCTGCGGAAATAGTCGGCATGATCCACAAAACCGGTTGACCACCATGTATTGTCGGTTGCGCCCCAGAAGAAATAGCTGCCCTGCCAGTAATCACGTTTCAAAACGCCTTGGACAAAGGCTCGCAGGTCAAAGCCTTTCCAGTCCAGATTCAAGTCCATACCCACGGTATATCTCGGGGTGCTGTTACCAATTTTGCGAAGGTCCCCTGGATCAGACAAAGTATTCGCGCCACCGTTGATCTGGCCATCACCGTTTAAATCGGCATACATAATGTCTCCTGCTCCCCATTGAGATCCCAAAGCACTTTGACCACCGTTCGTAAGTTTGCCCAGATGCGCATCCATTTCTTCCTGAGACTTTGCGATACCTAGGGTAGTGAAACCCCATATTTCATCCATTTTTTGTCCTGTACGGTACCTTGAAAGGTCGTTGGTCTCATTTGGGTAACGGGTGATCGTTGTTTGATAATCCGAAAGCAGCAAGCGTACATTATAGCCTAACCCGTTTTTAAGACGATCATTCCAGGCCACCTCGAATTCAAATCCTGTTGTTTGTAAGTCGGTATTGTTGGTTTGAGGCACCTGTGTTCCCAAAATCACCGGCAGGGTGGGAGCAGGGCCTACCATGTTGAGTGTCTTGCGACGGAACCAGTCGAATGAGCCTGTCAGACGATTCGCCAGCATGCCCCAGTCAAGGCCCAGGTCATAGCTTTTAATCGTTTCCCACGTCAGCGTCGAGCTGATTAGTCCGGGCGCTGATGCCGTATTTGGCCTTGCGCCGTTGATCAGCCAGGATCCGCTTGCGGTCCCCACCGGCATGGTTACGTAGGTAGGGTAAAAGTCAGACGAGCCGTCAGCAGGTTTTTGGTTGCCCAGTTGGCCGTATGATCCACGGAATTTAATTGTATTTATGAAAGAGACGTTGTCTGCAAAGAAGTGCTCTCTGGCCAGATTCCAGCCTAGGGAAACAGAGGGAAAAAGATCCCAGCGCTGCGCTGCCCGGTAACGTGACGATCCATCATAGCGAAGGTTGGCTTCCAGCAGATACTTGCCGTCGTAATCATAGTTCAACCGTGTAAAAAAACCGGCGGTAGCCCAGCGCTGGTAGACACCGGAAACCGAAGGAGCAACTGCCACACCATTAGGGTCGGTGCCGCTGGTGGTAGCAATCGTTGGCAAAGAGGGAACAAGTATGCCATTTCTTTGGGCACCCAGATTGTGATATTTGGTAAGTTCAGTTTGAAACCCGCCCATAATCTTGAAAAAGTGCTTTTGCGCAAGTGTTAGGCTATATTCAGAATATAGGTTCGCATTGAAATAGTTTTCCTTGTTGCCGTACTCTGACACCGCCGAATTAGTGTTGTATGCATACGAACTGCCATTTACATCGTGGTTGTAGGTTTGTTGTAAATCCCAGTGTCTGAAATCATTACGTGTGCGGTAGTTGATCTCTGCAAAACTTTTCCAGCCCTTTATCGGTTCGAGTATCAGTTGAAGTTGCTGATAAAGATTGTCAGTCTGATTACGGTCTTTTCCACCATCTCTCATTCCCAATGCAGGAGATGGTGAGCTGAAAAGGTACCCATTCGGATCGTACAAAGGCAGTGTAGGCCAGCCCTGGCGGCCCAGGTCCTGGTAAAAGCCGTTGGTCAGGTTTGCAGGGCGATTGTAATCTTCACGGATAAAACGCGTGGAGAAATTAACCGAAAGCGCGTCAGTAAGTTTGGTGTTAATCTTTGCGGTGGCACCGTAGCGGGTAAAATCATCCTGGTTGAACTTCATTAATCCCTGCTGACCCATGTAGTTCCCTGAAATATATAATTGCGTTTTCTCGTTTCCACCACTCAGACTGAAATTATGCTCTTGCGACAGGGTTTTGCTTCTGAACATTTCCTTGTACCAATCTACATTCGCGTTGCCATAGCCGTAGCCGTCAGCCCAATAAAGCGCGTTGTTTGGGTTAGGGATAATGGATGTGTTGATCTTACCACTCTGATAATCCTGGATGCGGGTAAGCTGGTCTGAATTAAAATGTGGAGCACTGCCCCCGTTTTGCCCGGCGTCATTGAAATACAACGCGAACGTGTAAGAGTCCATCATTTTTGGCATCAACACCGGTGAAGTCGATCGGAAACTGTTATTGTAGTTGACAGCCAGTTTTCCCGCTTTACCTCTTTTGGTGGTAACCAGTATCACACCGAAAGCCGCGCGCGAACCATAGACAGCCGCCGCCGCGGCATCTTTCAAGACCGATATACTTTCAATGTCCTGTGGGTTAATGGCGTTCAGGGAGCCTTCCATGCCATCGACCATGATAAGCGGGCTTGAAGACGAATTGCCGATTGTCCCATTTCCTCGGATGTTGATACTGGGGCTGCTTTCCAGGGATCCATTGTTTTGAGAAATATTCAACCCCGTGATCAATCCCTGCAGTGCTTGTGTAGCATTTTGGACGGGCCTGTTTTCAATCGCCTTAGCATCCAAAGTTGCCACGGCACCAGTAAGGTTTACTTTTTTCTGTGTACCAAAACCGACGACCACGACTTCATCAAGATTGTTGTTATCGCTATTGAGTGTTACATCAAGCCGATAAGAGCCATTAGCCTTTTCCACCAGCGTTGTAAGGGGCACTTCGGTGGCAGAATATCCGATAAATGTAAATACCAAAACTGCATTGTTGGAAGCTTCGAGCTTGTAGTTTCCATTTGCGTCGGAAATGGTACCTGTGGTGGTTCCCTTGTTAAGAATACTAACACCTGGCAAGGGACCATTTACATCTTTTACAATCCCTTCCACCTTTACCGTTTGCGCATATACGTCAGCAGGTGATATCACTGCAATCAGTAGGATCAGCACAAGAACTGTCCTGTCAAAAAAATAGAGTAGTCTTTCTTTCATTTGGAAATTGTTTTGGAGTTTAAATTTTTGGAAATTGTTTTGGACTTTAAATTTTAGGTTTTGTTCAAATCGTTTTTTAAAAGGTTAAAACTGTCCAGGTGCTATGCGTTTTTCACTTCTTATTCAAAGGCATTTTTTTAAAGATGATTATTTTGTTAAGTTGTCAGACACGTTAAGGATTTGTTAAACGAACTGTTAAATAAGGCTTTTGAAAAGGCTATTTCGCATTTCCTAAACAATCGTTTATGGGGCAGTCGTTAGAGCCACATGATCGTATCCGTCAAATAATCATTTGAATAGTTCAAATTTATGCTGCATTGTCTGCTGAAAGAAGGTACTTTTCGTCAATAAGCGGGTGAAATTTGGAGGGTGGAAAGTCTGTCTATAATATTTTTTTGTATTTACGGGTCATAAGTGTGTGTAGGGCACGCAGAATAAAATGTGGAAAGTAAAAGGGATACTTTTTAGTCTGATTTTTTTGGCTGTTGCCATTCCTTCGGCTGCACAGAGTCAAGCACCCAGATTTCGTTTTGAGCATATCACGGTAGATGATGGCCTGGCTCACAGCGATGCGATGGATGTTGTACAGGAAAGTCGTGGCTTTGTCTGGATCGCCACCAATAATGGTGTTGACCGCTTCGATGGCTATGATCTAAAACATTATCAGCTGCCGGCAAGCGAGCCTACTGGTGTGTCCTCTAATCGGGTGCAGGTAATATTTGTTGATCTGAATGGGATACTGTGGGTAGGTACAGAGAAAGCAGGGGTATATTATTACAATCGCAGTGTTGATCAGTTTCAAAGGCCGGTATTCAAAAAAAGCTTGACTTCGCACGATCAGATTGACCGGCTAAACCGCGGTAGTGTAAAATCGATGGCCATGGATCAGCAGCATCGGCTTTGGATTGCGACATTAAACCACGGCGTTTTCTCGTTTTCAGTTGATGAAAATACCTGCGTTTCGGATTTGAGTAGTGTATCACTCGGTATTTCTTACAGGGCCACTTGCTTATTTGTAACAGAAACACGGGAAGTCTGGATAGGCACATTCGAACATGGACTTTGGAAGATCAAAAGTGGTGAAAAACCAAAGAATGAAGTTTATCAAGCTATCAAAGATAGCACTGTTAGGGAAGATGGAATTCAGGTTATCCGGCAAGATGCAAAAGGACATATTTGGATAGCCTCTGACAACTTCGTTTACAGGCTATTACCTATTGGAAATAAGGGCAGCTATAAAGTCCAAATGCTTCCTCAGATTTTTTACGCAATACAATGTCTGTACCCTGATTCTTTCGGTCGCCTGTGGATAGGTACCAATTTTGGATTAGATCTGATAGAAAACGTAGAAACCTACCTCAAATTTCCGGATACGCAGACTGTGCATCATTATTCTCCTCAGAATTCTGATCCGACAAGCATTAACTCTGGGCGCATTCATAATATTACGGAAGATACTTTTGGGAACCTCTGGCTTGCCGCCTCAGCAGGAGGGGTTAACATGATCCGTCTTCAATCCAAAGGATTTCATCACCTGGGCCGAGAGGTTTTAGAAAAAAACACGCTTGCCAACGACTTTGTGAATGCTATTGCCTGTGACGCTGCCAGCAATCAGGTATGGATCGGTACGCGGAATGGTTACTCGGTGTACGATCAGCAGAAAGGTACATACCATAACTTTCTCAATACAACAGCGAAGGGAAATGCTACGGGTATTGATGTCTCGGCTCTTTGCCTAGTAGGTAATCAGATGTGGGTTGGAACGCGCTATTTCGGACTATACCTTGCAAGAGCGGATAAGATGGGGCAGCCAGTCTCGTTTAAGACGCTTCCAGGTGTCCAACCCTGGTATGACATCAGCATTGAAAGCATAGTCGCCGACGGAAAGGGCCGCGTCTGGGTTGGGACTTTTGGGGCAGGATTGGGCCTTTTTACCAAAGAGGGTAAGTTTGTCAGGACGTTTAATCGTTCTAATAGCCTTCTACCAACCAATGATATCAGCTCCATATTGGTTGACCCCTCAAGCGACGTGATCTGGGTAAGCACGTCTGATCAGGGGGTATTGAAACTGCGGGAAGATAATGGGAAATTGCAGCTCCTTAGGCAGTTCAAACATGAGCTGGGCAATGAAAATAGTCTGAAAGTTAATTTCGCATGGCCGTTGGTACGCGACAAAACCGGAAATATTTGGGTCGGTACGATTGGCGGCGGGCTTCATAAAATAGAGGTTAATAAGGGGGAGGAGAAGGTCTTGCGCTTCCAGCACCTGGTGGCTGACAATGACATCGAAAGCATGCTGACAGACAGGCAGGGAAATATATGGCTGGCTGGCGCCGGTTTGAAAAAATTCACACCCGTAACAGGCGAAGTGGTAAATTATGATGTGAGTGATGGTATTCAAAGCAACTCATTCAAAGTTGGGGCGGCTTTTATATCGGCGACGGGTATTATGTATTTCGGTGGGACAAATGGTCTTACTTGGTTTAAGCCTGAGCAGATACGGCCAAGCACGCTGCCGCCACTGGTAACAGTAACCGGGCTGCGGGTACTAAATAATAATCCGGACCAGGCTCGGGGACAGATAGGAAGCTCCATGGTTACCAGGTCTTTTTCAGAATCTGAAGGTGTAACGATACATTCGGACGAAAACGACTTTTTGTTTGAATTTGTTGGTATTAATTACGTCAACCCTCATAAGCAATCATATGCGTTCATGATGGAAGGATATAGCAAAGGTTGGATACAACTTCCTAATGGACAGCGAACTGCCAGTTTCGCAAATCTGCCAGCGGGCGAATACGTATTTAGAGTGAAAGCTAACAATGGAGAAGGAGTTTGGTCGGTAACGCCGGCTTCCGTACGAGTTAAAGTGCTGCCGCCATGGTGGCAGACCTGGTGGGCCTATTTATTGTACGTTGCCCTATCTATGACGGCGCTTCTCTGGTATAAAAAAATTACAACCACCAGACTAAGGTTGGAAAACAAGCTGTTATTAGAAAAAGTAAAAAGTGACAACGAGCGCGCAATTGCGGAGATGAAAGCTACCTTCTTCACGGGTGTCTCACACGAGTTCCGTACACCGCTTACGCTCATTCTAGGGCCCATGGAAGAATTCCTGAATGCACTTTCTGGGTCGGAAGCTACGCGCGAAAAAGTCTATATGATGCGTAAGCAGACCAACAAATTGCTCAACCTTGTCAATCAATTGCTTAGTTTTCGCAAAGTAGAGTCAGGCTCCATGCAATTGTCTGCATTCAGCCAGGATATCATCGTTATGGTTGTTGAGATTTTTTCAATCTTTAAAATCAAGGCCGACGAGATGAATTTCCATTACGAGCTTCATGTCCCTAAGGAGATAATACCTGTTTATTATGATCCCGAAAAGTTGGAAGTGATCATCACCAACCTTTTATCAAATGCATTTAAGTACTCACAACCAGGCGACGCTATCAGGCTTGTAACCAGTATCAACGGCTCCCCGGAATGTGACGCGGTGTGGGATAACAACGCTTTGGTTGCGAACTATTTGGAAATTTCTATATCAGACACTGGAAAAGGGATTTGCCCGGATGATCAGGAAAAGATTTTTGACCCTTATTATCAAGCTGCGAATACCACTTCGGGTATTACTGGCTCAGGAATTGGTCTTTCATTAGTAAGAGAGTTCGTGAAAAGGCATTCGGGTGATATCCTGGTTGAAAGCGAGATCGGAGTCGGGAGCACGTTTGTTGTACGGCTTCCTTTCGGGAAAAAACACCTCCATAAGCACGAAATAGCGAAGAACAATTCGTTGCCGCAATTTGTCGATAGTCAAGCTGGTGTCAACGTGCAGATTTCTGGTCAAAAAAAGCAAAAATATGGATTAGTTAAGATCTTGATTGTTGAAGATAATGCCGACCTCAGGCAATATTTGTGCAGCGTATTTCAGGATAGTTATCAGGTTTTCCTATCTGCCGACGGTGCCGATGGTTGGGAGAAGGCAGTAGAAATTATGCCCAACCTGATTATCAGTGACGTAAATATGCCAGGAATGAATGGACTGGATCTTTGTAAAAAGATTAAGCAAAACCTGAAAACAACACACATTCCGGTGATCTTACTTACGGCCCGCGCTGCGGCAGTACAGGAGTTGGAAGGGCTCGAAACCGGGGCGGACGACTACATTGTAAAACCTTTCCATGAAGATATCCTCAAAGCTAAAATTAATACACTGCTTGAGAATCGCGGTAGGCTTCGGGAGTATTATCAACGGCAAATTCTTTTACAGCCCAGTGAGATTGTCATTCCGGATGAAGACAGGATTTTTCTTGAAACTGCCATGGAAATTGTAGAGGCCAACCTTGCAGAAAGTGACTTCAGTGTTCAATCTCTCGTAGCCAGTATGCACATGAGCCAGTCGGTATTTTACCGCAGGATCAAGAGTATTACCGGGCAGACGGTGATAGAATTTATAAAGGATATTCGTCTGAGGCGGGCCGCTCAACTACTTACCAACCCGCACGCCCGTGTTTCAGAAGTAGCGTTTCTGGTGGGGATAGAGGATCCGAAGAACTTTCGGGCATCTTTTTATAAACGCTATAATATGTCTCCATCAGAATACGCAAAGGCGCATCGACAAGGTGATCAAACGCATACAAAGCCCAATGGCTGACCGTATTTTTCTGGCTTGAATGAAATTTGACCTGTATCTTGACGAATAATCCCCCCTTGCGGCTCTGATTTATGCATAGTTTCGCACAGTCTAAAACTTAATCCAAATATGTTTGTCATGCTCAGATTTGTCTTTCTACTTGTTATCACAATTTTATATGTCACCCCAGCTATAGCGTTTACAGGACATAGCTTACCTGAAAACGGTAATGACAGCATTGTTTTCAGCCCGGGGAAGGTCTGGAAGGATGAGAAAGACAACGTGATCAATGCGCATGGCGGGGGGGTGTTGTATAATAAAAGCACCTATTACTGGTATGGAGAGGTGCGTGGCGAAACTGAATCAAAAGGAGTCAATGTGTATTCTTCGAAGGATCTTTATCATTGGAAATTTGAAGGTTTAGGTTTGCAGACAAGCTCAGATCCCAAAAGTGATATTGTCAGCGGCTGCATCATTGAGCGTCCGAAGGTTATATATAACCAAAAGACCAACAAATATGTCATGTGGTTTCACCTGGAAATGAAAGGGCAGGGATATAATGCCGCCAGGGCTGCTGTAGCTATAAGTGACAAACCTACCGGCCCTTTTACCCTTGTGAAAAGTTTCAGACCTAACGGGCACATGTCCAGAGATATGGGTCTTTTTGTAGACTCGGATCAAGCAGCATACCACATCTATTCAGCACAGGATAATTACGATCTCAGGATTTCCAAGCTTACAGATGATTATCTTTCGCCAACAGTACAGGATACCTTGTTGTTCAGCAAGCATCGCGAAGCACCCGCGTTATTCAAAAAAGACGATCAATATTATCTGATCACAAGTGGTTGTACCGGCTGGGAACCCAACCGTTCCAGCGTCCATGTCTCGAAGTCACTTTTCGGCCCATGGGAGATGGCTGGTGACCCAATGGTCGGCCCCAAATCTGAACTTACGTTTGGAGGGCAGTCTACCTATATATTGCCGGTTCAGGGAAAAAAGGATGCATTCATTTTTATGGCTGATGTTTGGAAGCCGAAAGATTTGAAAGACAGTCGCTATATCTGGCTTCCCATAGAATTTAAAAACGATAAGCCAATTATCGAATGGAAAGATCAGTGGGATTTGTCGGTGTTTGATAAATAGGTAATCTAGATGTAACTAGGGCCATACGGTAACTGAATCAAAATGACAGTAAATAACCTAACGAAGCAAATCGTGGCTGTTGCGTAGCTTTATTTTAGCAAAATCTGCTTGTATGTAGCTATTCACTTCAGGGTTTGTTCACTGACCCTTATTATCATATAGTAGATCGGCAGTCAACAAATAGTATGATCAGTAGTTGAGTTCCTGCTCAATCGGTTGATTATCAAACGATACTTTAAATTCATTTTGTACACGATCCGGTTTTCAAAATACCCATTTTGGTGATATACCAATTCCAGGGGAAAAAGTCGGAATCAGCACTTATTACCTTTCATTAAACGCGGTTATAGAAACTGATTTTGATAAGAAGGAAGATAAACCAGATGTTTTTTGCAGATTAAAGACGAGAATTATACTGTTGCAAGAATGAAGGAAAACCTATTGTTTGGTTCAAAATTGGCCTGACTGAGAGTACCAGTAACAGGATGCTGTCTTGCTTTAAATTGAATTTTATAGTAATCATTGTGTATTATAAAGAACGCAGAAGTTATATGAAATCACAATCATTTACTATGGTAAGAAGTAGTTTGTAAATAAATAAAAATGTATGAAATATGGGCTGTAATACAACGTTACATAGCCAGTACATAATTCTTTGTAAATGTACATATCCCCCAATAATCTACTTTTATGTTCAATTTGATCTTGCTCGTTTCTCTATTGTTTGATACAGAGTTCTTGACTGTACCCACTCCGCTGAAAATTCATGACGTTCGGTTCCGCTACAGCGTAGATAAGAAGAGTAATAATTCAAAAGACCAGTTGTTGCTGGTTCAATCTGGAACAAAAGTCATACAGCAAATTCCTCTGACCGGCCCCGCAGGAAAACAACCGGACGGGGAGATTATTTTGAAGGACGTTAATTTTGACGGTGAGGCGGACTTAATGATTACCCGCGATCGGGGTATTGTAAACAATGCGTATAACTACTGGTTGTATGACAAGCGGACCAAAAAATTTGCGCTCAACCGTGAGTTGTCGAATGAGTTAGCCGGTTATGAAGTAAAATTTGACTCTATAAAACATCAGGTTATTACAGCTAATCGGTTCGGTTGCTGTGAACATCAATGGAAAACCTACCGATACATTAATCAACAATTGAAATTGGTGAAAACAAAGACTGAAAAAAATACCTGAGTAATCCGCCTCAGTCAACAAGGTATGAGTAGCTTTTCATATACTGACCAAATTGATTGACAGTTAGCTGGTTTTCTGATAGTGATGGTCTTAAAGCATAAATTTCTGTAACGGTAATGGGACACGCCAGAATTATGTTTGGTGTCTGAAAATCTAACTATCGTAACAGCTGCGAGTGGGTCATTCAAATTTAACATAGTTGAAAACGAAGGAGTAGTCTGATAGTCTCTTGTCTGATTTACGACGCTATTCTGATCATTCAAATCAGAAGCTTTATATTATTATATAAAGCCCAAACAGCTATGAACTGGTTTCTAAAAATCCGAACATTGCACTGAGTAAAATCTTGTTCGGTTTCGTCTAGTTTAAGCATTTATTCAATCTCTGACTGAATTTTTATCTAGCCTACCAGGTACCGGAATGCCCTGTTTCTTTAAATATAGGCAAATTCGATTGAAACAAGGAATTAGTGTTCTTTATCATGGAGCTTGACAAGATGCCTAAATCCCAATGATATATTTAGAAAGGGCATAAATTCATAAGACTAGGATCTAGGAGCATAGTAAATGATACAAACTCCGATCAAGGCAATTGCTGCTCCAATCATGTCATATTTATCTGGTCTGAAGCCATCGATCTGCCAAGCCCAAATCACGGCAATTACTATGAAGATACCGCCATATGTGACATAAACACGGCCAGAACCAGCTGGTTGAAGTGTGGTGGTGACCCCATATAAAGCCAGGATGATCCCACCCAAAGTGCCATACTAAACTGACTTATTTTCTTGTAGCCACAACCAAATCAAATATCCACCTCCAATTTCACAAAGTCCGGCCAAAATAAAGACCAGTAAAGATTTTATGACAACCATTCTTAATTGTTTTTGTTTAGTGGATATTCCGTACAAATCACTAATTTATTTTTTTAACTTTTATCGCTGATATACAGTAATTATTACCTATAAGTTAGTATCGTACCAATAGGTAAGTACTTTTTCAAAATCCTTTTAATAAGTAACTTGATAGAATATTAACTTAAAAAAATTTTATAATGGAACAAGAAGAAAAAAATAAGCAAATAGCTGCAATAGCGTATCAGAGAATTTTTGGTGATTTGGATACAAGCGCAGTAGATGAGTATATGACAAATGATTTTATACAACATAATCCAACAACTCCTGATGGTCCAGCTGGAGTAAAAGGACTTTTGCAGATGCTCATATCACAAGGAGTACAAAAGCAAAAGATCGATTTCAAGCACATTGCAGCTGATGGTGACATTGTCTTCCTTCATTCACGTTTTGAAATGGCAGGAAAAGAATGGAGGTTTATTGATATCTATCGTCTTGAAAACGAAAAATTAGCCGAGCACTGGGATGCTATGATGCCAATGCCTGATGAACGGGCGCATAATAATCCAATGTTTTAGTGGAATCGCATGAACATATATCCGTAGCGATAAAAAGCTTTAAAGTGTTTATTAAGCATAAGTTTCGGCAGGAAATTTGATATCCCCAGATGGCCGCATTTGACGGAGCAGCTCCTATAACGGCTTTGGATATTCGTTTTATGTACAAACACTCCGAATGTATCACGGTTGTGTGTTTCATTCAGGGTGGATTTTCTTTCCGGATAGTGACATACAATCCAAGGCTCCGGCTTTTGAATTAAATATTACACAATATCCTTACCCCAAGGTTTATCATAGCCCTATTGACATTTGAAAATGTCTACAGGGCTATGATTTTGCTTGATTTCACTTCAAACAATCGCTAGTTCAGATTGTTTGAACCTGCTGAGAACCTTTAAATTCTCAGCAGGTTCTCATTCGTCTCAGACTTAAAGAATGAAACAGCCTTTGCACCTGCTTGCTTTACTTATCAAAACTACTTTCAGTACTGGTCGCAGCGATTACTTCCGCGCCTTTCTTCTTTGCTTCTGCTATGACGTGGAACTTTGAGAGCCTGTTGCCCTGAAAACCAGTCTTCTCATTTTACTGTATTTTAAAGTAAAAACTTGTATAAAATTGATGTATAACCTACTTTTGCACAAGTACTTACAAGTCAGTATGGTACTTACTTAATGGTTAGAATCATTGACTATCAATGGATAAAAAAGAAAAACAAATTTTGCCTTGCGATGATAGTTGCCCGGTAAAAGCATCATTAAAGATTCTTGGTGGCAAATGGACGCTGATGATCATATTTCAGATCAATGACGATGTGATGCGTTATGGTGAGCTGAAAAGGGCAATTCCAAGCATCAGCGAAAAAATGTTGATTCAGGAATTGAATATGCTTGTTGAAAATAAATTGGTCAACAAGAAGGCTTTTCCTGAGATTCCTCCCAGGGTAGAATACAGGTTGACCGACCTTGGCTTAAAGACACTGCCGATCATCAATAAGCTGGTAGAATTCGGTCTGGAAAACCTCGTATGATGCTGTTTGGTTTCATGAAGCTCCTGGGCTAAGCCGCTAAACTTACCGTTACAGCTGTTACCTTCTCTTACTAAACTGAAAACATTTAATTATCAACTATCTATATATTAATATGATCTCCATTAAAATACCCTGTATTGTAATAATCAGTCTGATGTTATCTGCATTGAGCGTAAAAGCGCAGACACAGCTGGTTGCTGATGAATTTGAAAGTAAAATTTCTGATTTCCAACAAGTGCAATTAATTGATGTCCGTACTCCTGCGGAGTTTGAGGATGGGCACTTAAAGAACTCAAAAAATCTTGACTACAAGTCGCCCGATTTTAAGGAAGAAATAAAGAGGTTGGATAAAAATAAACCGGTCTTTGTATACTGCCTGTCTGGCGGCCGTAGCGCTTTAGCTTCAAAAGCACTCGTAGAAAATGGGTTCAGTCAGGTTTACGAATTGAAAGGTGGTTATTTAAAGTGGTCGTCTTCCGGAAAAACAGTAGAAGGTGCCGAAAGCAAAAGCGCAAAAGGTATGACTATGGCCGATTTCAATAAAATAACGGCTTCTTCCAGCGTATTGCTCATTGATTTTTACGCAAAGTGGTGTGCCCCTTGTATTAAAATGCTTCCAACTGTGACAAAACTAAAAGAGGAGTATCAGGGGAAGGCAAAAATTGAAACTATTGATTATGACGCAAATAAAGCGCTGGCAAAAGAGTTGGGAATTGATGAAATCCCAGCGTTCCTCCTTTACAAAGATGGCAAACTCATCAAACGCAAAAATGGGATGATGGAACAGAAGGATTTTCGTGAGATGCTGGAAAGCTCCCTTTAAGCTATCACGTAGATTACTTATCTATCACTGCTTTCATGTTTCGAGGGTGATTGCTTAAAAATTCAGAAATGGTTTCATTGGTAAGCGTCTTAAAAAAGCGCATCAAATGGTTAGGTTCTGAAAAGCCAAATTCAAAGGCTATTTCGCTGGTTGTTTGGTCAGTATAAATAAGCTGTGATTGTATCTCGGAAAGCAATCGGCGCTTAATAAGTTGTGTAGCAGTAACATTAAATGCTGCTTTCACACCCTTATTGAGGGATATTCTACTGATACCTAACATTTCTGTATAGTCATTGATACGCTGTTTTTGACGGATATGTATTTCCAGTAGCTTTTTGAACTGGTATGCATAGTTAGTACCCGCATCGCCGAGCGCCAGGTTATTCTGGCTGGAATACTGCCGGTTTAATGTTTGTAATAAATAATACAATTGCGATCTGATGATGTGGGCACTATCAGCCCTGACCGATACCAGTTCGGTCTTTATTTCAGTCAAAATGTTACACGATTTTGACATCTGCTGGCTTGTCACCGCCATTTTTAAAGAATGTTGAAGCTGATAAAAATACAGGAGACGGTAGGTAAAGAGCTTGTCGGCAAAAAACTCGTTAAGAAAATCTTCCTGAAAGACAAGCGAGGTAAACTCCGTATGCTGGCCGCTTAAATCCCACTGCCGTTTCTGGAATGCAGATATGAATACAATTGAATTATCACTGAGATCTAATTTTTGATTGTTTAATACGACACTTCCTTTCACTTTCTTAAAGAAGATGATTTCAAAGTAGTCGGTATTATAAAAGTCAGACTTGATATAGGATTCTTTAATCTGATCTCCAGGCAATACATTCAGAAGGAAATCAACCCCGCATTCGGTCTTGTTAAAATTTATTGTCCGCATAATTATAGTCTCCTTTTAAATTTACAAAACAAATTTTGGTTGTGAATAATCAAGATGCCATCAGGTCAGCCAATAATATTGTAAATAAGTGAACTTGGGCTGAATTATCAAAATGGTAGGAACCAGTTATTTTTTGATAGTAGTTCACCAGATGTCACATCCGACCTTTGTAGCAAGTTCAAGTTCCTTCCAGTATAGGAATGTGAACCATCACAAAATAGCTATCATCATGAAAAAAGTACTCTTAGTTGCTGCATTGCTTATATCGATCAATTCGTTTGCACAGCCCCAAACAAACAAAAAACCGACTCTTCAATTAATCAGAAATGCTACGTTAGTCATTGAATATGCGGGCAAGAAGATTTTGGTTGACCCGATGTTGTCTTCCAAAGGAGCATTACAGTCTTTTGCCGGGATTGAAAAAAATCCGACTGTCGATTTAAAAATGCCTGTAAAAGAGATCGTTGATAATGTGGACATGGTATTGGTAACACATACACATCCTGACCATTTTGATCCGGCTGCAAGCAATGCACTGGTCAAGTCTGTGCAGCTGCTCAATCAGCCCGCAGACAAGGAGTTTTTCACAAAGGAAGGATTTACAAAGGCCGCAGTTTTAGATAAAAAGACCGAATGGAATGGTATCACTATTCAAAGAGTAGATGCACAGCACGGAAGCGGTAAGGCACTTGAAATGATGGGTAAGACTTCGGGTTTTTTATTAATGGCTGAAAATCATCCTACAATTTACATCGTTGGGGATGGGATACTGACAGAAGATATCCGTAAGAATATCAAGAATTTTAAGCCTGATTACATTGTTGTGAATTCCGGAGGCGCCGTTATTCCTGAATTTGAAGCAAATCCAATATTGATGGATGAAGTTCAAACTATGGCACTCATAAAAGAAAGTGGAAAAGCCAAGGTCATTGCTGTTCATATGGATGCACTCGACCACTGCCGCACGAGCAGGGTTAAGCTAAGTCAAAAGGCGAAAGAAAATAACATTGAAAAAGCAAAATTGATCATTCCACAGGATGGTGAGATCCTTAATTTGTCTCTATAAAGATGTGGATTGAATTAGCTGGCAAAAAATGTTAACTAAATCATTTTGCATCGAAAATGGAAAAAGAGCCGGCTGTATCATCAGCCGGCTCTTTTTATAGTAGCAGCTTTATTTTTATTTCATAGAATTCTCCTGATTCCTACTATGGAGGGATCACATTCAAACAAATACTACACAAAGGTGCGTACCCTACTTTTTGGTAGGTACTTGTTCTGGGATATGTAATATTTTAGTTTTGTTTATTAATAATCCAAGAGTAGTTAATGTAGAGTTTACAATATTGAATGTTGCATTATGATAGAATGTCGCTGAGACGCTTTGGTAGATAGATAAATGTCAGGCAGCAAACTTTTCTGACTTTTACTTCAATTCTATAAATTTTTACAACTGACTATCATAATATGGTTAAAGCGCCTTACAAGGGTTAAAATATCATTACCAAATAAAGACATATAATGAAATTTAGTTTATCCTCCCTGTTATGTATTTTGTTTGCCTTTGGTTGCACAAAGAACGTTTCGCCGGACGAATACAACGCTAGTGCCGCCGATCCACTCCTTTTTCACGAAACGGCCACGCATCTAACTGATGTGATTATCCACGATATTTTCAAAGCGCCTGTTGCAAGCAGAATATATAGCTACTCCTTTTTAGCAGCCTACGAAGCGCTTGTACCCGGGTATAAAGATTATCAATCCCTTGGCGGACAACTGGTCAAGTTTACAGCCCCCCCTAAACCTGATTCTTCATT
>Ga0247803_1000824_pt1 | contig 16442 bp, 16 predicted proteins | sample UWRJL014104B1_FD_180928 | JGI IMG/M metagenome (GOLD analysis project Ga0247803, IMG submission 180928) | Plant litter microbial communities from Arlington Agricultural Research Station in Wisconsin, United States - UWRJ-L014-104B-1 | ecosystem: Environmental > Terrestrial > Plant litter >...
TCAACCAAAGCTACAATGAACAAAATGGGGGTCGGACTTATTTGAGCCACATAGGTGCCTGGCTCGTACATACGGCTGTATTCCATGGAACGTACCGTCACATGGTTAATAAAGGATGGTGACAGGCTGTGTGCAAGGGTGTAGAATCTTCTGGCGTCCTCTGCTGGATAAATCGGGTTTTCATCAGTTGGGCCAACCAGACTTTTTGTTAACGGGTTTTCACCACTAAAACGGAGCTGCCGGTCCTTTTTAATCATCTCCAGATAGGCAGGTATTTTCTCGGATGTCATTCTTCTAAGTGCCGAATGGTATCCGCTGATTGTGGGAACCTGTGTAACAACACAATGAACCCTTTTATCTGTTGCCGCAGTCACAATAACGTGTCCACCCGAGTAGCTGGTCCCCCAAATTCCGATCCGGTTCGAATCTACATTGCTTAAATTGCAGGCATAAGTGACGCTATTTTTATAGTCGTCTATTTGCATAAAAGGATTTATTTCCTGCCGGGGTGTTCCTTCACTTTCACCGAAGTTTCTATAGTCAAAAAGAATGACTACGAAGCCGCTCTGGGCAAACCGTTCTGCAAATTTATCAATGTAAGCCTCCTTGGTTAGCCCAAATCCATGCGCCATGATTATAGCAGGACATTTCTCAATCGCTTCCGGGATATATTGCAATGCCGCAATGGTTGTGTCTTCGCTCTGGTAGCGAACTTTTTCAATGATGTAATTGACCATAAAATTGTTTATTGATCTTGCCACATGGTTGTGAAGTCATTTGATCACAAAATTATGCATTGGAAGATAGTGGGATTTGTCAATTTCGTCCGATCATTTGTCCGTTCGGTTCAAATTGGTTTCCCGGAATGCTGAAGGGGTTATCCCAAAATGATTTCTGAAAGACTTATCAAAATGAGAGAGACTCTCAAAGCCGGTGGCATCGGCAATGTCGGAGATACTTTTAGTTGTATGTATCAGACTAAAACACGCATCTGCCATCTTTCTCTTCATGATCCACCTGGCAGGAGTGCATTGGAAGGTTTTGTAGAATTCTCGTTTGAAACTGGAAAGGCTTCTGTTTGAATACGCTGCTAACTGGATTGTGGTGAAGTTTTCTTTGTACAACAAATTCATCATTTTTTCCAAATCACTTTCTTCTTTGATCAGAGAATTTATAAAATGTTTGAAACTGGGATGTTTTTTTGATAGCAAAAAGGCGAGTTCGGCAATTTTGAGCTCCTGCAAATATCGACTATTCTCGTTTTCGGTAACGTAACTCAGATATTGATCAACAAAGGCGTCAATTAATTTATCGCGATCGACTACAAGCAAATCTTCGCTGCCGGCCTGCGATTGCCAAGCTGTATTGCTGGTGAAATATTTGAAGAAATTATTATTGAAATAAATTACAAGTGCTTCAAAGACGCCTTCATCGGCTCTAAATTCGGCCATGCAATAGACTCCTTTTCTTAAAACGAGCAATTGTTTGTTATCTATCTGAAGGGTAGCATCCTGTTGAAAAACCACTTTTTTTCCCTGCAACACAAATACAAAAGCGTTGTTCTGCATCAGAACAAAATGCCTTCTGGATTCGGAATCTGTTTTCCATCTGGCAAACAAAATCGCTTCGTTTTCTAGAATCTTTTCCTTGGGAAACGTTTTCATTTTTAGCTAATCCATCATTTGCTTTTTTACTTCCCTTAAATCAGAACAAAATCAAGTCGTGCTCTGATCAGGCTTCCGAACGGAAGTTCTCACGGTAAACTTTTGGACTCAACCCTTTTTGCCGTTTGAAAAACTTGTTCAGGTGGCTTTCATCGGTAAAGCCAAGTTCAGAAACGATCTCCTTCATTCGCTTATCACTGTGCTTCAAGCGATGTTCTATCAACGTGGTTCTGTAATTATTGATGTAGGACTGCATAGTTTCTGCACAGTGCTTCTTAAAATACCTACCCAGGTAGTTTTCTGAAATACCGAAATGATCGCAGATAACCTCCGCGCGGATTTTTTCGGGTTGGTAAATGTTGGTCTGAATATGGTTCAGTATTGCTGCAATCTTTTCATCGGAATTGTCACTGATTCTTTCAGGGAGGTACTTGGCAATATTCCGGGCGACAATCACAATTAATGTATTGACCAAATGCTGTGTGATTTCTTTGTCGTATAAGTCCTTATTAACCGCTTCTCTGATCATGGCCTCTACCATTGGGCGTACAAGGTTCTTGTCTGTCTGGTTTTTAAGGATGCAACCAGGCTTATGATTAGCATTTTGCAGGATAAACTCCAGGCGTTTGATATTCTCGGTCTGCCATGCTTTATTCTTGATGTAAACATCATTGAAACGCAGAAAGAAAAATTGCGTAGTCGTTTGGATTTCAAACAATTGGCAGTCCTGTGGCGTAATCAAAAACATGTGCCCCGGCTGATAGGTAAACTGATGCTTGTTGATGCATTGTTGCGGTGTCCCCGAAAGAATATACACCAGTTCAAAAAAGCTATGCCGGTTTGTCCGGTTCGGATATTCATCCAGGGTTTCAAAGCTGACCGAATAGGGTTCATATAGGTTTTCTCGCAACATGGTGTAAATATACCAAATTGAGGAAAATATATACAACGTAAGGGTTGATACTTGTGTATATTTTTGCGGAAACAACAAATATAGCAGTATATGAAAGTAATCATTTTAGAAAAAGCTGGTGATGCAGGACAACTAATTTATTCCAATGCAGCCCAACCTGAAATTGACGATCAGCAGGTTTTAATACGGGTAAAAGCAATAAGTATCAATCCTGTAGACGCGAAATCCCGGTCGAATGAAGCATCATTGAATTGGCTCTTCGGAGAAACACGTCCTGTTGTTTTGGGCTGGGATGTTTCGGGTACCGTAGTGCGTATAGGTAAAGCGGTTATCGACTTTAAACCGGGGGATGAGGTCTTTGGTATGATCCATTTTCCCGGGCAGGGGAAAGCCTATGCTGAATATGTATCTGCCCCGGCGGATCAACTGGCATTAAAACCGGCAAACATTTCGCACCAGCAAGCTGCTGCCTCAACGCTGGCAGCCTTAACCGCATGGCAGGTTTTTGCACATGCCAAAGTAAAGCCCGGCGACAGGGTACTGATTCACGCTGCTGCGGGAGGTGTAGGTCATTTTGCTGTGCAGATTGCCAAACACCTTGGCGCGTATGTGATCGCAACATCCTCAGTAGGGAACAGGGATTTTATTCTGTCTTTGGGTGCCGATCAGCATATCGATTATCAAAGCCAACGGTTTGAGCAAGCGGTCTCTGAAATAGATATGGTGCTGGATGGTGTGGGTGGCGATTACATTGACCGTTCATTTGAAGTCATAAAAAAAGGCGGTACCCTAATTACCATTCCCACATCCATCAGTGAGGCGGTGGTGTCCAAGGCTGCAGCAACAGGCATTACTGCCCGCTTCCTTCTGGTACAATCCAGCGGCAGCGATATGAAAGTCATTGCCGGGCTATTGGAAAAAGGAACGATAAATCCACACATCTCCAAAACGTATGCATTCGATCAAATGTCTGAAGCACACCGGGATATGGAGCGTGGCAGAACGGTTGGCAAAATAATCATTACCATATAAATCACAAGCATTAAGCAATGAAACTCTACTTAACAGCAATTATTAAAAGCAAGCCAGAATTTTCAGAAGAGGTAAAAGCGGTATTGCAAAACATGGTCGTGCAAACAAGAAAAGAAATTGCCTGCATCGGTTATGACCTCCATCAGGGCATAGAAGACAAAAATTTATTTGTTGTCTATGAGATATGGGCGCATCAAAAGGGATTAGACCTGCACAACCAGCAACCCTACTTTAAGGCTTTTCGCGCCATAGTGAGTACAAAGCTACAGCAGGAGCCAGTTCTTTTGCTTACACATCAGTTATAAGATTTGTTTTACAACAAATTGAAAAAAAAATATCCTTTCTAAATAATCATCCTGTCGATAAATAAAATAAAGCACAAATTGAAGTGACCCGGCTTGAAAACCGGTGGCTGGAAAGATTATTTCTCAGATTCAGCTTGATAAAGCCTAGGGGTTAACGGATGCGGCAAGTGTGGCAAAGGCAGATGCTTTACAAAAGGGAGCTTTGATCAACAAAGGGTTCACCTTGATCAAAGCAGCTCTGAGCTCTCGGAGCTTTACTGTCCCGAACCGCTACCGCTTTTCAGGGCAGTAATGGATCTGGGTGCTTTTCCCAATCCATTACTGCTCTCGTTTTCAACGTTTGTAATAGGCAACTATGCTGGCTTTGGCCAATGTTTGATTCCAGAGATTAAAGCCAACGATTGCTGGATTTATGTTTTCGTCAAGGCCTAACTTATCAGTTTTTAAAGCATAAACGGTGATGATATACTGATGAAATCCATGTCCTTCAGGAGGGCAGGGGCCACCGAATCCCTTGATCCCGTAATCCGTGACGCTTTGTATAACTCCTTTTGGGGCTAATGCAAGTTTTGGATTGCCGGCATTGGTTACCAGTTCCTGGATGTTTGCAGCAATATCAAATACCACCCAATGCCAAAATCCACTTCCCGTCGGTGCATCGGGGTCGTACATGGTAATCGCAAAGCTCTTTGTTCCTTCGGGGGCATTGTTCCATGACAATTGGGGCGATTGATTATCTCCGGAACAGCCAAATCCATTAAACTCCTGCGTTTTGGTGCCCTGGCCACCTAAGTCTTTGCTGGAGAGCGTAAATGTTTTTTGTCCAAAAAGCGTGGTTGAAAATAATAACAACAGCGAGAAAACTAAATTTGCTTGTTTCATTTTAGTAAGATTTAAAATTTTAGCAAAGTTATCTTCTTTAAAGCTGAGCAAACGTTAGGTGAACATTCAAAAACTGTTGCTAAAAGCTCAGATTTTATGATGCTGCTTTGGGGTGGTTCTGTAATGCGCTTTATAAGCCTGGATAAAACTCGATAGACTTTCAAATCCTAGTTCGAAGTATATCTCTGATGAACTTTTTTTCTTGTAATTAAGCAGATAATGCGCACGTTCCAGTCTTTTATTGAGAAACCATTTGATAGGCGATTCGGTATAGTGCTTTTCAAATTCTCTCTTAAACGAAGAAATACTCATGTTGCACAGAAAGGCCAGTTCTTTCAATGTGAGTTTGTTAAGCTGATTGCCTTCAATAATCTGCTTAAATTTCTGGGTATGGGTATAATACTCCCTAATATCTGGACAGCTACTTAAATTTTTTAATTTAGTAGTTGACTATGAAAAAGGAACGCAGAAAATTCAGCGCGAGCTTCAAGGCCAAAGTGGCCATTGAAGCCATCAGGGAGATTAGTACTTCTCAGGAAATTGCTTCCAAATACCAAATCCATCCAACCCAAATCGCTGCCTGGAAACGGGAGTTCTTGGAGAATGCAGAACTGGTATTCAGCAAGGAAGCACCATCGACAAATGACGGTGAAAATACAAAAGAGAAGGAGTTGTATTCTAAAATTGGGGAGCTCCAGGTTCAGTTGGATTTCCTAAAAAAAGTCTTGGGGAAATGAGCACTATGGAAAAACGCGGACTTGTTTCCCCGGAATATAGCGCGTTGAGCGTTTCAGAGCAGTGTAAATTGATTGGTTTACAGCGAAGTAGCTATTACTTTAAGCCAAAAGGAGAATCGTTATTGAACCAGCGTCTGATGAAAGCCATAGATCGAAAGTTCTTGGAGTGTCCATTTTATGGAGTCGAACGCATGACTGATTTTCTGCGAAGTTTGGGATATCATGTAGGTGTAAAACGCGTAAGAAGACTCTATAAAATTATGAATTTACGTACAGTTTATCCTAAACCTAATCTGAGTAAGGCCAAAACAACTGACTATAAATACCCGTATTTATTGAAAAGTTTGAAAATAGAACGTCCAAATCAAGTCTGGCAAGCTGATATTAGCTATATCCCAATGTTTCGGGGCTTCATGTACATATTTGCTATTATTGATGTATATAGCCGTAGGATTGTTGGATGGAGTATATCTAATACTATGAGTATGGAATGGTGCAGAGAAACACTGTCGGACACAATTCGAGCCGAAGGACAACCGGAAATCTTCAATACAGATCAGGGTAGCCAGTTCACAAGCCCAAATTTTATTAATCCGCTGCTGGATAGAGGTATAAAGATATCTATGGATGGAAAAGGAAGAGCACTTGACAATGTTTTTATAGAACGTTTTTGGAGGTCACTCAAACAGGAGTATGTATACCTTAACCCTCCAAATGGTGGTATGGATTTGTATCGTGGAATAAAAGCATACCTAGAATTTTACAATCATCAGCGCAAACACACAGGCACTGGATATATTCCCAATGACCGCTTCTTTGGAGCAAAAGCATCTTAAAACTTAATATTAATCACTGGCTGTCCAGTGAAAGGGGAGTATTTCAGGGTGTCGCTTTTTGCTGTTAACGAATAAAGAAATTCATTACCGTATCTTGCCGTCAGGTAAATCATTATTTCTTCAAATTTAACTTCAAGTAATTTATTTTGTAGATCTTTTGAAAGTTCGGAAATGTCCACCAAGCTGTTCACAAAGCGACGGATGAAGCCATCGTACACAAAGTTGTGAACGGGGTTACAGGCAGCCTGCCCGAAATCATTCATTTCAATTTTTCTGACAAACTGTAGCAAGATGTCGCTGTTAAAAAATAGAAGTACACTTCTGTAATTTCCGATGGCTGAAAGTCTTTCTGTCATCAAGCAATTTCCAGACTTCATAATGAGGAATTGGGAGTTGTCGATCAGCAGGCTACAACTGCTAAATACAACTTCTTTGGTACCCTCGGTTAAAAAACTAAATGCGTTTTGGTTTAGAGTAATTTGTTGTTTAGAAGCTTCTTGCGAGCTTCGATAGTCGAAAACCTGAACGGACTGCAAGCTATCTAATTTCAATTCATCGGGAAGAATAATTGTCTTCATTCCGTTTTCTGTTTTATTTTATGAACTTTTACAAAATATTGGTAAATCTATCAATAGTGCGAGTTTTGGCTTCTAATGGCTGAATTGCCGCGCCCTTTCTTATTTCCCGCATACCCTTACCAAAATGTCTTTTCATCATCTTGTTGAGGTGACTGCTGTCGGTAAATCCCAATTCAAGTGCAATATCCTGCAAAGGTAATTCAGTATACCTGGCTCTTGATTCGGCGATCCGTAGTCTTGATTTTATAACATAGTCCTGGAAGCGTTCCGAAGCATTTCTTCTGAAATATTCACTAAAATAAGTTTCAGCGATATGGAATTTCTCGGATAAATAGGAGACTGATAATTTATCAGAGTCCAAAATATTGAAGCTTATAAAGTTCAAAAGGTCGGCAAATTTACTATCAATAAAAGTGCGGCCTTTTAAAACCCTTCGCTGGATATTGCGGCAGATTACCCCAAGAATTGATACCAACGTGTTTTGTATGATGAAAGCAGAGCAGGTTTGATGGAGTTCATATTCAAAAAGGATTACATCAAGCAGTCTTTTTACCTGCACCCTGTCGTTTGGGTCATCAATCAATTCGCCGGGATGATGGCTATGATTACCCATGATAAAATTGAGCCTGCTAAACCAGCAGCTATAATCAATTTGATCATTTGGACCGGTAATAAAATAACTTCCTGTGAAACGGACAAACAGAAATTTGGTCGGCTCTTTAATGATATACTGATGGCACTTTGCTGCTGGCAGAAGAAAAATCCCGTTTTTCTGATATGGGTACTCAACATAATTTACGCTTTGACTTCCCTTTCCATCAAGAATGTAGACAAGCTCGAAAAAGTTGTTCTTACGGCTACGCTCTTGCCACTGCTCGAAACTGGCGACCTCTATTGCAAATGTTTTGTGCATGTAATCCATGGGGCAAAAGTACAATTTTCAAAATTTCAAAAGAGCCAATCCAATAATATTACTGTTATTTCAAACTTTGTTACCGCTATAAAAATACCTGCTTTCTCAACTTTGTACTCTAAAATTCAAAGAAATGAAAGCAGTTCAATTAACCGATTTTGGAATCGAAAACTTTCGCATCAGCGAAATGGAAAAACCAATACCAAAAGCGTATGAGGTGTTGGTCAACATCAAAGCAGTCTCCTTAAATTACCTGGATGTAATACTGGCAAATGGATCTTTCTATAAGGATCTCACTTTCCCTTACACGCCTGTATCTGACGGTTGTGGTGTTGTAGTAGCCTTTGGAAACGGGGTTACCCAATGGAAAATTGGTGATCATGTGGCTATTCAGTATGTGCAGAATTGGACGAAAGGAAACATTGACAGGCAAAGTAACCAGGTACGTGTAGCATGGCAAACTCCTGGCGTGCTATCAGAATATGTTTGCATCCCCGAACATGGGCTGGTCAGGGCACCGCAGAATCTAAGTTTTGAAGAAACCGCAACGCTCCCCATCGCAGCACTAACAGCCTGGCATGCTTTGATCAACCAGGCAAACCTGCGATTGGGACAGACTGTTTTGGTTCAGGGAACAGGTGGCGTTTCCCTTTTTGCACTGCAAATTGCAAAGGCTGCCGGAGCGAGGGTAATCGCTACAACCAGCAGCGATGATAAAGCGGAAAGGTTGAAAGCTTTAGGGGCTGACGCGGTGATCAATTACAATAATTACCCGGATTGGCAGCAGAACGTATTGGCATTGACCGATGGTCAGGGCGTAGATATTACGCTGGACGTTGCCGGATCAAAGACCATTGCAAAATCATTGCTTTCTGTCAAAGAAAACGGGTTTGTAGCAACAGCAGGGTTTATTTCCGGAGCAGACCTTCTTTTAAATATTCATGAACATAAGATCAACATGTCCTTCTTGCGCATACAGGGGCTTGCCGTAGGCAGTGCGGAAAGCTTTACTGCTTTAAACCGTGCTATCGAGGTTAATGATATACATCCGGTTATTGACAGTGTATTTCCGCTTGATCAGATGCAGGATGCTTACCGGAGGTTGGAAGAAGGAAAGCATATAGGAAAGATTGTCATCACGCTATAAAATCAATAAAAATGATGAAGGCAATTATTTTACGGGAACCCGGAAGTGTTGAAAATTTAGAATTTACAACATTACCTATCCCCGATATTTTAGATAACGAGGTATTGGTAAAAGTAAAAGCGATCAGTATTAACCCCGTTGATGCCAAGGTGCGGAAGGATTCCGAAATGGTGAGATGGCTTTTTGGGGATCAGCAGCCGATAATTTTGGGATGGGACATTTCAGGAGAAGTAGTTAAAAAAGGCAAACTCGTCACAGCATTCCAATGCGGAGACTCCGTATTCGGTATGGTCAGCTTCCCAGGTATTGGCAATGCCTATGCGGAATATGTTGCGGTACCAGAAGATCACCTTGCCTTGAAACCCCAGTACACGTCACACGAAGAGGCTGCCGCTTCTACACTTGCCGCCCTTACCGCCTGGCAGGCTTTATCTACCCACGGCCGCATCAAACCAAATGAAAAAGTAATTATACATGCTGCCGCTGGCGGGGTGGGGCATTTTGCTGTACAGATCGCTAAACATCTCGGAGCTTTTGTTACAGGGACGGCATCAGAAATGAATAGAACATTTGTGCTGTCATTGGGCGCAGATGAATTTATAGACTATAGAAACGAAGAAATAAATCAACGGGTTGACTATGCGGACTTCGTTTTGGACACCATTGGAGAAAGTGTGTTAATGAAAGCTGTTAATTCAGCAAAAACCAACGGCCGGATCATCACCCTGCCAACTCCCGACTTCCCCGAAGAGGCAATGATCGCAGCAAACAGAAAGAATATAAAGCTTTTTTACAATAGGGTTAGTTCCAATGGCAACGACATGAAGATAATAGCTGGCTTATTGGACAGCAAAGTGATCAGGCCGCATGTGTCGGAAGTATTTTGTCTTTCAGACATAAAAAAAGCCCACCTGCAAATTGAATCAGGAGGAACTGTGGGGAAAATAGTAGTTAAGATCTGATAGGTACAAAGGCTGTTCTGATAGGCTTTTCGGAATAAAAAGCACAAGACTAAAGTGATACATGAAATTATGAAAGCAATAATAATCAATAAGTATGGCGTTGCGGATGAAGTTTTTGAATCCGCAGAGCTGCCCGTTCCGGTCATTGCAACAGACGAGGTTTTGGTCAAGGTGATGGCAACCTCGATCAATCCAATCGATTATAAAATACGAGGCGGACACCTGCCTCATTTGGTAACTTCCTTTCCTGCAATCTTACATGGCGATGTTGCCGGAGTTGTCAAGCAGGTTGGTCGGGATGTGACCGCATTTAAACCGGGAGATAAAGTTTACGGATGTATCGGTGGCTTCTTGGATTTAGGCGGTGCACTGGCTGAATTTGTAAAGGCTACAAGCGATTTGTTCGCCAAAATGCCGGATAACCTCAGCTTTGGACAGGCTGCCGCTCTTCCATTGGTAGGAATTACGGCTTATCAGGCAATGGAAAAGGTGATTATTCAACCGGGACAAAAGATATTGGTATATGGTGGTACCGGAGGTGTCGGACATCTGATCGTGCAGCTGGCAAAAATGGCTGGTGCAGAAGTCTATGCTACGGCATCTGGTGATAATAAAGCCGCTATCGTGAAATCATTGGGAGCTGATTTCGCCATCGACTACCATCAGGAAATGGTTGAAGATATCATCAAAAATTATACTAACGGAAAAGGATTTGATGTTGTCTTTGATACGGTTGGAAATCAAAATCTACTAAAGAGTTTTCAGCTAGCAAAGATTGCAGGAAGCATTGTTACCATCCTTGCACTGACTTCGTTGGACATTTCCCTGTTACATGAGAAAGCACTGAATCTGCACGTGGTTTACATGATAACGCCAATGCTTTACAATGATAAGGCGGGTAAGGAACATCTTGGCACCATACTAAGTGATATAACCAGATTGGTAGAGCAGGGTAAAGTGGTACCGCTCATTGATCGCACTTTTTCTTTTGATCAGCTTGCAGCGGCTCATCAATATGCTGAGTATGGGCATGCTATCGGAAAGGTGGTGGTCTGTCGTTAACAGATAAAAATTTATATAATTACTTAACCGTCTAATTTTAATTGAGTTCCTGTGGGAAATGCCTGTTGGTGAAAACCGGCGATCATACAGGCTTGATTCGGTGGAGTGAGTACGATTGCCATTCAGCTGTCCCAATATGTGGGAGCAACTATTACCGCAACAGCCAATAGACAAAGGTTTAATATGCTAAGGAATTTTAGAGAAGTTGTTTTGATTGATTACAAAATCCAAACTACTAATTTGTACAAAAAGCCGCAGCAAATTTATTCGGGATCAACTGAAAAATTCTCTGCGGCTCATAAAAGATTTACAACTTTGGAGTAGCAGATCTGATGGCCGGATTGGGCCTAAACCACGTTAATTGGGTAGATGTTTCTGACAATCTGTTCAAACCCGGCAGGACTATCTCCTTGACTACACCACCGTTGAGGACTTTATTCTTTTTTAATCGAATTTCCCTGGCTTGCCATGGTTTAAGAAAAAGATAGCCATGAGCATTACTGCGATTCCGGTTCCCTGTATATAACCAACAGACTCATCCAAAATAATATGAGCGCACAAAACAGCGACAGGAAGTTCCACAGTCATCAGAATGGAGCTGACCCCAGCACCAATTTTTGGAATACCAGATGCAAAAAGCGCGGTAGGCACACTCGTTCCGGCAATGGCAAGAAATGTTGCCAACGCCAAAAACTCAGTATCGAAATGGTTATCAAAAGTAATGGTCTGTGCGTTTATAAGAAAGATCATGCTGGCTGAGCCCGTCATAATAAGTGTGCTTTTAGGCATCCAGTGCACATTTTTACCTATGCGGCTACTCGCTACAATGTAGATGGCATAGGTTAGTGATGATGCCAGTGCCAGGGTAATTCCCTGCCAGGATAAGGACGATGTTCCGTGTTGAAAAGAGCCACTTGCCAGCAGGCTTCCAATGAGAACAAAAGGCACAGCCAGTAGCTCTGACAAGTATGGCCTCTTGCCGAAGATCACCCATTCCAATACTATGCTAAACCAGGTGAAATTCATCAGGATTACAATCGCCATAGAAGCTGAGATATAGCTGACTGATTGGTAGTAGAGCAAGTTGGTAAGACCGATGGTAGATCCTGTAGCCAAAAGCGAAACCAGGTCTTTTCGGGACAGCTTTTTCTGACTGGTTTTATTGGGATTTACAATCGTTACACCCCCAAGGAAAAGCGCAGCTAAAAACGCTTGTGCAAAAGATATCTCTGCAGCGTTATAGCCACGCGAGTAGGATAATTTGACTAATGATGACATTGTCCCATACATGGCTCCACCTAAAAGAACCATGAGTATATATTTGAAATTTCTCATTTTAAGATTGTTTATATAGAAAATAATTTCTGTAACCTCATGCGAAACATGGGCAAAACAACCTTGGAAACTGACATTAAAGCATACGGTACCTTATCATTCTTGCAAACAAGCATGAATGTCGCTTAAAAATCCGGTCATTGAGCCCTTAGACTACCGGCGGAGGTGTATTTGAGGAAAAGCGTTTGTACATGGGAAATTGAATTGGGACGAGCTGCAAAGGTAATCAGTTAGATTTATTTTTATTTAACGGGAATGGTACTTTTGCAGGCACCTTTTAGAGGTATCAGTAAATTTGATGCTTTTAGAGGATGTCCAATTAAAGCCGTAAAGCAAAAAACGCTTTCCCTTTTTATGTAATTACTTGTCGTGAAATCATTTATCTTTTTAGCTAGTCTTCTTTGCCTGTCAATATTTTCTTTGGTCAAATTTTCGTCGGACATGTAGAGATCAACCATGTAGGCAGCATCAGGCTCGTCGAAGTTTATGTGAACCGACGTGCTGTGAGAAATATCGTTCATGTTGATTTTGGTCAGAGAGACAATTCGTGTCGTTGCCCGAGTCATACCTTTCGGAGTATTGCGGTTTATTTTTAGCCTGATTCATTGTATGCTGGAAAAGGAATTCTTGGAGATCTGGCCCACTATCCGTCAATCGGCAATCAGTACAAATTTGCAGCAAACATTCTTGCCATTCCTGTTGTGGGTATGATTATGGGTCTAATTACCGGCATTCTGGCTGGAGATAGGTCATTTCAGTAGGTGGTTTATAAAAAGAGTTTTGCCAGAAAGATTGTATTTAAAGCCTTTCTTGACCTGATCATTGTTATTATTTTCTTGTTTACCACGTTGTTAATGAATACGTATGGTGAGCACTTTTTCTGAAAACTTGATATCACCAGCCTGGGCATTTTTCACAGACTACGACGCGGTCGGTCTTATGTAATACAATTCTTCGATCATTGTGATTACAGATTCTATGCTGAATTTAGCCAGAGTATCGCACCATGCACCATAAGCAATTTTTTCTAGGGGATACCATCATTTGGTGGAGGAAGAGAGAAAATTTATGCTCCTGGATATGAAGTTTTCGACTACAATCGCGGAAAATCTTGGGCATGTCAGGTACTTCGAGATGCTAAAAGAATATTTCTTTCGACCTATCAGTTGCTGGTATTGCTTATGCAGGCATAATATATCAATACGCTGGTGATGAGATGATCATCTCCTGGAAACTGAAAGAGAGTTTAAAAAATAGTAACAGTATTGAGTGCTTATTCGCTATGAAACGTGCCTTGGAGAGTCAGTCTGAAAAGTATAATATGCAATAGTAGAGTCGGCCTTTTGCCGAAATTCAAATCGGAACCGCATGTTGGGGTGGTCGCTGCCTGGCAAATCGGATCTGTGAAAAAGGAAATCATCTTTAAAGGTGATGTGCATAATACTTCCGCAAGAATCCGGCGTTTGTTAATTGGCTTCTTTCCAAAAGATTTTCAATGGAATCAAAAGGAATCATTTGAAAAAAGCAGATTTTCATAATCAATTGCCATACACTCAGCTGTCAAACTTAATGTAAATACTTGAAATTAGTTATTTTGGCCCTCTTTCAGCTTTTCGTTTAGGTAGATTAATATTTAAAGACTCAAAAGCATCAAAAATTCTATAATAATTTTTACTATTCTTGATATGCATATTGTTGTTTGTTTATTGAATTTAATGTACTGAAATCAAGTGCATTATCTAAGTATGTACTCTTCTTTCTATGTCTAATCTATTTCCTAGCGAGTTACAATAGTCTATTAAATTGCTAAAAGCGAATTGACTTGGTAATAGCTATATTTGCGGCAGCGGGTGATCACCGACTTGACCAGCCTTGGTGCCTGATTATTACAACAAGATTTAGGAAAAGCTCCTATTCACACTCATAAAATTCCACGGTGTTATTTGGTGCCTTTTTATAGGAGTTAAACCTCAGCGTCTTAGCTGGCTGCGGAGAATAAGTGAGTGAAATTGAGTACACATTCTTGACAAATGTGAATGCCCAAATGCGTTGATTTTGGTTGCCTTCCATGGCTTCTTGGCGTCATAGCGGAAATAAGAAGCGGAATATAGGTTGACATCGCGAACGGATTGTAACGCCTAAATCATGCATGGGACGAAGAAGCCCTTAAAAACCAAGGATAGTGATCGCGACAATTAACCAGTTTCATAACGCCGATGTCTCATGAATTTTTAGGAATGTATAGTTTATTCATTCAGTAAAACGTGGAATGTCGTACCTGCATTTGGTTCACTGTTAAATGTGATTGTTCCCCCATGCGCCTCAATGATCTGTTTTGTTATGGAGAGTCCAAGGCCGAACGATTCCTCGCCGGAAGTACCTTTTCTGCTGGACTTCGTAAAGGCGTCGAAAATGCTGTTCCCGGTCTGCGGTGATATGCCAATACCATTATCCCTCACAGATAAGTGGGCTGTTTTCCCTTCATTCGATAGCGTAATGTATATCTGACCGCCCGGCGGACTGAATTTAATGGCGTTGGAAATAAGGTTACTAACCACCCGCCATATCTTTTCATAGTTGAGCAGCAGCTCACCAGAATCCAGATCAAGATGGATTTGCTGTTGCTTTTCCTTTGCTTTAATGCCCAACATTCCAGCACATTGTCTGATCAATGCAGCCAGATCAACATTTTCTTTACTTAATTGGGAATCCTGCGGTTGTTGCAGGTGCATCAGGTTATTTACCAGACCCAGCGAATTTTCGGCGGTACCTTTGATAATTGTCATCACTTCCGAAACATCCGGGGATAGTTCAGATTCCTGGATCATCATATCTGACAGGGCAGCAATTGCGCCAACAGGGCTCCGAAGATCATGGGCAACTATTTTCACGAGCCGAGTGTTTTCCCGCTGACTGTTCTCGAGAGCAGAAACGGCTTGTTGCATTGTTGCGTTCAGAATTGTTAGCTTTTCTACATTCAGTTTAGAGCGGTGGTAGTAACGCCATAAGATAACTGCAATCAGAATCACCATCAGTAAAAAAATGGACAGCCCTATCAAGTAAGCTGTTTTAAGTTGGGAGCGTTTTTGAATTAAATTTATCTCAAAACGCTGGTGCTGCTCCCGCAGCAAACGATCAACATCAACATTCTTTAGTTCTTTTTGGGCGGTTGTCAGCGAGTCGCGAAGCTTGTGGTATTTTTTAATGGAAATAAGGGCATTACCGAAATCTCCCATTTTTTCGTGGTACTCCGATTTGGCTGCATACCATCTGCTCCAAATCTCGGAATGAAAGCTGCTTTTACCTCTGCCTGATTTTAGATCCTTTCCCAGTTGGTCAAGTAGTATCCTGGCATTTGCGAGCTGGTCGTGCGAGATATACAGGCGGATCAGGTTAATCTTTGCAATCTGGGCGTGCTCAATGGCAAAGCCGTCCCGGTCGTTAATGCTGATATCTGCTTTAAGATGACGTATGGCTTCAGAATAGCTACCGCCGATCGCCAAAGCCCCTCCAAGATTACCTTCTACAACCCCCTTAGCCGCCATAACCGAATTCTCTTTTCCAGGATGTAGATTTTCGTGTGAGCGGATGAAGCCCAGAGCCTTTCGATAGTAGACTATGGCAGAATCAATCTGTCCCGACTTTTCATGGCACAACCCTATTGAATTCAAAGTGCTTTGATATAAAGTGAAACTATACTGAAACATCACACTTTTACAGGCCTGAATTTCTGATACTGCCTGATGCAGGTACGGCAATGCATCCCGGTAGCGCTCTTGCCTGTAGCGTATAATTCCTAAGGAGTTGTTGAATTCAGCCATTCTGCAATTATCAACCCTTTCGCCTGAAAATGCTCTTCCTTTGTAAAAATATGCAAACGCCTCATTGTACTTTTTTTGGTCTTGGAGCAACGTAGCCATTGCAAAAAGAGAGTGTGCGTATTCATAGCCGAATTTTTCCTTCTCTTCGCCACTAACCAATAACATGCTGTCCACATATACACGGCGTTTAAGAAAATTCTGATCATAATATTGATAGTAATTAGCTTTTGCCGCGTATTTACGCCATAACAACTG
>Ga0247803_1000827_pt1 | contig 16397 bp, 17 predicted proteins | sample UWRJL014104B1_FD_180928 | JGI IMG/M metagenome (GOLD analysis project Ga0247803, IMG submission 180928) | Plant litter microbial communities from Arlington Agricultural Research Station in Wisconsin, United States - UWRJ-L014-104B-1 | ecosystem: Environmental > Terrestrial > Plant litter >...
GAGATTTCCACGTCGATGACCGGGTACGTGGTGCCGTCTTCCCACTCGATGGTCTTCGAGCTGGAGACCGTCGAACGGGTAAGGAACGTCGCACCCGACGCGAGGTCGCGGAAGACCACGGGAGCGTATGTGGGGTGAATGTCAGACTTCATGGAGACTTCCTTGGTGCGTTTCGGTGGGTGGGTTCTGGCTCGCCGGTTGCGGCAGAAAAGTGTTTCGGTCACGAGGACCAGCTAGTGAGTTTAGCAGAATCTTGGGGCCGGGGGTGGCCAGGACTCGCGATCGGTCAGATTGCCCGTGCCGAGTACCGGCCATCGGTCTCGGTCAGCTCGATCGGGAGCCCGAACGCCTCGGTCAGGGTGTCGGCGGTGAGCGCCTCGGCGAGCGGTCCGGCGCTGACGACCTTGCCGCCGGCGAGCAGCAGGACGTGGGTGAAGCCGCGCGGGATTTCCTCGACGTGGTGGGTGACCATGATGATGGCCGGGGAGTTGGGCTCGCTCGCGTAGCCGCTGAGCAGGCGCAGCAGTTCTTCCCTGGCGCCGAGGTCGAGGCTGGCGGCCGGCTCGTCGAGCAGGAGGATCTCCGGGTCGGTCATGATCGACCTGGCGATCTGCACCCGCTTCTGCTCGCCGTCGCTGAGGGTGCCGAACTTGCGATCGGCGAGGTGATCGAGCTTCCACTCGCCGAGGACACGCTGCGCGCGGCGCTCGTCGATCTCCTCGTACTCCTCGTTCCACCGGCCGGTGACCGAGTATGCGGCGGTCATCACGACGTTCAGAACCGTTTCACCGGCCGGCACCCGACGGGCCATGGCCGTCGAGGCGAAGCCGATCCGCGGGCGCAGTTCGAACAGGTCGCTGCCGCCGAGCGGCTCCTCGAGGACCTCGGCCGTTCCCTTGGACGGGTGGATGAGCGCGGCCGCGATCTGGAGCGTGGTGGTCTTGCCCGCGCCGTTGGGGCCCAGGATGACCCAGCGCTGATCGCCGTCGACGCTCCAATCCACTGAGTCGAGGATGGTTGTGCCACCCCGGACGACGGAAACTCCGGTGAAATGAAGAACGTTGACCATACAGCCATGTTATCGGGCGCCACCCGGGCCCTCGGTCACGCTAGAGCAGCGAGGCGTAAATCTCCCGGGTGCTCGCGGCGATCTGACCCCAGCTGAACATCTCTTCGGCACGCACCCGTCCGGCGCGGCCCATCTCGGCCGCGAGGGCGGGGTCGGCCAGCACCTCGGTGAGGGTCCGGGCCAGGTCCGCGACAAAAACCTCCGGGTCGGTCGGGGTGCCGGTGCCGTCGCTGAGCTGGTCGATGGGCACCAGACGCCCCGTCACGCCATCCGCCACGACCTCGGGAATGCCGCCGGTGGCGGTGCCGACGACGGGCAGGCCGCAGGCCATGGCCTCGAGGTTGACGATGCCAAGGGGCTCGTACACCGACGGGCAGACGAAGACGGTACCGGCGGTGAGCACAGCGGAGAGTTCGTGCTGCGGAAGCAGCCGGTCGATCCACACCACGCCGGAACGTTCCCGCTGCAACGCCTCGACCAGCTGGGTGACCTCGGCCAGGATGCCGGGAGTGTCGGGGGCGCCGGCGCACAGCACGAGCTGCACCTCCGGAGGCAGCAGGGCCGCGGCCCGGAGCAGGTAGGGCAGGCCCTTCTGCCGGGTGATCCGTCCGACGAACACGACGGAGGGACGGTCGGGATCGATCCCAAGGGCGCGAACGGCGTCGTCGTCGGTTGTCGGCTTCCACCGGTCAAGGTCGATGCCGTTGTAGACCACGTGCACCCTGGACGCGTCCAGCGCCGGGTAGCTGCGGAGGATGTCGGCACGCATGCCGCCGCTGACGGCGATGACGGCGTCCGCAGCTTCGAACGCGGTCTTCTCGATCCAGCTGGAGACGCGGTAACCGCCACCGAGCTGTTCGGCCTTCCACGGTCGCAGCGGTTCGAGGCTGTGCGCGGTGACGACATGGGGCACCCCGTGCAGCAGCTTCGCGATGTGGCCGGCCCCGTTGGCGTACCAGGTGTGCGAGTGCACAACGTCGGCGCCCTGCACATCCTGGGCCATCTGCAGGTCCACGCCGAGGGTCGTCAATGTCGCGTTGGCTTCGGCGAGCTCGGCCGGAACGCCGTAGGCGACCGTATCCGCCTCCGAACGGGCGGCACCGAAGCATCGCACGGTGACGTCGATGTCGGTGCGGAGGGCTTTCACCAGCTCCGCGACATGGACCCCGGCCCCTCCGTAGATTTCGGGCGGGTATTCCTTGGTGAGCAGATCGACGCGCATGCAGTAAAACTAGCGCAGGCTGAACCGAGGACACACCCCCGCGCGCTGGCCGAAGCCCCCGGATGGCCCTACTCTGAACATATGAAGGCCAAGAAGATCTTTGGAATCGTTCTCGCAGGCGGCGAGGGAAAACGGCTGATGCCGTTGACCGAAGACCGCGCCAAGCCGGCGGTACCGTTTGGAGGGCATTACCGTCTGATCGACTTCGCATTGTCGAATTTGATCAACTCCGGTGTCACCCAGATCGTCGTACTGACCCAGTACAAGTCCCACAGCCTGGACCGCCACGTCTCGCAGACCTGGCATGTCTCCGGTGGGCTCTTCAACTCATATATCGCCTCGGTTCCGGCGCAGCAGCGGCTGGGCAAGCGCTGGTTCAGCGGTTCGGCTGACGCCATCCTGCAGAGCCTGAACCTGATCCATGACGAGAAACCCGACATCGTTGTCGTGGTCGGTGCCGACCACGTCTACCGCATGGACTTCAGCCAGATGATCCAGGCGCACATCGATTCGGGTGCGCAGGCCACCGTCGCTGCGATCCGCCAGCCGATCTCCCTGGCCGACCAGTTCGGTGTCATCGAAGTGGATGCCGCCACGCCCGACCGGATCAGCGACTTCCGGGAGAAGCCCAAGGACGCAATAGGACTCGCCGACGCGCCGCACGAGGTTTTCGCGTCGATGGGCAACTACGTCTTCAACGCCGACGCGCTCATCGAGGCGGTTCGCCGCGACGGCGAACGCACCGATTCCAGCCACGACATGGGCGGCGACATCGTTCCCGACTTCGTCTCCCGCGGTGAAGCCGGCGTGTACGACCTGCAGCGCAACGACGTGCCCGGCTCTACCGACCGGGACCGGTACTACTGGCGCGACGTGGGAACGATCGATTCGTTCTTCGAAGCCCACCAGGACCTCATCTCGGCGCTGCCGGTGTTCAACCTGTACAACCAGAGCTGGCCGATCTTCAGCCAGCAGCTGAACTCGCCGCCGGCCAAGTTCGTCCGTGACGGCAAGGGCTCCCTCGGCACCGCCATCGACTCCATCGTGTCGCTGGGCTGTGTCATCTCCGGCGCTCATCTCGAGCGCAGCGTCGTCGGACCGTGGGCCGTCATCGACTCCGGCGCCCATGTGGTGGACTCGATCGTGTTCGACCGGGTGCAGATCCGTCCGGGCGCCGTCGTACACCGCGCCATCCTCGACAAGGACGTCATCGTCGCGGAGGGCGCCGCCATCGGCGTCGACCGCGATCGCGACCTCGCCCGTGGATTCAGCGTCACCGAATCCGGCATCACCGTGGTCGGCAAGGGCGTGCACGTCCACCCGTGATTCCTGCAGCCCGATTCCTCGTCGTCCTGGATGCCGACTCCACCCTCATCGAGAACGAGGTCATCGAGCTACTCGCTGACGCGGCCGGTTCCCTCGCCCTGGTGGCCGAGGTGACCGACCGCGCCATGCGGGGCGAGCTCGACTTCGCCGCGAGCCTGCGGCAGCGGGTCGCGACGCTGGCCGGGTTGTCCACGGACGTCTTCGCGGAGGTGGGCACGCTGATCCGCCCCACCCCCGGTGTGCACGACCTGATCGCCGGGTTGCACGCCGGCGGCAGCCGGATCGGCGTCGTGTCCGGTGGCTTCCACGAACTCCTCGACCCGCTGGCCGCGACCCTCGGCCTGGATCACTGGCGGGCCAACCGGCTCGAGGTCAAGGACGGACACCTCACCGGCGCTCTGGTCGGTCCGATCATCGACGCGACGGCCAAGGCCGCCGCGCTGACCGAATGGGCGGCGCTGGACGGCGTGGACCTCTGCTCGACCGTGGCGGTGGGTGACGGGGCCAACGACCTCACCATGATGCGCGTCGCCGGTCTCGGCGTCGCCTTCAACGCCAAGCCCATCGTGCGCCGCTCGGCGAACCTGGTGGTCGGCACGACCGACCTCAGCCAGGTGTTGCCCATCCTGGGCCTGCGCGGCTGAGCCTGATCGCGGCCGGAGGACACAGCGACGAACCGACGAACCCCGGCAGGACCACTGGTCCGGCCGGGCTTCCTGGCGTCTGGGCGGTGCTGCCTAGTGGCCCATGCCCAGGCCGCCGTCGACGGGGATCACCGCACCGGAGATGTAGGCGGCGTCGTCGCCGGCGATCCAGCTGACGACCCGGGCGACCTCGCTCGGGGACGCGAAGCGGCCCGCCGGGATGTTGCGCTTGTACTCGGCCTGCTGCGCTTCGGGCAGCGCCGCGGTCATATCGGTCTCGATGAACCCGGGCGCCACGACGTTGGCGGTGATGCCGCGGGCGCCGAGCTCGCGGGTGACCGATCGGGCCAGGCCGACGAGACCGCTCTTGGACGACGAGTAATTGACCTGGCCGGCGGAGCCGTACAGGCCGACGACACTGGAGATCAAGACGATCCGGCCGAACCGTGCCTTGAGCATGCCCTTCGAGGCCCGCTTGACGACCCGGAAGGCTCCGCTGAGGTTGGTGTCGATGACCGAGGTGAAGTCATCCTCGGACATCCGCATCAGCAGGGTGTCCTTGGTGATGCCGGCGTTGGCCACGACGACCTCGACGGGACCATACGCGGCCTCGATCTCGGTGAACGCGGCATCGATCGATGCGTAGTCGGTGACGTCGGCGCGCACGGTGAGGCTGCCGGCCGGGCCCTCGCCCGAGCGCGCGGTGATGGCGACCCGGTGACCCTTGGCGAGGAATTCCTCGGCGATGGCATAGCCGATGCCACGGTTGCCTCCGGTTACCAGAACTGTTCGAGCGGTCGCCATGGCGCGGTCCTTTCAGTGGGAACGCCCGCGGAACGGCGGGCACAGATTCATTCAGCTTAGAGCGTTCGGTGAGAGGACCCGGGGAGCGGACAGTGGACGTAGTCTTGATTCATGCGTGGACAGGCGCACTGGGACCCCGGCAGGTGAGACCCTCACCGGCAGTCAAGCGATGGGCATGATGAAGCAGCAGCAGTCGATCACGACGCTCCCTCTGTCACCGGACGAGGAGCGGCGGCGCCGCATGATCAGGTACAGCGTGACCATGGGCATCCGCATGGTCTGCATCGTGATGATGCTGTTCGTGCAGGGCTGGTGGCTGCTGGTCTGCGCGCTCGGCGCCATCCTGCTGCCCTACTTCGCCGTGATCGCCGCGAATGTGCACAGCGACCAGCGGTCCCAGGCCGTGCTGCGTCCCGGCGCCGTGGCCCTGCTCCCCCGCCCCGACGTACCCAAGCCCGATGACACCGTGCCCGATGAGACCCGGCCCGTCGATCGGGAGGATCCGCGGTGATCGGCTTCGGCGTCGCCCCGGAGACGACCAGCTGCTCGCGCGCGGGGTGCCGGGAATCGGCCCTCTGGCGGCTGGACTGGCGCAACCCGCGCATCCACGCCGAGGACCGGGTCAAGACCTGGCTGGCCTGCGACGAACACGTCGAGTTCCTGCGCCAGTTCCTGCTCACCCGCGATTTCCCGCTTCGGGTGAGCCCGCTTGAGGTTGACGTGCCGGTTGACATGACGGAGGGCGCATGACCGGCTGGCGGTTCCTGCTCTCCAGGCAGTGGGCCGGCTACCTCGCACTCACCATCATCTTTGCCGTGGTCTGCTCTGGGCTCGGTATGTGGCAGCTGGCCCGGCGAGCGGAAGCCCAGGCCGAAATCAGCCGGGTGGACGAGAACTTCGACGCCGAAGGGATTCCCGTCACCGACGCCCTGCCCACGCTGGAGTCCTTCGACGAATCCCAGAAGTGGTTGCCCGTCGAACTGACCGGCACCTATCTCAGGGACGAGGAGCTTCTGGTGCGCAACCGCCCGTTGAACATCAACCCCGGCTTCGAGGTGCTCACTCCCCTGTTGTTGACCAACGGCGACGTGTTCATCGTCAACCGGGGGTGGGTGCCCACCGGCGAAGACCAGAACGCTCCAGACGCGGTCCCTGCGGCACCCGCCGGGGAGGTGACCGTGATCGCCAGGCTCAAGCAGGGTGAGCCGTCCCTGGCCGGCCGAAGCGCCAGCGGCAACCAGATCGCCACGATCAACCTGACCGAGATCGCCGAGCGGCTCGGCACCAATACCTACACCGGCGCGTACGGGCTGATGAAGTCGGAAGATCCAGCGCCCGCCGACCGGCCGACCGCCGTCACCCGGCCGGTGCGCGACGAAGGCCCGCACCTGTCCTACGCCTTCCAGTGGTTCGTCTTCGCCCTGATGGCGTTCATCGGCCTGGGCTGGGCCGCCCGGCAGGAGTACCGCTCCGTCAATGCCGAGGACCCCGAGGAACAGGACAGGGCCGCGGAACGGGCTCGTCGCCAGGCGGCCAAGCCGCGCAGCGACTCCGACATCGAGGACGAGCTGATCGATCAGCACTCCTGATCCCGCACACAACGAACCCGCCGGTCCCATGGACCGGCGGGTTCGTTGTAGTGCGTGGGCGGGCCAGCGTGATCAGGCCAGCGTGATCAGGTCCAGGTAGTCCTTGTTCCAGTGGTCCTCGGTGCCGTCGGGCATGATGAGCACCCGCTCGGGGTTGAGCGCCTCGACGGCGCCCTCATCGTGGCTGACCAGCACCACGGCGCCGGTGAAGTGCGCCAGGGCGTCGAGGATCTCTTCGCGGCTGGCCGGGTCGAGGTTGTTGGTGGGCTCGTCCAGCAGCAGCACGTTGGCTCCGGAGACCACGATCATGGCCAGGGCCAGACGGGTCTTCTCGCCACCGGAGAGGACCCCGGCCGGTTTGTGCGAATCGTCGCCGGTGAACAGGAAGGAACCGAGGACCCGGCGCGCTTCCATCTCGGTAATGTTCGGCGAGGAGGAGATCATGTTCTGCAGCACGCTGCGCTTCACATCGATGGTCTCGTGTTCCTGGGCGAAGTAGCCGATCCGCAGGCCGTGACCGGCCACGATCTCACCGGTGTCCGGCTTGTCGACGCCGGCCAGCATCCGCAGCAGGGTCGTCTTGCCGGCACCGTTGAGGCCCAGGATCACGACCTTGGACCCGCGGTCGATGGCGAGGTCGACGGCGGCGAAGATCTCCAGGGAGCCGTAGCTCTTGGACAGGTCGCTCGCCATCAGGGGGGTCCGACCACAGGGGGCGGGCTCGGGGAAGCGCAGCTTGGCAACCCGGTCGACTGCACGCACGGCGTCCAGTCCGGAGAGCAGCTTCTCCGCGCGGGCGACCATCTGGTGCGCCGCTGCGGCCTTGCTGGCCTTGGCGCCGAACTTGGCGGCCTGCAGCTGCAGGGTGGAGGCCTTCTTCTCCGCGTTGGCGCGTTCCTTCTTACGACGGTCCGCGTCGGCAACACGCTGGCGCTGGTAGTTCTTCCAGTTCATGTTGTAGATGTCGATGACCATGCGGTTGGCATCGAGGTAGAACACCCGGTTGACGGTGTCGCCGACGAGTTCGATGTCGTGGCTGATGATGATGCAGCCGCCGCGGTAGTTCTTCACGAACTCGCGCAGCCACACCACGGAATCGGCGTCGAGGTGGTTGGTGGGCTCGTCGAGGATCATCGTCTCGGCGGCGGAGAAGAGGATGCGGGCCAATTCGATGCGGCGGCGCTGGCCACCGGAGAGGGTGCGCAACGGCTGGTCGAGGATCCGGTCGGGCAGGTTCAGGTTGCTCGCGATCGACGCGGCCTCGGCTTCGGCGGCGTACCCGCCGAGCGCGTTGAACTCGTCCGTGAGGGTGCCGTAGCGCTTCATCGCCCGTTCGCTGGTCTTGCTGTCGGTCGAGCCCATCTCGATGCCGGCCTGGGCGAGGCCGAGCGAGATGGTGCCGAGGCCGCGGGCATCCAGGATGCGGGTGCGGGCCAGCATGTCGGGGTCACCGGAGCGCGGGTCCTGCGGCAGGTAGCCGATCTCGCCGGACTTCTCGATCTTGCCCTTGGTCGGCAGCGTCTCCCCCGCCAGGGTCTTCGTCAGCGTGGTCTTGCCGGCGCCGTTCCGGCCGACCAGGCCGATCTTGTCGCCGGCGGACACCCGGAAGCTCACGTCCTCCATGAGCACGCGCGCCCCAACTCGGATTTCGAGATCTTGCACACTGAGCACAGCAATAGTCCATTCGAGGGAGTCGTGGGAGGGCGGCCGAACATGGCCAATTCACCAGTATATTTGCTCGCGCGCGGTTTCTGGTCCGATCTGCCCGAACAGGCCGGGCCGAAGCGGGTTACCGGGCCGGAAACCGGCCGGTCGGCAGCACTCCCGGCAGCGCGGAACGCAGCCACGCCGTATACGCTTCCCGCGACCAGCCGAGCCCGACGACCAGGGTGTGAAAGACCTGGGGGTGGCCGAGAGCCCAGATGGACGTTGCCGCTTCGTGGTCGCTCAGCCCGGGTCGAAGGCCCAGCTGGGCCCGGAGGGCGCCGACGGCCTCGGCGTAGGCGTGCAGGCTGCGGGCGGCCATGGTCACTTCGAGCTCCCTGATCTCCGGGTCGGTCCCCGCCGCTTCGTTCACGACGCGATGCAGGGGCGCCCCCCGCTCATTGTCGGCGGCGATCCACGTCGCCAGGGCGCCGACGGCAGCGCCAGGGGTGGTGGCGCCGGTGATGTCGGTGGCGAGCTCGGCCACGGACGACCCGGAGGCCCTGGCGGCGCTGTTGGCGGAAGCGAGCACGGCGGCGAGCACATCGACCTTCGACCCGACGGTGTTGTAGATCGTCTGCACGGCCACACCACCGCGCTCGGCGATGGCGGCGATCGAGGTGCCAACGTAGCCGTTTTCGCGCATCAGCTCGGCGGCGGCCTGGACGATGTCACCCCGGGTGCCCATCGTTTGGATGTCTCGCCGGATCTGACTGCGTGTGCGGGGAGTATCCATCTCTCTAGAATACCCTTCTACCGACTGGTGTACTGTTCCAATTCGGTCGTGAAGGCAGATAACTGCCCGGTCCGACGGGAAAAGCCGGATTAAAACGAACCGCGCCGGGACGGATGCGATGGCATCCGTCCCGGCGCGGGACTGGCGGTTGGTGCGTCGGTCAGATCGCGAAGCCGAGGGCGCGCATCATGTCGCGGCCGTCGTCGGTGATCTTCTCCGGACCCCACGGCGGCATCCAGACCCAGTTGATCCGGAACTGGTCGACGACCCCGTCCAGTGCTTCTGCGGTCTGTTCCTCGAGCACGTCGGTGAGCGGGCAGCCCGCCGAGGTGAGCGTCATGTGGATGATCAGGGCGTCGTTCTCGTCGTCCCAACCGAGGTCGTAGATGAGACCCAGGTCCACGACGTTGATGCCGAGCTCCGGGTCCATGACGTCCTTGAGCGCCTCTTCGATCTCGTCGAAGCGCGCCGGGGTGAGTGTCGAAACCATGGCTCTAGCCTACGGGCGTCTCGGCGAGGAAGCGATCGTAACCTTCGTCTTCCAGGCGGTCGGCGAGCTCGGGGCCGCCCTGTTCCGCGATGCGGCCGTCGACGAAGACGTGCACGAAGTCCGGCTTGATGTAGCGCAGGATGCGGGTGTAGTGCGTGATCAGGAGTAGGCCGAGGCCGGTGTTCTCCTTGGCACGGTTGACACCCTCCGAGACGATCTTCAGGGCGTCGACGTCGAGTCCGGAGTCGGTCTCGTCGAGGACGGCGAACTTGGGCTTGAGCAGCTCGAGCTGCAGAATCTCGTTGCGCTTCTTTTCGCCGCCGGAGAAGCCCTCGTTGACGTTGCGCTCGGCGAAGCTCTTGTCCATCCGGAGCCTGACCATGGACTCACGCACATCCTTGATCCAGTGGCGGATGGCCGGAGCCTCACCGTCGATCGCGGTCTTGGCCGTGCGGAGGAAGTTGGTCACGGTGACGCCGGGGATCTCGACCGGGTACTGCATGGCGAGGAAGAGTCCGGCGCGGGCGCGCTCGTCCACGGTCATCGTGAGGACCTCTGCGCCGTCGAGCAGGATGGAGCCGCTGTCGACGTGGTACTTCGGGTGCCCGGCGATCGTGTACGCCAGGGTGGACTTGCCGGAGCCGTTCGGACCCATGATCGCGTGGATCTCACCCTCGTTGATGGTGAGGTCGACGCCGCGCAGGATCTGCTTGGTGCCCTGGTCGGTCTCGACACTGACGTGCAGGTCTTTGATCTCAAGAACAGACATTATTCGGTATCTCTTTCGTTGTCCGCGTGCTGCGGGCTTTCAGTGTGTGGGGCGCGGCCTGGACGGCCGAGCTGCATCAAACGGCGATGGTGACCAGCGGGTCGATGAAGACGTCGCCGTCGACCAGGTCGACCTGGTAGACGGGGACCGGCTCGTAGGCCGGCAGGGTCAACGGGCGGCCGGTCTTGAGGGAGAACTTGGAGCCGTGCGCCCAGCATTCCAGGGTGTCGCCTTCGACGAAACCCTCGGACAGCGAGATGTCGCCGTGGGTGCAGGTGTCACCGATGGCGAAGACCGCGCCGTTCGAGTCGCGGACGACAGCGATGTTCACGCCGCCGATCTCGACCTTGATGGCCTCGTTGGGTTCGAGGTCGTCGAGCGCACAAATCTTGGTGGATGCCATGGTCAGTTGCCTTCTGTTCCGCGGAGCTCGTCTTCGATGGCGCCCTGCAGGCGTTCTTCGAGCGACGGCGAACCGATGTGCTGCACGATTTCGCTGAGGAAGCCGCGAACCACGAGGCGACGTGCCTCGATCTCGCCGATGCCCCTGGACTGCAGGTAGAACAGCTGCTCGTCGTCGAAACGTCCGGTGGCACTGGCGTGCCCGGCGCCCAGGATGTCGCCGGTCTCGATCTCCAGGTTGGGGATGGAGTCAGCGCGGGTGCCTTCGGTCAGGACCAGGTTGCGGTTCTGCTCGTAGCTGTCGGTTCCCGGTGCCGTGCGGCCGATCAGCACGTCGCCGATCCACACCGTGCGAGCTCCGGCGCCTTGCAGGGCACCCTTGTAGGTGACCCGGCTGCGGCTGTTCGGAGCGTCGTGGTTGACGTAGACCTGCTGCTCGAGGTGCTGGCCGGCGTCGGCGAAGTACAGGCCGAACAGTTCGGTGTCGCTGCCGGGTCCGGCCAGGTGCACCGACGGGTTGACCCGCACGATGCCGCCGCCGAGAGACACGACGACGTGCTTGAGGCGGGCGTCGCGGCCGATGCTGGCGAAGTGGTTGGCGAGCTGAACGGCGTCGGCGTTCCACTCCTGCACGGTGACGACGGTGAGGTTCGCCGATTCGCCCACGATGATCTCGATGTTCTCGGAGATGCGGGCGTCACCGGTGTTCTGCAGGATCACAACGGCCTGGCTGAACGGCTTGGCCTCGATCACCGTGTGGGCGGCGCGGGGAGCCGAGCCGAGGTTCGCCCGGGTGAGGGTGATCTCCTTGGCTTCCTCGCCGGTCACGGTGATGGCGAGGGCCTTCTCGAAGGCGCTCCAGGCGTTGGCGGCGGCGCGCTCTTCCGGCGCCCCCGCGGTGCCGATGCGGGTGTCGGAGCGGTCGACCCAGGAGACGTCGACGTCGGGGTGCGGCGTCGTGTCGATGTCGTAGACCGAGCCGTCGAGGACACCGGCGGTGAGGTCGGTGAACTTGGCCACGGGTGAGAGTTTCCAGACCGCTTCCCTGCCGGTGACGGCGGGGAAGTCGGCCACGTCGAAGCTCTTGAACCTGGCGGACCGGGTCTGCACGGGGACGAAGCCGAAGCGTCCGTCCGAGTGCTCCTTGATGCCGTGCTGTTCGGCAGTGGGCAGGGCTTCCGACGATGGTGCGGAGGTGGGTGCTGTTGAAGTCGAGGCGGCGGACATTTAGCCGACGGATCCTTCCATGCCCATTTCAATGAGCTTGTTGAGTTCGAGGGCGTACTCCATCGGGAGCTCCCTGGCGATGGGTTCGATGAACCCGCGCACGATCATGGCCATCGCCTCGTCCTCGGGCATGCCGCGGCTCATCAGGTAGAAGAGCTGCTCTTCGCTGACGCGTGACACGGTGGCCTCGTGGCCGAGCTGAACGTCGTCGACGCGGATGTCGATGGCCGGGTAGGTGTCGGAGCGCGACTGCGTGTCGACCAGCAGGGCGTCGCAGCGCACGGTGTTCGCGGAGTGGTGCGCTGTGGCATCCACCCGCACCTCGCCGCGGTAGCCGGCGCGGCCGCCGCCGCGGGCGATCGACTTGGAGACGATCGAGGACTGGGTGTACGGGGCCATGTGGATCATCTTGGCGCCGGCATCCTGGTGCTGGCCGGGGCCGGCGAAGGCGACGGACAGGGTCTCGCCCTTGGCGTGCTCGCCCATCAGGTAGATCGACGGGTACTTCATGGTGACCTTGGAACCGATGTTGCCGTCGATCCACTCCATGGTCGCGCCCTCTGCGGCCGTGGCGCGCTTGGTGACCAGGTTGTAGACGTTGTTCGACCAGTTCTGGATGGTCGTGTAGCGAACGCGGGCGTTCTTCTTCACGATGATCTCCACCACGGCGGAGTGCAGCGAGTCCGACTTGTAGATCGGCGCGGTGCAGCCTTCGATGTAGTGCACGTAGCTGCCCTCATCGGCGATGATCAGCGTGCGCTCGAACTGGCCCATGTTCTCGGTGTTGATCCGGAAGTAGGCCTGCAGGGGAATCTCCACGTGCACGCCGGGCGGCACGTAGACGAACGAGCCGCCGGACCAGACCGAGGTGTTCAGCGCGGCGAACTTGTTGTCGCCGGACGGGATCACGCTGCCGAAGTACTCCTCGAAGAACTCCGGGTGCTCCTTGAGCGCCGTGTCGGTGTCCATGAAGATAACGCCCTGAGCTTCGAGTTCCTCGTTGATCTGGTGGTAGACCACCTCGGACTCGTACTGGGCGGCGACGCCGGAGACGAGACGCTGGCGCTCCGCCTCGGGGATGCCCAGCTTCTCGTAGGTGTTCTTGATGTCGTCCGGCAGGTCTTCCCAGGTCTGGGCCTGCTTCTCCGTGGAGCGGACGAAGTACTTGATGTTGTCGAAGTCGATCTCCGACAGGTCGGCGCCCCAGGTCGGCATGGGCTTGCGCTCGAACAGCGCCAACGCCTTCAGGCGGCGCTCCAGCATCCACGCCGGTTCCTTTTTCAGGTTCGAGATGTCCGTGACAACCTCGGGCGAGATCCCGCGACGGGCGGATGCGCCGGCGGCGTCGGAATCGGACCAGCCGAATTCGTACACCCCCAGCCCCTCGAGCTCGGGTCGGTCCAGTAGAACGTCAGACATCTTTACCTCTTCTCCTACCCACATCAACCCGGATATCAGTCCGGTCATTCCCGTACCGAGCTGCGGCCGACCGGTGTGGTCGGACGTGCAACCCGCTGCGCGCGTGAGTTGTGTGGATGGCTACGTTGCGTACCTAAGATGAACAAGGGCCTCTCGCGCCGCGATATGAGAACACTCGTCGCGCACACGGAACCCGTGAAACACCTAATTCTACAGGCTAGTGATGTTATTAGTAGTGCGACCCGGCGTATTCACATACGCGCGCACCAGCAGGGAGCAGAACCCGTGAACCGGATTATCCAGTGGTTGCCCACCAGCGTGGACCGTCGCCTGAAGGTGCTCGGCTGGATCTACCTCGCCGCTCAGATCTTCCTCGTCGGCACCGGAGGCCTGGTCAGGCTCACCAGTTCCGGCCTGGGCTGCCCCACCTGGCCCAAGTGCACAGCGGATTCCCTGGTGAACACTCCGGAGATGGGCATCCACGGGGTGATCGAGTTCGGCAACCGGCTGCTCGGTGTTCTGCTGGGCCTGGTGGCCATTGTCGCGTTCGTCGCGGTGTTGCGGATGCGCCGCAGCCGCCCGGACTTGTTCCGTCTCACCTTGCTGGCCGGTTTGGGCATCCCCGCCCAGGCCGTGATCGGCGGGATCAGCGTGCTCACCCAGCTGAACCCGTACGTCGTCGGTCTGCACTTCGTGATCTCCGTCGGTCTGGTGGGCCTGTGCACGGCCTTCATCTACCGGCTGTACACGGTGCCTGGCCCGCGGGAGCGGGTGGTGCCGCTCTGGTTCCTCATCGTCACCCACCTCACCACCTTCGCGGTCGCCGTGACCATCGCCGTCGGGATCCTGACCACGGGGTCCGGACCGCACGCCGGCGACGCGGATGCACCCCGCAACGGGCTGGACTCCGAGTTTCTGCAGCACGTGCACAGCTGGCCCGCCTACCTGACCGTGGCCCTGACCCTGGTGCTCGTGGTGGGTGCGGTGTCGCTGCACCTGCCGGTGCGCCGGTGGGTGCTGTTGCTGCTTGCCGTGGAGGTCGCCCAGACCGCGGTGGGCCTCGTCCAGGCCAACCTGGGCCTGCCCGCCGTCCTCGTCGGCATCCACATGGTGCTGGCCTGCGTGCTCGCGTCGGCCATGACCGCCGTGGTGCTGAACCTCAAGCAGCCCGTCGCCGTCGCCGCTCCCCCGGCCCCGCGAACCACCGCGGACTCCCTCTCCCGCTGACCCGCTGACCCGCTGACCCGCGCCTCACACGCTCCCCTGCACGCGGGCGCCCTCCTAAGCACCCTCGCGAGATCCGACGACCAATCTCGCGAAAGCGGGAAAACGGTCGCCTCAGCGTGCGCGAAGCAGCCACACTCCCGCTTTCGCGGATGACCTTCTCGCGTGAGCGGGGGTGACCTTTCGCGCGTGAGCGGGGGTGACCCATCTCGCGAGAGCGGGGAAACGGTCACCTCAGCGAGCACGAAGCAGCCACATCGCCGCTTTCGCGGATGACCCATCTCGCGAGAGCGGATGTCCTAATCTCGCGAGAGCGGGGAAACGGTCGCCTCAGCGGGTGCGAAGCAGCCACACTCCCGCTTTCGCGGATGAACTAACTCGCGAGAGCGGGGAAACGGTTGCCTCAGGGTGTGCGAAGCAGCCACACTCCCGCTTTCGCGGATGAACTAACTCGCGAGAGCGGGGAAACGGTTGCCTCAGGGTGTGCGAAGCAGCCACACTCCCGCTTTCGCGGACGGAGTGCCCAGGAGAGCTGAGGGCGAGGGCGCGCCGCGCCGGGCGAGGGCGAGGGCGCCATGCCAGCGCGGGCGCGGGGTTAGAAGGGCAGCAGGGGGTCGACGCCCACGGCGACGAAGACCAGCGTGAGGTAGGCGATCGAGCCGTGGAAGACCCGCATCGGCGACACGTGCTCGTGGCGGATGGTCAGGTTGTAGAGACGGTGGGTCTCGAAGATGAACCAGGCGCCCGACGCGGTCGCGACGACCGTGTAGACCACTCCCATGCCGGCGATGGGCACCAGCAGCAGCGAGCAGGCGACGGTGGCCCAGGCGTACAGGATGACCTGGAGGCCGACCTGGGCGCGACCACGCACGACGGCCAGCATGGGCACCCCGGCGGCCTGGTAGTCGTCGCGGTACTTCATCGACAGCGGCCAGTAGTGCGGCGGGGTCCAGAGGAAGATGATCAGGAACAGGATGAACGGCGGCCAGGAGAGGTCACCGGTCACGGCTGCCCAGCCGATCAGGACCGGCATGCAGCCGGCCACGCCGCCCCAGACGATGTTCTGCGCCGTGCGGCGCTTGAGGATCATCGTGTAGAAGACGACGTAGAGCAGGATGGCGCCCAGCGACAGCGCGGCGGCGACCCAGTTGGTGAACAGTGCGAGCCAGGCGATCGAGACGCCGCCGAGGACCCAGGCGAACACCAGGGCCTGACGGTCGGTGAGCTCCCCGGTGACCAGGGGGCGGCCCTGGGTGCGGTTCATCAGACGGTCGATGTCCCGGTCGAGGTAGCAGTTGAACGCGCCAGCGGAACCGGCGCTGAGCGCACCGCCGATCAGGGTCGCCAGGACCAGCCAGAGGTCGGGGATGCCCCCGGTGGCGAGGATCATCGTGGGTGCGGTAACAACCAGTAACAGTTCGACGACCCGCGGCTTGGTCAGCGACAGGTAGGCCAGGAAGGTCCGCTTGAACCGTGCAGCACGGTCCTCGGTCCCCCGTTCGCGGGGTTCCTGGGCCGTTTCGACTGTCTCTCGTGCGCTTCGCATATTGCCTTGATTCTAGATCATTCCCACACCTCTCAGTCCCGGCTCGCCTCTGCGACAGTGGCGCAATATCGGCGAAACAACGCCCGGAAGCCACGGTCCGTATACTGGAATTGCTCGCCAATCTAGGTGCATGCATCCATGGGCGCCTGATAGGGCCCTCTGCTGCGCACCTGATGCCGATAACGATGTCGGCGGGCAATCACTCTCCAGCGGCGCGGGTATAGCG
>Ga0247803_1000829_pt1 | contig 16396 bp, 8 predicted proteins | sample UWRJL014104B1_FD_180928 | JGI IMG/M metagenome (GOLD analysis project Ga0247803, IMG submission 180928) | Plant litter microbial communities from Arlington Agricultural Research Station in Wisconsin, United States - UWRJ-L014-104B-1 | ecosystem: Environmental > Terrestrial > Plant litter >...
ATAAAGTCTGCTAACAGTGCTTTTTACAAGGCTTTTCAGGTCAGTGAGCTCGAAACAGTTGGTGTTTTTATCTATGATCTGGGTAATCAGCAATGGAACATCCCAAAGCTGCGCACACTGCTGGAAGAAAATCTTCCCAGGAAAAGCGATTTTGAAAATTTTGAAGTCATACATAATTTCACGAGTATCGGCGAGCGCGTGATGTTGCTGAGCGTTTGCGAAATGGCCGGAGAAAATGAAGAAAAACTGATTTTGCTGGCGATCGAAGATATTACGGAAAGGAAACAGCACCAAACAAATGATTTGCTGTTTTCCAAAGGGCTGGAAACAAAGGTTCATCAGCGTACGGTGGAACTGAGTGAGGCCAATGAACTGCTGAGGCTGAAAAATGAAGAGCTTGGGAAAATGAACCGTGAACTGGAATCTTTTTCCTATGTGTCAAGCCACGATCTGCAGGAACCATTACGTAAAATACAAACCTTTGCCAGCCGTATCCTGGAAAAAGAATATGAAGCACTGTCTGATAAAGGAAAGGAATATTTTAACCGGATGAACAGTGCAGCCAACCGTATGCAGACACTCATTGAGGATTTACTGGCTTATTCCCATACCAATATTACAGAACGCACATTTGAAAAGACAGATCTTAGAAAAATAGTTGACGAAGTGAAGGCCGAGCTGAGTGAAACTATTTTGAAAATGCGTGCGGATATTGTTACCGGTAAACTGGGGAAGGCCATAATTAACCCATTTCAGTTCCGGCAGGTAATTGTGAATCTGATCTCCAATTCACTCAAATTTTCCAAACCGGGCATTCCGTCACATATCGTTATTAAAAGTCGTATAAAAACCGGATCGCAGTGTCAGCATGAAAATCCCGTTTTAATGATGAACAGCCTGCTGCCGAATAAAAATTACTGCAATATTACCTTTACTGATAATGGAATCGGTTTTGACCCGAAATATCAGGAAAGGATTTTTGTGGTTTTTCAACGCCTGCATGGCAAAGAGGAATACCCGGGTACGGGCATCGGACTCGCAATCGTTAAAAAAATCGTAGAAAATCACAATGGTGCTATCACTGCCATGAGCAAGCTGGACGAGGGTGCAAAATTTGATATTTATATACCTGCTTAATCGTTTGTGGTGTGTCTGTTCACTGTTTTTTGACGGCCACGACATCTACTGCTACTTTCGATCCTAAATGCAGGTCGTTTACAGGAACTACCCCCCGGGCTGGTTTGTGATTTCCAAACACCTCTGCGACAACCATATTCACGGTCGACCATTCAGAAATATCACTTAAATAAATCGTCAGCTTCACCACCAGATCCAGGCCGCTTCCGGCAGCAATCAAAATTTGTTCGGTATTGTGCAGTGCATTTTTAAGTTGCTGGCTAACCGATGCCACTTCATCCGGAGCGAGCCCAAGTTGTACCGAGGTGAAAATAAATCCGTTTGCTTCAATGGCTTGTGAATAATGTCCATTGGGTTTTGAAGCGTTGTCGGTGCTGATGATATTGAGGTTGTTCACGCGGTTTCGGTTTTGCTGAGCAGTAAAGTTAAGGGGCTTTCGGCAATTGGCAATCAGCAATCGGCAATCGGCCCATTGCCGATTGCATTTATTTCAAACTTATTTTTCATATTTACTAAGGGTATTGATTTTAAAAATGACTCAATATAGGTAGACCACCCTGCAAACAAAAATTGAAAGAGATTAGCCAAAGCCATGAATAAAGACATATCACCGGAATTAGTACGTAACTACTTTCACGATAAATGCACAGCCGCAGAAAAAAGGGAAGTCGAGAGCTGGCTAAGATCTGGTGAGGATAATTACCAAATGGCGATGCGCTGGCTGCAAGAGGAGGAGTCGGAAGACGATGAGAAATTTCTGGCAGATTTGCTGGTAGCGGAAGATGAGGTTTTGAAAAGTACAGAAGAAATATTGAGCAATCTGAAACATCAAAACAAGTATTATCAGGTAGATGGTCGCGTGAAAAAAACGGGATTTGATGATGTCAGGAGCAGTCGGAAATTGTGGTATTCCGTTGCAGCATCACTCACATTAATTCTGTTTAGCGCATGGGGGGTTAAAATTTATATTGAAAATAAGGTTACAACGATCCAGACAGCATTTGCCCAGACACGGAGAATTGTCTTGCCGGATAGCTCGGTGGTGATATTAAATGGAAACAGTTCCTTGTCTTTCAAGTCATCCGTTTTTGAAAAAGACAGGCAGATCTGGATGGAAGGGGAAGCATTTTTTGACATAAATCATTTGTCGGACCACGCTAAATTTCTGGTTCATTTGTCGGACAATAAAACCGTTGAAGTGCTGGGGACCGAGTTTGATATTTCAGAAAGAAAAAATCTGAGTAAAGTAGTACTGAAATCGGGAAAAATCAGGTTGGATATTCCGGACGAGAACGAAAATATAGACATGGTTCCGGGAGAAATGGTGGAAATCGACAGTTTCAACGGATCTGTGAAAAAACAACTTGTGAACAGCGAACTTTATTATTCCTGGATTCACGGCAAATGGAAGTTTGACAGTACGACACTTCGGGAAATTCTGGCAAGACTTTCAGAAACTCACGGAACAAACGTGAACGTATATGATACTTCGTTATTGGATAGAAAGGTTTCGGGTACCATTCCATTGCACGGAGAATCGCCGGAACTGATTAAAAATATTGCCAATGCTTTTGATTTAAAAATAGAAGAACAGAAAGGTAAAATTTACCTGAAAAAATAGGAATTAAATCACTCAAAGCGCCGCACGCTTGTCCAGATTGAATAAGAGTCAATTAATAAGGTTGTTCACCTTAAACGGATTTTTTGTGCCTGAGCCAATATTTTTAATTTTTTTAACCTACTGAATTATGAAAAAACGTTTATGGCAATCACTTTGCCTGTCGTGTATTTTGCTTGGATTCACCGCGCAAAGTTTTGGACAATTAATGGCTTCATCCAATGATTCGAGACGCGAGAAAAGTTTCTTGAAAAGTGGATTTCAGCCCAAAAAAGTACATTTAAAAGAATTTTTAAAAGAGTTTGAACAAAAATTTGACGTCTCCATCGCCTATCAGACGGTGTTGGTGGAGGATGTTTATGTTGAACACAAACTGGCTGCTACGACCTTAAATGACAAAAATGTTGAGGAAGGTTTGAAACGCATTCTGAAAGGAAATAAACTTAAATTCAGAAAGTCGGCCGAAGGGTATTATGTACTTTATCGTGATGCAGAGGAAACCCAGACACCGCCTGCGACTTCCGGAGACGCAAAGCAGGTTTACAAAGAAGTGTCCGTACAGCAGGTATTTGGTGTAAGCGGCGTAATTACCGATAAAGTGTCAGGATCAGCGATTCCAGGCGTAACTGTTTTAATTAAAGGTACTTCACAAGGAACAATTACCGACGAAACCGGCAAATACAAAATCGAAATTCCTGATCCTAACGGCACTTTGGTCTATTCTTACATTGGCTACGAATCGCGTGAGATTGAAGTAGGCGGCAAATCGGTGATCAATGTGATATTGACTGAAAGCGTTCAGGCATTGTCGGAAGTGGTGGTATCAGCATTGGGTTTCAAGGAATCAGCGGATAAAGTAGGGGTTTCAAACTCGAAGATCAGCAGCGAAGCAATCGCGCGTTCGGGAGAAGCCAGTTTGATCAACAGTCTGGCAGGTAAAGCATCCGGCGTAACCATTACCAGAACAAACGGAGATCCCGGCGCTGGTTCAAGCATTCAGATACGCGGCCAGAATACGATCACCGGTAGCTCTCAGCCTTTGGTGATCATTGATGGTATTCCAATGAGCAACAGCTCAATAGGTTCCAATACGGGTGGTGTAACCGAGCAATCCAGGCTAAATGACATTAATCCTGACGACATTGAATCGTTGCAAATTTTAAAAGGTGCGTCCGCAGCAGCTCTTTGGGGATCCAGGGCTGCTAACGGTGTGATCGTGATCACGACGAAAAGCGGTAAAAAAGGAGATAAGATCAATATTTCATTCAAATCTTCGGTTTCCATTGACAAAGTAAGCGTGAGACATCCGATGCAGGAGGGGTACGGACAAGGAGCAGCTGGCGTTTATAATCCAACTGCAACCTATGCATGGGGCGATAAAATTTCGACAAGGGCTGGGGGAGAAGACGCTGTAAATACCAACGGCGCTTACTTTTTAACTCCCGACGGAAGAAAATACTACGCGATTACCAAGAAAAATTCCCAGGACACATTCGCAGATTCGAATTTTGACAGCGTTTTTGGGACGGGCCATTTCCTTGACAATTCCCTTTCTTTAAGCGGCGGCGGCGAAAAGGCGACTTTCTTTTTTAGTCTGGGCAATGTGAAACAGCAAGGAATTATTCGCAACAACAGTGATTACAAAAGAACGACGGTCCGGTTTAACACGGATTATAAGTTCAATAACTATGTGAAGCTCAATACCAAAGCGAGTTACATGAACAGCTTTTCCAACAGGATCGGGACAGGCTCCAATGTCAACGGACTCTTTCTTGGTTTGTTAAGAACACCACCGGATTTTGATCAGAGAGATTACAAAGGAGATTATTACGCGGATTCAAATCCGAATACAGCTCCGGTAATCGGCAGACAGCGTTCATACAGAAGATATTTGGGAAATGGGGCAGATCCATTGTTTAATAACCCGGTTTGGACGATCAACGAACAAACCAACTCATCAGGCGTGAACCGTTTCCTGACCAGTGGCGAATTGATCATTTCTCCTGTAAAATGGTTTGACCTGATCACACGCGGTGGTGTGGATTTCTACACAGACCGTCGTGAAGAATATTTTCCTGTATTTTCAGCAGGTGGAACCAACGCAACGGGAGCATACAGCGAACGCGTGATCACAGAAAAAGAGCTGAACCTTGACGTAATTGGTCGGGCTACCAAAAACATTACGCCAAACATTACCGGAACTTACATCATTGGTTTCAATATCAACGACCGGAAGTTCAATGACATGCTGGGAACGATCAATAACTTCCTGGTAGCCAATGCACCTGGTAATTTTTCCAATGCGTTGAAAGCAAATACAACGGTTACCAATACAAAAAGAAACATTCGTTCAGCCAGACTTTATGCCACTGCAAACCTTGGTTTTTATGATCAGGTATTTGTGAATATGTCTCTGGCCGGTGAATCTGCGTCTACTTTTGGAACAGGTTCTCAAAGCACTTTTTATTACCCGTCTGCGGATGTAGCATGGCAGTTTACCAACCTTAAACCATTGGCTAATCTTCAATTTCTGACCTTTGGTAAATTAAGAGCATCTTATGGTGTGGTGGGTATTCAACCAGAGCCGTACAAACTGAACACGGTTTATACACAGCTTGCGACGGAAGGTTTAACGGGTAGTTTTTACGGAAATGGTGCGCTGGTGCAAAGCGGTTTGCAGGGCAATAATTTCCTTCGTCCTGAAAAGAAAACAGAATACGAATTTGGTACGGATCTTCGCTTTTTCAACAACCGTTTGAGAGCTGGCGTAACCTATTATCAAAACGTGGTAAGAGATCTTTTGCTTCAAGTAGAACAGGCACCTTCGACAGGATTTGAACAAAAATATGCGAATGCTGCTGAACTGGAAAACAAAGGATGGGAACTGGATTTGAGTTACGACATCGTCCGTACCAAAGATTGGAAAGTGGCGTTGAACGCAAACTGGAACCGTAACCGCAATAAAATACGCAGTCTGGCGGGAACAGAATCAATCCTGCTTTCAGGATTTGATACAGGAGCATCTTCAAGAGCCGTTGAAGGACAGCCGGTTGGGATTCTCTGGGGAGGCAAGTTTTTGAGAGATGCAAACGAGCAACTGGTTTTAAATGACGCCGGATTTCCACAGGCAAGCCCCGTTGCAGGTATCATGGGTGATCCTAATCCGTCATGGAGAGGTGGATTGGGAGGAGCTGTGAATTTCAAGAATTTCTCTTTCAATATTCTTTTCGAAACATTCCAGGATGCGATTATTTCCAATGCAACCAAAGGCATTATGTATGCTTACGGAACGCACGGAGACACGGGTAATGAGGTGACGCTTACAAATGCAATGGTGAACTATGCAGGAAAAACAATTCCGGCGGGAACAACCGTAAGAGGTAATTTCAAGGATTTTGGCAAAGGGCCTGTTCTTTTGGATGAATCGTGGTACACGACGCTTGGTAGTGGCTTAGGTTCTGTACGTGAGCAGTTTACAGAAGATGGCAGCTGGACCCGATTAAGAGAAATATCGTTGGGGTACACTTTGAATTCAAAAGCTTTCAGACAAAAAACAAAGTTGCAGTCGGTCGACTTTTCGATCTCGGGAAGAAATCTTCACCTGTGGACCAAAGCCGTTGGAATTGATCCTGAAACCAATCTTACCGGAGTATCTGTGGGCCGTGGTCTGGAATATTTCAACAATCCTCCGACACGTTCATTCCTGTTTACCATCAAAATCAATTATTAATTCGATATGAAAAGGTTTATAAAATATTCATTTTTTGCCTGGCTTTTTATTGGCCAAATCGGCTGCGAGTCTATCGTTGATGGATTGAACGAAAATCCAAACAGCCCGACCGACGCACCAGCCATGCTTACTTTAACCGGCGTGCAGCTTTACAACACTTCTTTTCACAGCGGACTGGCTTATTTACTGGCCGGAATGTGGGCAGGGTATCACTCAGGTGTAAACAGACAATATGCGGAATACAACAATTACGGTATCAACGCTGACATCTTCAATCCGGTTTGGAGCGACGCATATCAGGTTAGTATGCAGGCGCAGATTGTGATGGACAAAATGGAAGTAGAAGGAAATCGCCGTATCATTGGAATTGCCAAAGTGCTTAAAGCCAATGCAATGGGAACTGCAACGGCCGTTTGGGGAGATATTCCTTACACTGAAATTTCTGATTCTGACAATTTTCCTAACCCGAAATTTGATCCGCAGGTAGAAGTTTATGCCAAATTACAAACGCTTTTGGACGAATCCATTGCCGATCTTGAATCGGGTTCCGGTGCTTCTCCGGGAACTTCGGATATTTATTTTGGCGGAAATGTGGTGCAATGGGTGGCCGTTGCGCATACCTTGAAATCGCGTTATTACATGGAAACCAGAAATTACGAACTGGCTTACAGCGAAGCAGAAAAAGGAGTGAGCAGCGCAGCAAATTCAATGAAAACAACGCACGGAGTCGTTCTGAGCGGCAATCAAAATCCCGTTTATCGTTTCCTTGCCATTTCCAGGACAGGTGATATCAGTGCAAAAGGATCGTATGCAGCAGCATTGCTTGATCCAAAAAGTGCCACATACCGCGGAAATGCAAAAACAGATGAAAATGCGCGTTATAACTTTAACTTCATTAATCTGGGATCATCCGGTTATGCTTCCGGACAGCTTGAACCAAATTATTTGTCAGTAGCCGGTGGCTCGACTTTTAACGGGATTTATGCTCAGGATGCGAAATTTCCATTGGTAACTTATGAGGAAAAATTGTTGACACTTGCGGAAGCCGGAGCCAGAACCAAAAGTTTCGCAGTCGCATTGGCGCATTTGAACACCTATCGTGCTTACATGAACACGGGCGGATATATCAATGCGACTTACACGAGAGCTTATCCGGTAAAATATCTGCCATACGAAGAAGCTGATTTTGCAACCGGAGGAATGGTTAACAAAACAGGTGAGGCAAAGGAACTGGCATTGTTGAGAGAGATTCTGCAGGAAAGATATGTATCGTTTGTCGGACAAATTCTTGGATTCAACGACATCCGCAGAACGGCAAAAGAAGCACAAGGCGTAAAAGTGCCACCCGTTTTCGGATCAGTTTTACCACAAAGATTCTTGTATGCGCAAACGGAAGTGAACTCGAATACGAACACACCGAAGCCAATTCCGAATATTTTCCAGTTGACAGAAATCAATAAATAACATGGTACGGGCGGGCTTCATGGCCCGCCTTTTCATAATCGCTCAAAACAATGAATCGCAGAGATTTTATTCAATTGGCAGGTGTGGCATCCGGGGCAATCATGTTGCCGGGACTGGCTTTTGCTGGAAATTCCATTTCCGAGCAGGCGCTTTTGGAACCGGGAATGGATGTTGTGATTAAAAAACGACTTGCCAATGCTGCATTAAATGCGGCCACCTCGAAAGGCGCAACCTATGCGGATGTCAGGCTGGGACGGTATCTCAATCAATATGTTTTAACACGGGAAGACAGGGTTCAGGACATCATTAATACCGAATCTTACGGTGTCGGAATCCGTGTCATTGTGAATAATTGCTGGGGATTTGCTTCAATGGGTAATGCCAGAACCGAAGATGAAATTGCCAAAGTTGCAGAAAAAGCAGTTGCGATAGCGAAGGCAAATGCCAAACTTCTGGATGAGCCGGTTCAGCTGGCTGCTCAAAAAGGATACGGAGATGTGACCTGGAAAACACCCGTGATCAAAAATCTTTTTGAAGTTCCGATCAAAGAAAAAATAGATTTGCTGATGGCCGTAAACAGTGCTGCCATGAGCAATGGAGCCGATTATATCAATTCTCAGATGTTTATTGCCAATGAGGAAAAATACTTTGCATCCACCGACGGCTCTTACATCGATCAGGACATTCACCGCTTGTGGCCAACTTTCACGGTGACCGGAATTGACCGTTCAACCGGACAGTTTCAAACAAGAAATTCGCTTGGTACGGCCAAAACGATGGGTTACGAATATTTTGAAACTAAGCCGGCAAGCAGAATAACCGGAAGAATGACACCTTTGTATGATAATCGTTACGACATGCTTGAAGACGTAACAATGGCGGCAAAACAGGTGAAAGAAAAAATGAAGGCCAAGACGGTTGAGCCGGGAAAATACGATCTGGTTCTGGATCCAACGCATTTGCGCTTAACCATTCACGAATCTGTCGGCCATGCAACCGAGTTGGATCGGGTGATGGGTTATGAAGCGAATTATGCAGGAACTTCTTTTGCAACGCTGGACAAGTGGAAATCCAAAACCTTTAATTACGGAAGTAAGGAAGTTAACTTTTTTGCCGATAAAATAACGCCGAATTCCATGGGAAATGTTGGATACGACGACGAAGGTGTGAAAACGAAGCGCTGGGATTTGATCAAGGACGGAATCCTTGTCAATTATCAGGCAACGCGGGATCAGGTGCATGTTTTGGGTGAAACCGAATCGCATGGCTGTTCTTTTGCAGATAGCTGGAATTCGGTTCAGTTTCAGAGAATGCCGAATGTTTCGCTTGCTCCCGGAAAAGAGCCATTGTCGTTTCAGGAAATGATCAAAGATGTTAAAAAAGGAATTTACATCGTTGGTTTTGGTTCGTTTTCCATTGATCATCAGCGTTATAACTTTCAGTTTGGCGGACAGCTATTTTACGAGATCAAGAATGGTGAAATTGTGGGCATGCTCAGAGATGTGGCATATCAATCCAATACACAGGAATTCTGGAATTCTTGTGTGAAAGTTTGCGACGAAAAAGATTTCAGAATGGAAGGCAGATTCGGTGACGGAAAAGGCCAGCCAGCCCAAACAAGCTACGTTTCTCACGGAAGCTCCACCGCCAGATTCAACGGAGCGAATGTAATTAATACGAACAGGAAAATTTAAAGGGGCAATCGACTAGGCACCCCGACAAGCATATTGAGGATACAAACGTTTTTTTATAGATTGCATGAGTATCTGTTCTCTGTCGGGGACACTTAGCCGGGGCCTAAGAGCTGATTGCCGAATGCTGAAAGCCGGGGGCGCCTGGCCAGGGCCGCCTGGCCGATTGCATTTTTTTGCCTTTTCCTAAATAAATATCCTAAGCTTATGATCTCGAAAATTTCCCGGTTTTTTATTTTAATTACCTTTCTTAATTGTTCCCTTTCCTTTGCCCAAACAATTCCCACACCAAAGGAGCATTTCGGCTTTAATATCGGAGACGATTACAAATTAGCCACCTACACACAATCAGAAGCATATTATTTAAAACTGGCCGCTGTTTCCAACCGCGTAAAAGTGGTGGAGATCGGGCTTACAGAAGAAGGAAGAAAGCAATACATGCTGATCGTTTCTTCACCGGAAAATCTTAAAAAGCTCGACCGCTACAAAGAAATTTCCCAAAAACTTGCCCGTGCAGATGACCTGACGCCCGAAGCGGCGAAAATATTGGCTGCCGAAGGGAAACCCGTGATCTGGATCGATGGCGGATTGCATGCGACGGAAGTGGTCGGAGCGCATCAGTTGATTGAAACGTATTACCAACTGGTGAGCCGCACGGACAAGGAAACCATGCAGATACTTGACAATGTGATCATTCTTTTGTCACAGGTAAATCCTGACGGTCAGGAGCTTGTGTCGAATTGGTACATGCGTGGAACGGATGACAAAAAGCGTAATATGAAAATTCCGCGCCTCTATCAAAAATACGTAGGCCACGATAATAACCGTGATTTTTACATGAATAACATGAAGGAGTCCATCAATATTTCGCGCCAGCAATACATTGAATGGATGCCGCAAATCATTTACAATCACCACCAAACAGGCCCCGCAGGAAGCGTGGTGGCCGGTCCGCCATACCGCGATCCCTTCAATCATTTGTATGATCCAATGGTTATTACGGGGCTGGACGGTGTGGCCGCTTCCATGATCAACAGACTAAATGTGGAAGATAAACCCGGATATACGCGTTTGTCGGGTTCAGTTTATTCCACCTGGTGGAACGGAGGTTTGCGGACCGCGCCCTATTTTCACAATATGATCGGGATTCTTACCGAAATAATTGGCTCGCCCACGCCTGCAACGGTGCCGTTGGTGCCCGACAGACTGATCCCGAACAATGCAACGCCCAATCCGGTTACGCCGCAGCAATGGAAATTCAGGCAGTCGATCGATTACTCGGTTTCATTAAATTATGCCGTTCTGGATTATGCAAGAAGATCGGGTGATGATCTGCTTTACAATATTTATAAAATGGGGAAAAATGCCATTGACAGGGGAAGTCGTGACAACTGGACATTATTTCCAAAATATTCCGCATCCGTTACAGCCGCTTTTGAAGCAGATAAAAAGAATCCGAAAAAAGATACAACAGGGGTAAAAAAGGATACAACCGTTGCAGAAGCTGGTGGTGAAAGCAATGCAGGAATGCCGGTTAAATTCTATGACTCCGTTTACAAAAATCCTTCGTTACGCGATCCCCGTGGTTATATTATTTCCACAAATCAATCCGATTTTCCCACCGCTGTCAAATTTATAAACACACTGATCAAATCCGGTATTCTGGTACATAAAGCGACTGCTGAATTTACGGTTGAGGGAAAAACATATCCCGCCGGATCTTACATTGTGAAAACAAATCAGGCATTCCGTCCGCATGTGCTCGATATGTTTGAGCCGCAGGACCATCCCAATGATTTTCAATATCCGGGTGGCCCGCCATTGAAACCTTACGATGTCGCGGGCTGGACCCTGGCTTATCAAATGGGTGTAAAATTCGACAGAATCCTGAATGGTTTCGACGGGCCTTTTGCAGCTGTTCCTTATGGTGAAATGCAGAAACCAAAATCATCTGTTCTTGCAAGCTCCAAATCCGGATATATTTTAAGCAGTCAGACGAACGATGCGTTTATTGTGGTAAATAACTTGCTGAAAGCGGGAATTCCTGTTTCCAGGATTGCAACGAAAGTTGGCGATCATGCTTCAGGTTCCTTTTTTGTTTCTGCAAGAGGCAAATCTGTTCTGGAAAAAGCTGCAACAGATCTGGGAATTCAGGTAGCCGTTGCAACCAAACAGCCGTCAAGTCTGATCCCTGTTTCAAAATCAAGAATTGCACTTTTTGATCAGTATGGCGGCTCAATGCCATCCGGTTGGGTTCGCTGGTTGTTGGAGCAGAATAATTTTGCTTTTACAGTGATTTATCCAAAAGATATTGATTCAACAGATCTTCGTTCTAAATATGACGTAATCCTTTTTATGGGTGGGGGAATACCGCCATTAAATACCAAAGCAGCTGATCTGGCGAGAAGATCCCGTGATCCGAAACCATCCGAAATCGCCGAAGAATTTCGTCCATGGCTGGGAAATATCACCGCTGAAAAATCAGTCCCGGCACTGAAAACTTTCATGGAATCGGGTGGGACTGTGTTTACCGTCGGCAGCAGCACCACGCTGGCTTATCACCTGGGGCTTCCGGTTCGCAATGCACTCGTAGAAATGACAAATACAGGAACAGAGCGCCCTTTATCGGGTGACAAATATTACATTCCCGGTAGTTTGCTCCAGATCGCAGTGGACACGACCCATCAGGCAAACTGGGGAATGAATCCTGTCGCAGACGTTGTTTTCAGCAACAGTCCTGTCTTCAAACTGGATCCCGATGCTTCATTAAAAGGAGTAAAAAGTTTGGCCTGGTTTGCTGATTCAAAAGCGCTGAGAAGTGGATGGGCATGGGGAATTTCTTATTTACAGGGCGGCGTCGTTTCCTTTGAAGCGAAAATCGGAAAGGGTAAATTCTATGCATTTGGCCCGGAAATTATTTTTCGTGCACAATCGCATGGGACATTTAAATTGCTGTTCAACGAACTGTATAAGTAAGTTGCGGTATCGTTACCGCAGTGAATAATAACACTATCAGTGCCTTTAATTGAACTTTTCGGATAAAATGTCTAAATGACAAAAAAATGTAAAAGTGTGGCTTATTTTATATAAAGCAATTGATTATATTTATAGATGATTGTTTTGCAAAATAAAATATCGAACCTTTTTATACTTAAAATATAAGAAGCATGACTAAGCCCACGTTTACCGATAAAGAACTTTTTGAATTAATTGCAGAAGATGACGCGGAAGCTTTTCAGATTTTGTTCAGAAGGCACTACGCGTCACTATCGAGAGTGTTGATGCGATATTCCCGTGACAAGGAACAGATTAAGGATTGGACCCAGGAAATTTATGTGGTCCTGTGGGAAATCCGTAAAAAACTGCCAACAGAGACGATCGTCAATTTCAAAGGTTACATGATCGTTCTGGCCAGAAATTATGCAATCAGAAGTATTGGTAAAAAGAAGCAGATCCAATTGGTGCTAACAGAAGATTACAGTGATTTTGAAGTAGCGGATAATAATTTATCGGAAAAAATAGAACACAATGAGTTGCATGATGCGTACATAAATGCACTGCAAAAGATGCCGCCGAGAATGCAGGAAGCCTATTATTTGAATCGCGAAAAAGGTTTTACATATTCAAAAGTTGCAGAACAACTGGGAATTTCTATAAAAACAGTGGAAGCACAGATTTCAAGGGCCATGTCAATTTTGCGCCATGAACTGGTTAGTTTTTTGTAATAACGAAACTAAGGCTTAGCATAATCCAAAGCTTAATCCCTGGGAATATAAGCGCGGCAGACAACTGGCTTTATCCAAAGCAATTTACTGCTATCGATATTTCTTAAGCCTGATACGCTCTGAGTGTCTGGCCCCGGGCTAAATCCATGGGTCATACGCTGTCACTGACTCCAGCTAACCCAAGACTTAGGGACCGTTTATTGCCATGACTGACAATGCTTAATCCCTGGGTCACGGGAGCCGAAAGAGCATTGGGTTCGGCCCAAGTTGCGTGTTACGTATATTAATGATAGTTCGATTTCCCAACTACTTTTTTTAATTATTTTTCTTCTCAGCATAGGGTATCAATCCCAAATCTGACTCAATGTAAATAGAGCTCTACATTTAAAGAATCTATTAATGCTGCGCCTGCTGCTATGCGAAATAGACAGGATATGTATGCATTAAAAGCTGTCGAATAACCACCGGATTACTTTCAAACAAGCATATACAATGGCTATTTTATCCAAGGAAGAAGCGAAAAAAATTATTGAAAAAGTATTGTCTTATTCGAAGGCTGATGAAACCAGCGTGAGCCTGAGCGGTGAGAAAACAGGAAACATACGTTATGCCCGTAATGCAGTGAGTACCAGCGGCGAATCGAGCAATATTTCTCTGGCCGTAACTGCAGTTTTCGGAAAAAAAACAGGGACTTCCACCATCAATGAATTTGATGACGAGTCCCTCAAAAAAACTGTCAGAAGAGCGGAGGAACTGGCTCAGCTGGCTCCTGAAAATCCGGAATATGTCCCGATGCTTGGCCCGCAGGTTTATCAGGATACATTAACTTTCGCAAAAAGTACAGCAGATATTGATCCCGATTACCGGGCTAAAATCGCTTTCGACAGCATTGATCTTTGTAAGAAAAAATCGGTGATTACGGCAGGTTATCTGGAAGATTCGTCAGGATTTTCGGCCATTGGAAATAGCAAGGGACTTTTTGGTTATAACAAAGCCACTTCCGTAGATTATTCGGTAACCGTTCGTACTTCGGATGGAAAAGGATCCGGTTATGTCGTTCGTGATTTTAATGACGTTTCCAAATTGCACAGTGCCGCACTCACAGAAGTAGCGATGCAAAAAGCAATGGCATCGTCAACTGCGCAGGCATTGGAACCAGGCCGATACACGGTGATCTTAGAGCCGACCGCGGCCGTGGAATTGATGCGAAATATGTTGTCAAATATGGACGCCCGTAGTGCAGATGAAGGAAGAAGTTTCTTAGGTAAAAAAGGTGGGGGGAACCGTTTGGGAGAAAAGTTATTCGACGAAAGAATCACCATATATTCTGACCCGATGGACCCGGATATTCCAGGAGCGCCATTTGTTGGGGGCGGCGGCAGGCCGGGATACAATGATGTACTTGGCGGTGGAGGCGGGGGTGCCGGTGTTGATGGCAGACCTCTGGAAAAAATCGTTTGGGTTGATAAAGGTGTTGTAAAAAATATGTTCTACTCCCGTTACTGGGCTGAGAAAAAAGGCGTAAAAGCGATTCCCGCACCATCCGGAATTATTATTGAAGGAGGAACAGAATCGCTGGCCGATTTGATAAAAAGCACGCAAAAGGGAATTTTAGTGACGCGTTTCTGGTACATTCGCGATGTGGACCGCCAGACTTTGCTCTACACGGGACTTACCAGAGACGGCACTTTTTACATAGAAAATGGCAAGATCAAGTTTCCGGTTAAAAATTTCCGTTTCAATGAGAGCCCGATTGTGATGCTGAATAACATAGAGGCAATGGGCAAGCCGATGCGCGCCGGTGGCAGTATGATTCCGCCCATGAAAATCAGAGATTTCACGTTCACCAGTTTGTCGGACGCTGTTTAATTTTTTCAGGTCGCAGATTTGTTCATAAATTACTAGTACGAAATTTTTGCTGCGGCGTGTAGGTTCACGCGTGCTGCCAGGCAACTGTCTGTTATGATTGCTTTTGCAGTGATCTGAAAGCCGATCGCCGGCTGCCGAAAGCATTCAAATTTTATCTTTTTCCAACAACTAATTAGAAATTGTTTTGAATAGAAGAGACTTTATCCAACTCGCCGGTTTAAGTACCGGGGCAATTATGCTTCCGTCGATCAGCGGAAGAACCATTGCCGCCGAAGCATTATTGGAACCGGGATTAGACATTGCAATTAAAAAACGTCTTGCCAACGCCGGGCTTAATGCTGCCACTTCGAAAGGCGCATCTTATGCCGACATCAGAATTGGCCGGTATCTCAACCAGTTCATCACCACCCGTGAAGACAAAGTACAAAGCATTGTGAGTACCGAATCTTATGGAATTGGTGTGCGTGTGATTGTAAACGGGTGCTGGGGATTTGCCTCTCTGGGCGAAGCAAAAACAGAATCACAGGTTGCTGAAACGGCTGAAATTGCTGTTAAGATCGCCAAAGCAAATGCAAAATTATTATCTGAACCTGTTCAGCTTGCTCCTCAAAAAGGATTTGGAGATGTGAGTTACAAAACGCCAATCATCAAAAATCTTTTCGAAGTGCCGATTAAGGAAAAAGTTGATTTGCTCATGGCAGTAAATTCCGCTGCGCAAAGCAATGGCGCGGATTATGTGAATTCACAGCTTTTCATGGTAAATGAACAAAAATATTTTGCATCGACCGACGGTTCTTACATCGACCAGGATATTCACCGGCTCTGGCCGACATTTACGGTAACGGGTATCGACAGGGCAACCGGACAATTTCAGACAAGAAATTCACTGGGAACTGCGAAAGCAATGGGTTACGAATATCTGGAGAGCAAACCTTCTGACGCAATCTACGGCCGTCAGACGACTTTGTTCAACATGCGTTATGACATGATCGATGACGCAACGCTCGCTGCAAAACAGGTGAAGGAAAAAATTAAAGCGAAATCGGTTGAACCGGGAAAATATGATCTGGTACTGGATCCTTCGCACCTTCGTCTGACAATCCATGAATCGGTTGGGCACGCGACCGAGCTCGACAGGGTTTTGGGTTATGAAGCCAATTTT
>Ga0247803_1000831_pt1 | contig 16392 bp, 11 predicted proteins | sample UWRJL014104B1_FD_180928 | JGI IMG/M metagenome (GOLD analysis project Ga0247803, IMG submission 180928) | Plant litter microbial communities from Arlington Agricultural Research Station in Wisconsin, United States - UWRJ-L014-104B-1 | ecosystem: Environmental > Terrestrial > Plant litter >...
AATCTACAATCCTATCATCATAAACTAAATTACGCTCTCGCCCCATTCCACCGACTACAATTGCATTTGCTATTCCATCATGAGGGATAATTCCATAGCCGAACCCATTCCCTTTACTTTCGTGACGGGCTTTATGTTCTTTTAATGTTTTTAAATATTGAGTTGAAAGATAGTATTTAGTGGCTACAGGTTCTTTCTCCATAGCATCATCACCAAAAGTAACTTCTTGCCCTAAAGATTCAGGATACTGAAAATTATCAATTCCCAAATCATTTCTAAAACCAACTATATAAATACGCTCCCTGTTTTGAGGAACTCCATAATCTTTTGCATTTACAATTTGGGGTTCGGGTACGTAATATCCTAAATCGTTTCTTAGAACATTTAAGATTGTTGCAAGGGTTTTACCTCCGTTATGATTTCTAAGGCCTTTTACGTTTTCAAGGAAAATAGCCTTTGGTGTTTTTCTTTTTATTATTTCAGCGACATCAAAAAACAATGTTCCTCGTGTATCTTCAAATCCGCCTCGTTTTCCTGCTATTGAAAAGGCTTGGCATGGAAATCCCGCGCATAACACGTCAAATTCGTCAGGTATATATTGTTTATTTTTTTCTTTAGTAATATCTCCAAAAGGTACTTCTCCATAATTTGCCCGATATGTTTTTTGCGCTTGTGGATCCCATTCAGAAGTGTACACACATTTGCCTCCCAGATTTTGAAGTGCCATCCTAAATCCTCCTATACCTGCGAATAAATCTATAAACTTAAAAGTATAGTTTTCGGGAGTGGGGAAAGGTACATTCTCTACTTCGAATAAAAGCTGTTGAATAGCTGTTTCAGCAACAATCTTTATATCTTCCTCTTCATATTTGTAGCTTAAATACTCATTAATGTATTTTCTAGCATCCTCCTCATAATATTTTGCCGCACCGTTATGAATGTTATGCAAATAATGAGTTATAACAGCCTTGCTGTCGTTGTCGGGTTCTACAAAACGAATTTGAAATTTTTTACCGTCAAGTTCGGTTATTGAGAGTGTCTCTTTCATTACTTCCTGAATCCTTTATCATTAAAAAAAGTTGCAAAATCGGTATCAAGAGCCTGCACTATTTTTTCGATTATGACAATAGAAACATTACGCTTCCCTTTTTCAATATCTGAAATATAGTTGCGGTCAACGTTCGAAATGTTAGCTAAGTGTTCAATAGAAATTCCCTTTAATTCCCTGAGTGTCTTAACCTTTAAACCAAATTTTCCCCTGATATCCATGAGTTTTAAATTTATTGTTATGCCTACAATCGGCCCGCCTACAATTGGCCGCACAAAATAAAATTTGTGAACAATTCACAAATACATATTACCTCCAAACAACCGTTAAACTTCACACAAACCCTTTCGTAAAAAACCTACAGTTTGTAACTTTAGGCAAAACTGTAGTGTTATGAAACAGCCCCTGCTGGCTTTTAACGATAAAGGCATTTACTGCGCGCAGGCCGACGTATACCTCGACCCGTGGCGTGCGGTGCCCAAGGCCATAATTACCCACGGGCACGCCGACCACTCCCGCTGGGGGCACGGCAGTTACATAACAAACCACATGAACGTGCCCATTATACTGCACCGCCTGGGCAACATTAACGTTACCGGCAAGGCCTGGGGCGAAACCTTTACCATAAATGGCGTTACGTTTTCGTTTCACCCGGCCGGGCACATCGTGGGCAGCGCACAGGTCAGGGTGGAGTATAAGGGAGAAGTCTGGGTATTTACGGGCGACTACAAAACCGAGGATGACGGACTTTCTACCCCATACGAGGTAGTAAAATGCCACACGTTTATTACCGAAAATACCTTTGGGTTGCCCTGCTTTAAGTGGACCCCACAGGCCGAAGTAATGAACGATGTAAACACCTGGTGGGCGCAAAACCGCGCCGAAGGGCAAACGTCGGTGCTGTTTGGCTACACGCTGGGCAAGGCGCAACGGCTGCTCAAGCACCTCGACCCATCCATCGGGCGTATATATACTCACGGCGCGGTAGAAAACATGACCGAAGTGCTCCGCCCCATGGTAGACATGCCGGCGACGATTCGCATTACCCCCGAAACTAAAAAAGAAGACCTGTTGGGCAGCATCGTACTCGCTCCACCCAGCGCCCACGGCACCCCATGGATACGCCGCATGACACCTTATGTAACGGGTTCGGCCAGCGGATGGATGGCTTTTAGAGGTGCACGTAGACGGCGGGCAATAGACAAGGGCTTTGTGCTGAGCGACCACTGCGACTGGGCCGGCCTACTGGAAAGCATACAGGCCACGGGTGCCGAAAAGATAATATGCACCCACGGTTACAGTGATATTTTTAGCACCTACCTGCGTGAAATAGGTTATGACGCCCGTACCGAAAAAACCCAGTACGAAGGCGACGAGGGCGAAACCGAAACTAAAGAACCGGAAACCGTTCCGGAAGAGGAGGGACTGTAAATGCAAAAATTCGCCGAACTCATAAAAACGCTCGACAGCAGCAATAAGACTAACGTAAAGGTGGAAGCCCTTACGCAGTACTTCCGTGCGGCGAGCGATACCGACAGGGTCTGGACGATTGCTATACTTTCGCACCGTCGCCCGCCACGCCCCGTCAATACCACATTACTGCGGTTGTGGGCATCAGAGCTGGCAGGCATTCCGCTATGGCTGTTTGAAGACAGTTACCACATTGTGGGTGACCTTGCCGAAACCATTGCGCTTATTATTCCCGCCAGTAAAGACCACAGCGAAAAAACGCTGACCGAGTTTGTGGAGGAGATGATTACGCTCAAGAAAAAAACAGACATTGAGAAGAAAGAATACCTGCACGATAACTGGCTGTCGCTCAATTATTACGAACGCTTTGTATTTACAAAACTCATTACGGGGAGTTTCCGCATTGGTGTAAGCCAAAAATTAATGACCCGCGCCCTGAGCAAAGCCACCGGCGTAGACGAAGACGTGCTGGCCTACAAGCTTATGGGCGAATGGGATCCGGCGCGTATCAGTTTCCAGGATTTAGTACTGGAAGAAAAGGCTCAGGATTTCCTGTCTAAACCCTACCCTTTTTACCTGGCGTATGCCGTAGAGGGCGAAGTGCAGGATTTAGGCGATGTTGCCAACTGGAGCGCCGAGCACAAGTGGGACGGCATCCGCAGCCAGACCATTATCCGTGACGACCAGCTGTATGTGTGGAGCCGCGGCGAAGAGTTGGTAACCGATAAGTACCCTGAGTTTAACAGCTTCCTGGGCATCATACCGAACGGTACGGTTATCGATGGCGAAATTTTGCCGTGGACGGAGGTCGGTATAGGTTCGTTCAACGACCTGCAAACCCGCATTGGCCGCAAGGTGGTAACCCCTGCCCTGCTCAAAAAAACACCGGTCATCATCCGTGCGTATGACCTTTTGGAATATAATGGTGAAGACATCCGTACACTACCTTATATTGAACGGCGTAAGCTGCTGGAACAATTATACGAAACAATAAAAGAGTACGGGCTGTCGCTGCAACTCTCCGAAAGAATACAACTTACCAACTGGGATGAAGCATTGCACGAAAAAGCCAAAGCACGCGAACTGCGTAGTGAGGGCCTGATGTTTAAGCGAAATGATTCTACCTATGGTGTGGGCCGTAAAAAGGGCGACTGGTGGAAATGGAAACTCGACCCCTTTAGCATTGATGCCGTACTTACCTACGCCATGCGGGGCAGTGGCCGCCGCGCCACGTTGTTTACTGATTATACCTTTGCGCTCTGGCAAACCAATGACGACGGCACGAGGGAGCTGGTTATTTTTGCCAAAGCGTACTCCGGGTTAACGGATGCGGAATTCAGGATGGTGGATGATTTTATTAAAAAGAACACGCTGGAAAGGTTCGGACCCGTGCGCAGCGTAACGCCCAAACTGGTTTTTGAAATAGGCTTTGAGGGCATCGCCTTTTCCGGAAGGCACAAAAGCGGGGTGGCGACACGCTTCCCAAGAATATTACGCTGGCGGCACGACAAGACCATTGAAGATGCAAATAGTATAGACGATTTGAAGGATATGATACCTAAGTAAGCCATAAAGTTTAAAAGTCTAAAGTTGTAAAGTTGCATCACTCGGCTGTTCCATTCCGACCGCAGCGCAGCGAAGTGGAGGAATCTCTAAAACATCCGAGTGAAGCTATTCCCCTCTTTGAGAGGGGCTAGGGGTGTGTTTATGAGATGTCTCAATTCCACTGCGCTGCATCGGACATGGAACAACAAACACCAAACAAAAAACTTTAAACAAAAAACATGAACAGGGAACAGCTTTTTGATATTGCCACAAACTGGTTTACGGGCCGGGGGTGGAAGCCGTTCCCGTTCCAGACCCAAACCTGGACGGCTTTTTTACAGGGAAAACACGGCCTGCTCAATGCCCCTACCGGCAGCGGCAAGACCTACGCCCTGTGGATGCCCATAGTTTTAGACTACATAAAAAGTAACCCTAACTATAAAAACACGCGCAAACCGGGGCTAAAAGCCATCTGGATAACCCCATTGCGGGCGCTTTCCATCGAAATAAAACAGGCTGCGGAACGCGTGGCCGACGAACTGGAAACCGGCTTAACCGTAGGCATACGCAGCGGCGATACCACATCATCTGAAAGGGCAAAGCAAAAAAACAAAATGCCCGACCTGCTCATTACCACGCCCGAGAGCATGCAGCTGATGCTGGCCAGTAAAGACTATGCGAAAACATTTAAAACCTGCGGCGCCATTATTATAGACGAGTGGCACGAACTCCTGGGTACCAAACGCGGCGTGCAGATCGAGTTGGCCTTAAGCCGCCTTAAAACCGTAGCCCCAAAACTCCGCATCTGGGGTATTTCGGCAACGATAGGCAATTTGCAGCAGGCTATGGAAGTATTGCTGGGGCCGCAATCGGATGCTTTGGCGAACGCCGTAATGGTCAGGGCGCACATCAACAAGAAGATTAACGTAATGTCCATCATCCCCGGGAAAATGGATGCGTACCCGTGGCGGGGGCACATGGGGCTGCACCTGGTAGATGAGGTGGCAGAGATTATTAAGAAAAGCAAGACCACCCTGGTATTTACCAATGTGCGCGGCGCCTGCGAAATATGGTACCAGGCGCTGTTAGAAAAACACCCGGAATTTGCCGGGGAGATCGCCATGCACCACGGCAGCATTGCCCGCGAGAGCCGGCAATGGGTAGAGCAGGCCATTCGCGATGAGCGGCTTAAGGCGGTGGTGTGTACCTCTAGCCTTGACCTAGGTGTCGATTTTGCCCCTGTAGAAACCGTAATACAGGTGGGCGGGCCTAAGGGCGTGGCGCGCTTTTTACAGCGGGCCGGGCGCAGCGGCCACCGCCCGGGGCAGGAAAGTAACATTTATTTTTTGGCTACGCATGCTATTGAGTTGGTTGAAGCCAGTGCCCTGCGCCGTGCCGTACAGGAAACCGTGGTAGAAGACCGCGTGCCCTACCTCAACAGTTGGGATGTGCTGGTGCAATACCTTGTTACCCTTGCGGTAAGCGATGGTTTTTACCCTGACGAAATTTTTAAGGAAGTGCAAAGCTCGTTCTGCTTTCAGGCCATGACTGAGAACGACTGGCAGTTTTGCCTCAACTTTATTACCCGGGGCAGCCAGAGCCTGCAGGCATATGATGAATATAAGAAAGTTGATATTGAGGAAGATGGCAGGTTTAAGGTAAACAGCAAAGCCATAGCCCTGCGGCACCGGATGCAGATGGGTACCATAGTGGGCGATGCGGTTATGAATGTAAAATACATGGGCGGCGGCTACATAGGCAGTATCGAAGAATGGTTTATTTCGAAGCTTAACCCCGGCGATATCTTTATTTTTGCGGGGCGAAAGCTGGAACTTTTCCGGGTAAAGAATATGGAGGTGCTGGTGCGCCGCGCCGACCCCGGCGCCAAGGCAAAGCACGCCAGCTGGATGGGTGGCCGCATGACGCTTTCGGCACAGATGAGCGAACTGCTGCGCGAAGAACTGTATGCGGCGAACACACCCAATATGAGCGCAGAACTTAAGGCATTAAATCCTGTATTTACCCGCCAGCGCAGGGAAAGCATCGTACCAGATGACAACCAGTTTTTGATAGAAACGTTTAAGACCCGGGAGGGCTACCACGCCATATTTTATCCGTTTGAGGGGCGCTACGTGCACGAGGCGCTGGCCAGTATCATGGCGTACCGTATCAGTTTGCTTACGCCCATTACGTTCTCACTGGCATATAACGATTATGGTTTTGAACTGCTATCCGATAAAGAAATTGATATGCAGCAGGTTTTAGATAACGATTTGTTTACCCCCACCCACCTGCATGCCGACCTGCAGAACAGCCTTAATGCTACCGAAATGGCCCGGCGTAAGTTTCGCGATATTTCCGTAATAGCGGGGCTGGTGTTTACGGGCTATCCCGGCAAGGTGGTTAAGACCAAGCACCTGCAAAGTGGCAGCCAGCTTATTTTTGAAGTCTTTAGGGACTATGAGCCGGACAACCTGCTCTTCCAGCAGGCCTATCGGGAAACCTTTGAACACCAGCTGGAAGAAGGCCGCCTGATACTGGCCCTGGAGCGTATACAACGCCAGGAAATAGTATGGAAACCTTGTAATAAGCCCACGCCGTTCAGCTTCCCGATTATAACCGACAGGCTACGGGAGCGTTTATCCTCTGAAACTTTGGCAGAAAGGATAAAGAAAATGACGGCGAGTTATATGAAATAAGGAAGACGGGAAGATAATAGATGAGAGATGATAGAAAGTTCGATTTTTAGATTATTCGATTGTGTGTATATTGGAACGCGGATGAAACGGGTGCTTCGCAATCGCGGATTTCCGCAGATTTTCATTCGAGTGAAGCTGCTCCCCTCTTGAGAGGGGTTGGGGGTGTGTTAAGCTGTATCTCATATAACTTATTATCTTTGCCATCCAAATGAAAGCGAATAAATGACCCTCAGCATCTCCATAAACAACCACGATTTTGTATTGCATTGTTCCGGCGCCCTGTACTGGGTGCAACGGCGGATGCTGCTCATCAGCGACGCGCATTTAGGCAAGGTGTCGCACTTTAGAAAATATGGGTCGGCGATACCGGGCGGGGCAATCCATAAAAACTTTACGAAGCTGGATAGTGCCGTGCATTACTTCGAGCCGGAAAGCATCTGTTTTTTGGGCGACCTTTTCCACAGCGAACTTAATAACGAGTGGCAGCTGTTTCACAACTGGGTGGAGCGTACAAACCTGCCCATTGTTCTCGTAGCCGGTAACCACGACATTATCAACCCGAAAAAATACCACGACATCAGCATACAAATAGTAAGCGAATGGGTGATCGACGGCTTTTTGCTAACCCACTACCCCGAAGAGCGTGAAGATTTGTTTACGCTGTGCGGGCACATACACCCGGCGGTAGAATTGCGCGGCAAAGGCCGGCAGTTCTTAAAGCTGCCGTGTTTTTTCCGGTCGGCACAGCAGATGATACTGCCTGCCTTTGGTGAATTTACGGGTACCTATGTTTTAGAGCCTGCTGAAGGCGATAAAGTGTATGCGATTACCAAGGATGTGGTGGTGGAGGTGGAGATAATGGAGCGCAGATCCCGATAGTTATCCGGATGTGGATTTTCGCAGATTTGTTATCTTTACAAAAAACATCTATCCAACATCATGAAAAACCTATTACTATCTCTAACGCTACTTGCATCATTTGCCACATTTGCACAGCAAAAAATGCAGTGGTATAATACTCCTGAAAACTGGAGCGGCACTACAGAGAAACTTACCTTTACCGTAGAACCCGGCACCGACTACTGGCAGGTAACCCACTACGGCTTTATTCGCGATAACGGCCCGTTTAGCTATGTAGAGGTTGAGGGCGATTTTGAGGTGAGCGTTAAGGTAACGGGCGCTTATAAAGAGCTGTTTCACCAGGCGGGCATCATGCTGCGCATTGACGAAAAGAACTGGATAAAAACCGGTATCGAATATGTAGACGGCAAACAGAACGTGAGTGCCGTGGTAACGCGCGATTATTCCGACTGGTCGGTTATACCGCGTAAAGACAGCCCCAAATCGGTTTGGCTTAAGGTGTTGCGCAAAGGCGACTATGTAGAGGTAAAATTTTCTTTTGACGGCAAAAAGTACGAAATGCTGCGCCTGGCCTATTTCCCTCCGAAAGTCAAAGTAAAAGTAGGCATGGTAGCCGCGGCTCCCGGAAAGCTCAGCTTCCCCGTTACTTTTGAAAATTTTGAGATAAAAGAGGGTAAGTAATTTACTAATCCAAAACAATATAAGGCTGCCCATTGGCGGCCTTTGTTTTTAAGAAGCCTGCCTGCTCTCACTACGCAGCTTTTCGCGGTGCTGCTCGCCCCAGTTGCCCAGTGCCTGCAGTACCTCTTTTAGAGATTCGGTGTAATCTGTAAGTTCATAGGTTACTACTACCGGTATGCCCGTATTTACCACGCGCTTTACAAAGCCGTTTATCTCCAGGTCTTTTAATTCGTTGCTCAGCACCTTGGCTGAAATGCCTTCCAGCGCCCGTTGCAGTTCGTTAAACCGGCAATGGCCTTCCGCAAGGGCTATAATGATTCGCAGTTTCCATTTCCCGCCAATAACATACAGGGCGTCGCCCACATTGCGCAGCCTTGCAGAACATTGTGCCGGGTTGTGCGCTAATTCCAGTTCGTTTACCATCGCATCTTATTTACAGTTACCCAAACGTTACTACTTACCTTAAGCATACTACTAACTTTTGGTAAGCAAATGTAGGTAATTTTGACAACGTAATAATAACTGTTTAAAAATTAAAACGATGAAAAACATATTGCACATTATTTCAAGCCCACGTGGCGAAGCATCGGTAAGTATACAACTGGGCAACGCCATAGTAGGCGAACTTGCAGAAACCTTTCCCGGAAGTACGGTTACTGAGCTTAACCTTGCTACGAACCCACTGCCGCATATTGACGAAATTACCGTTAGCGCGCTGCGCACCCCGGCTGACCAGCATAGTGAGATACAGAAAGAAGTAATAAAGGCTTCGGACACAGCCATAGCCCAGCTTATTGCCGCTGATATTCTGGTTATAGGCGTGCCCCTGTATAACTTTGGCGTGCCGAGCCATTTAAAAAGCTGGCTCGACCATGTGGTACGTGCCGGCAAAACATTTAGTTATACTGCCGGGGGGCCAAAGGGTTTGCTTGAAAACAAGAAGGTATATGTTGCCTTTTCATCCGGCGCCGTATATAGCGATGGGCCGTATAAAGCCTTTGATTTTGCTACACCGTATCTTTCTGCCGTACTGGCCTGGATAGGCATACAGGACGTAACCATTATCCGTGCGGAGGGCCTGGGTATACCTGATTTACAGGCAACGGCACTTGAAAAAGCCATAGAAGCCATTGATATCGTTTAACGACTGCATAAAAAAGGCCGCCCAAACAGGCGGCCTCAATAGTATATTTCAGTTTAAGCTTATTGCTTTACCACTTTTACAGTCGCGGTACTGTTGCCTGAAGCTACCTGTAGTATGTAGGTTCCGGCGGCAAGCGCGCTAATGTTTAATTGTGTTTCGGTAGCATTTGCATTTTGCTCAAGCACCTTTTGGCCCAGCAGGTTGTTAAGCACCATATGGGTAAGGTTTGCATTGGCAGAAACAGTTATTACACCGTTTGTCGGGTTAGGATAAACCGTAAGCGACCTTATGTTAAATCCTTCTACGCCGGCAGCAATGTTAGCGGTAACAGGAGTACGCTCACTCTCGCACGTGCCATTGCTTTGCGATACATAATAGGTAACGTCATCTTCCAGCACTGTAGTTGCAGGTACTGCAACATACGTGTCTTCGTCAAATATATACCAGGTTACGGTAGTGCCTTCATCAAAAGTTACATCAAGGTCGGCAATCGTTTCGCCTGTAGTAAACGTCTGGTCTTCTATGGCTTCAGGAGCATCCGGAATTTCATTTACAGTAACTGCAACCTGTGCAACCACGCTTGTACATTCGCCCACAGATTGCGACACCCAGTATGAACCTGTTTCAAGTACAGTAGCGGCATCAAGCACTGTAGTACCATCTGCTTCAAACCAAGTTAATGTTGCGCCTTCAGTAGCGGTAGCGGTAAGCTCAGCGGCGATAGCGCCTTCGCAAAACGTTTGCGGCGCTGTAGCAGGGGCATCGGGTATACTGTTTACGGCAACAGCAACCTCAGCAGCGGTGCTTGTACAGGTACCCACGGTTTGAGTAACCCAGTACGTACCGGTTTCCAGCGCGGTAGTATCTTCAAGGGCATCGCCGCCCTGGGTAGCATACCATGTAAAGGTGGCTCCTTCTTCACCCTCAGCAATAAGGTCTGCCACGGTGGCACTTCCACAGAAGGCAATATCTTCCGCAGCAACAGGTGCATCCGGCGTTGGGTTTACCGTTACATCAAATTCAGCAGCCGGGCTGGTGCATTCGCCTACGGTTTGCGATACAAAATATACACCAGACTCAAGTGGTGCAGTAGCTTCAAGAGGCTCGCCATCTACAGCAAACCATGTAAATACAGCGCCATCGGCACCGGTTATTTCAAGGTTGGCAATGGTAGCGCTTCCGCAGAAATCCTGGTCGGCCACAACAGGCGCTTCAGGTAATGCATTTATTGTTACAGCAACAGCAATCCTCGTGCTTTCGCATGCGGCCACGGTTTGAGATACATAATAGGTAGTACCAGTAAGCGGTGTAGTTGCCGCGAGCGGTGTAGTTGCCGTAGCGGTAGCATACCAGTTTACGGTAGCGCCGTCTGCAGCGGTAGCTTCAAGCTCAGCAACTGTTGCGCCTGCACATAATGCTTGCGCGGTAGCAACGGGCGTTTGCGGGGCCACACAGGTTGTGGTAAAGCTACCGGTTACAGGTGCTGATGTACACGAGGTATTTATAGCCGTAGCACTGTAGTAATAGGTAGTGTTGCCATTAAGCCCGGTAACGGTAAGCGAAGTTGTGGTGGTTGTAAACGGAGAGCCCGCTACAGGTGTAGTCATGGCTTCATCAGTATACACCGCGTAGCTATAAGAATCGGCAGCGCTGCTCCCGGCCAGTAAGCCAAAGGTTACGTTTGCACCGGTAGCGGTAGGCATACTAAATGCCGTGTTAAGTACGGGGCACTCATCTATCACTTTACCCGAAACGGCAAAGATGTTTGGCACCGGCTCTGTAGCACCTGTAGATGTTTTTGTTATGGTAACCGATGCTACCAGTTTAGCCTGGTTTTGCTCAGCTACAGGAAGCGTAACATAAAATACTTTTGAAGCGCCGGCCTCTATGTTGCCTGTGGCGTTTTGCCTGTTGGCACGCCCCAGGTTATTTATTAACGCGGGTTGCGCACCTGTACCCGGGTCGTACCAGTCGATAAGTGTATATGAAGCTACAGCCTGTGAAGTACCATCGGTAAAGTTAACTACAGTTGATATGGTAGAACTTCCACTGCCCGAAGTAAGCGCCAGGTAAAGGTTGCTTAATTTTCTTGGTTGCGTAAGTGTAAGGGTGCCGGCCTGGTTTTGTGCTGGCAGCCTTAATGAATTATTACCGGTATAATCGGGCATTATAAAGCCAAGGCCTGTAATGCCGGAGCTGTTCAGTATCCTGTTTACCGGTAAGCCTACCGTAGTAACGGCAGCCGTGGACGCATTCTGGTAATTAAGGGCTATGTAAGCATTAGCAGCACCGTCTACTGCATTTGTTGTAGAAAGATTTGCAATACCGGTACCATTAGCAATTACGTCGTCGGTGTAGCCGGTTACGTCAAGCGGCGTATAGGCGCTTTGTGTTGCAAAACTCGCAAGGGTTGTCCAGGCATCGTTAAAGCAACCTGTTGTTACCGCCTTAACGCGGAAGTAGTAAGTAGTGGCTATAGTAAGCCCTGTAACCGTGTAGCTGTTTGTGGCCGATGTAAAGCTGCCGAACAAATTAGCCATTTCTGCATCGGTATATACTTCAACCGTATAAGTGGCAGTGCTTCCACCGGTGCCCACTACATTTGTAAAGTTAAGGTTTGCCGATGTATTGCCTATGTTGCTGGCACCCGATACTACGGTTGCAACGGCACAGGTTGAAGCATCGGCAGATGCCACAGGGCTGTAAATAGGGCCGTAGCAAATAGCCCCGCCGCTATTATAAGCAAAAAGATAATAGTAGTAGCGTGTATTTGCCGCAAGGAAATCAGTATAAGCAGCTACCGAACCTACGGCTACAACTTTACCTCCGCCAAAATCTGCACCCACGGTATACCATGTGCCGTTTGCAGGCGTGGCGCTTAAAGTAGCGGCTGTACTGCGCACTAACATATAACCGGTAACGGCTTCGGCAGGCGCAGTAACCACAGGTGCCATGCTGCTTGCGGTAATTGTACCCAGTGTAAATACCGGGGCAGCAGGGGTTGCACAATCTGCCGGCTGTTCAGATACCGCTATAGTATAGTCTTCGGCATCGCCATAAGCAATGTTAGCACAAGGGCTTGAGGCATAATTGTAAAAACGAGAACGCACCCTCATATTATAGTTGCCGTTAGCCGTGCCCGCAGGTACGGTTATAGATCCTGAAAATGCTGTGCCTGTAGTGGTCGTAACGGTTCCGCCGTTTACAACTTTTTCGGCATCGCTAAAGGCAAGGTCCTGATTCCAGTCTACCCAGATGTCTACTGTTGTAGCAGCGCTATTTTTAGTACCGCTGTAGTTAAAGGCATTCCCCGCAGAAATGCCCACCAGTTGCGTAGTGCTGTAGTTGTTATAAGCACCAAAGCCGCTGGCCTGGTTAATGTTGATATAGCCCAGCGTAGTGCTAAACTGCGTGATAGAATACAGTGTAGAAGTAGTGTTTGTTGTTGTAGGCGTACAATATGCTATGGTAAAACTGCCGGTTGAATAGGCAGAATCGCAGTTGCCGTTATTCGCTTTTACCCTGTAATAATAGGTTGTGCCAAAGGTAAGGCCGGGAACAGTATATGATGTAGTGGTAATGCCTGTAAATGGCGAACCTGTTACAGCAGTAGTAAATGCAGCATCGGTATATACCTCAACTGTGTAGGTAATGTTCGTACCGCCGGTACCGTATGAGCCCAGGGTATAGTTTATAGTACCTGATGTCATAGATGCCGGTGCGCCGGCCGAACTGGCTATAACAGGGCAGGTACCCGGTATCTGGGCTGATACGGCAAATACGTGGGGTATCTGTGAGTCAGTACCTGTGGCGGTTTTAGTAACGGTAAGGCTATTTACAAGTTTCGCCTGGTTGCCTATTTCGATAGGCACCGTAATCTGGAACAGCTGAAAGTTACCGGTAGACACTACACCCGTGGTGCGCTTTACACGCCCTATGTTGCCAATGATGGCAGGCGTGGCAGCAGGTGCGGCAGTATCCCAGTTAGTTACGGGTAAACCGGAAACAGTTTGTGATGTTCCGTCGGCAAAGTTAACCTGCACGGAGATTGTAGAGCCTCCATCGCCTGATGTTGTGGCAAGGTAAAGTGCCGATACTGCCACGGGGGTAGTAAGGGTAAGTGTGCCGGCATCATTCTGGTTAGGCAGCTTTAGCGAGTTGTTACCCGAGTAAGGCATAAGGCTAAAGGTAAGCCCGGGAATGTTAGGGCTGGTAAGCTGCCCGTTTACAGGCAGCCCCACTGTAGGTAAGGGCGACGTGGCATCAAGCTGGTAGTCTAACGACAGGTAGCCAAAGTTAGCACTTGCATTTTGCGAGTCTACCGATGAAGTGGTAGAAGCACTGGCTGCCCCAATGCCATTGGCAATTACGTCCTGGTTAAAGCCGGTTACGGCCAGGGGCTGGTAAGTTTGGGCAAAAGCAGTTACTCCCACAAAGAGTAACGCCGATCCAAAAACATAGCGTAGATTTTTTCTCATAAATATATTAGGTTTTAACTTTTAGCTGAAATACTTTGTTTAAAATATAACAGCAGGATATTGGTATCCCCTAAAAGTACCTAAATTTTTATGAAAAAGTTAATTAATTGTAAGATATCACAAATAAATCATTTTATTGATATATTATAACTAAAGGAATTAGTAGTTAATAAATTTGCCCTGCTATAAAATAATACCATAGCAACTCATATAATTTGTTAAGCTACCCGGTTCATATCCTACATAAATAACGCTTTTAGTTCAGTAGCATCGTGGGGTTTCATTTTGCCGGCCAGTACCAGGCTAAGCTGCTTACGCCTCAGCGCGGCATCAAAGCGTTGCTTTTCAATCTCTGTTTGTGGTTCAAGTGGTGGTACCGCTACCGGCCTGCCGGTTTCGTCTACGGCCACAAAGGTATATATTGCCTCATTCGCTTTAGAGCGCACGCCGCTTACACGGTCTTCCAGCCATACATCTATAAAGGTTTCCATGCTCGATGTAAACGTGCGGCTCACTTTTGCCTCAATAGTCACTACACTCCCTAATGGAATAGCGCGGTTAAACGCCACATGGTTTACCGATGCCGTTACCACAATACGCCCGCTGTGCCTTCGTGCGGCGATGCTCGCCGCACGGTCCATACGCGCCAGCAATTCACCGCCAAAAAGGTTATTAAGCGGATTGGTCTCTCCCGGCAATATAATATCGGTCATAATGGTTACCGAGTCTGAGGGGTATTTTGGCTGCATGGTGTCTTTCCTTGTTTTGCCGCAAAGATAGGGTGTGCAGACGGGCAAAAAAAATCCCCCGCAAAAAACGGGGGACAAAATCTTGTAATCGTATCTACTTATTGTATCAGCAGCCAGGCATCCTTGTCGCCGGTGCTGTGTATTTCATTCATACTCTGGCGGGCAGCCTCATACGTTTCAAAACTGCCGTATACCACAGGGTACAGGTTGTGTTTGTTCAGTTCCAGCCTGTGTGCCTTGTAGCCCGCCTTTATAAGGCCGGCCACGGCCGTTTCGGCGTTTTCGGCGCTTTTATAGGCGCCGGCCACAACATGGTAGGGCAGGTTTATTACCTCTTTTTTTACAGGCAGCATTACCGCCGGTAGCGGGTCAAGCATAAACGAGGCCGACTGCATGTGCTGCTCTACCTTGGCCTGTACGCTGTTTTGTACCGCCAGGGTATCGGCCGCTATTTTGTAATCATAGTAGTTTTTAAAGGCTACTGTGCCTGTACCGGCAACTAATGCAAAAACGGCGGCATATTTAAGTACGCTAAAGTTGCGCCTGCGCTGTGGGGTAAAGGCTATCGGTGCCCGTTCCTCCAGGGCTTCAACTTCTGCCTTATACACTTCTCGTTTTATCTCGGCCGAAACCACTTTGCCCAGGCCAAAAGCTTCCGCAAGGTAGTTAACCGGGGTATCGGGAGTAAACACCAGGCTGCCTTCGGCGTTAAGCCCCATCTGGCCTATGTTCTTTAAAAAGATGATGTCAAGGTTTTCCAGCGTGGCTTTCCACTCCTGTACTGTAGTGGCAATAGCGCTAACCGCGGCATCGTAAGAAATTTTTTCCTGCTGCGCGATATGGTTGGCTAAAAGCCCGTCATTATTTTTTACATTCGCATTAAATGAAACCACTTTTACAGGCGGGTAAAACGTGTGCGAAGCGGCATCAAGCCGGGCGGCGCGCACTTCGGTAAGGAAGGCCCCAAAAGCGGGAACCGTTACGCACTGATAGCGGTACAATAAAGCGGATATGTGTTTCTCGATCGTCATAGCTACAAAAGTAGGTAATGGCGGGGGCAAACAGAAAAATTATCCACAAATTTTATTAACAATAGTAAGGTGCTTATGCACTGCCATTTACATTTTTAATGACCGAATCACAATTATTTAATACCCTGGCTTTGATGCGGGTAGAGGGCGTGGGCGATATAGTAGCTAAAAAGCTGATAAGCCACCTGGGCAGTGCCGAAGCCGTGCTACGGGCAAACCGCAAGCAAATTTTAGCCATAGAAGGGGTGGGCGAAGTGCTCTACCGCAACCTGCAGGAGCAAAATGTTTATAAGTTGGCCGACGCCGAGATGAACTTCATCAGGCAGCATAATATAACGGTACATAGTTACCAGGAGGCCGGTTACCCGGAAAGGCTTAAGCACTGTATAGATGGTCCCGTATTGTTGTTCAGTAGCGGTAAGATAGACTTTGAAAACCGCAAAACCATTAGCATAGTAGGTACCCGCAAGATGACAACCTATGGCGCCGACTTCTGCCGCCAGCTGCTGGAAGACCTTGCGCCTCTAAACCCGGTTATTACCAGTGGTTTTGCTTATGGGGTAGACATACACGCGCACCGCGTGGCGATGGACAACAACCTGCAAACCATAGGCGTACTGGCGCACGGGCTCAACCAGATATACCCCAAAGACCATAAAAAGTATATGGCAAAAATGGAGGAGAAC
>Ga0247803_1000832_pt1 | contig 16391 bp, 17 predicted proteins | sample UWRJL014104B1_FD_180928 | JGI IMG/M metagenome (GOLD analysis project Ga0247803, IMG submission 180928) | Plant litter microbial communities from Arlington Agricultural Research Station in Wisconsin, United States - UWRJ-L014-104B-1 | ecosystem: Environmental > Terrestrial > Plant litter >...
TGCCTCTTGCGGGCGAAAGCATGTACAACGCCTTAGGCGTGGGATGGGGGACTTCGCTTCTGGGATTCATCGCCGTCGCGTTCATTCCGATCATGTTCTTGTTCTGGAAATACGGGGAGCGCATTCGCAACAGCAGGATTTCTCAGGTTGAATTTTGATTGAAGTCGATCAAGATGGCGGTCTTTGTCGCCGTTCTCGCTACTCGCTGTAAGATACGAGAAAGGAAAGATCGGGATGGTCATGTTCAGGGGAAGCACAATGCTGTCAGCCTTTCAGCATATAGCCTTTTTAATGTGTTATAGATATAGACGCGAGGCCTGAAGCTAGGACTTTGTAATTACACTTCTCATCTATGATCGCCGTGCTGGAGAATGCATCGTTCAGCACCAAGTTTACCCATGATAGGCGAGCCTCACCACGCTGTCGGATCGTAGTGAAAGAGCAGGATACCGGATGATTGTACGGATTTTGAGTCGGGGCCGGGTGGTGTTGGTTTTGAATATGCCGACTCCGATCGTGGCCCCAACGTATATAGTCTAGTCACATTCCAAGGCAGCGGGCAAGATGCTCCACTAGCGCACGATTACATAATGAGGACTGAATCACTTCGCACTGCTTGAAACAATGTACCACGGTTTGTGGATTACATGATGTCTTCTGTTTGGATAGGAGCGCCTTGAAGGATCAAGGACAGTGCCCTATCTTTGACAGCAATTACGCCACACTTGACCATCACTGCCATGTACCCGTGGGTAGCAGTGGTGGTAGGCCGCGGAAGTTCCGCGGCTTCCACTCATGTCAGCGAGGCCCAAACCCATCGACTCTGGCTGCTGTCGAACGAACCTCTTCTGCATGCGCCAGAATCGCTACTGCATGCGCCATAATGCCGAAAGAACCCAAAAGAAGCTCCCGTCAGCGACCAATCTCTTGCCACTTTTGCCGGTCGAGGAAGCTGCGCTGCAGCAGGGATGCACCGTGCACCAACTGCACGTCTCGCGGCATAGAGTGCGAGCTGGTGACCATTGCACGAGAATCGAGCGAGACGAATGCTTCTTCCAAGGCCGAGCTAGTGGAGCGAATCCGGATCTTGGAACGGCTTTTGCAAAGTCCGAATCGAGACACTCACCCCCAGCCAAGCTCTTATGTCGGGTCGCCGGCGCAGAGCGAAAGCCACACTCTCGCGACAGAACCCAAAACCAACAGGTCCCCCGATGTTGAGCATCTCGATAGCGACGTAGCTTGGCTCTCGAGTATCTATGACGGATCAAATCGCGCTGTCAGTTTCATCCAGCCCTGTGCGTGAACGTGTCTAACATAAGCCAGCCCGACGAACTGCCAATCGACAAGGTTGTCTTCCGAATCTGTCCGGTGAAAGACATCGTCGAGACCTCCAAGAATGTGACCATAGAAGAGTCGTTATCCGGGAAAGCCTGGCCACGAAAGGTCTTCTGGATTCCGCCTTATTCGGAAGCGAAGATCTTGCTTGACAAGTTCTGGCAGCACGTCGAGTATATCCATCATATCTTCTATTCGGCATCACTCTCGCCCATGCTTGATCGGATATATTCTCAACTGAGCCAAAAGGCCCACGTCAAGTCTGGCGAAATGGTTCTTCTTTTTAGCATCTTTGGAAGCGCTACCCGTGCGTGGACAGAACATGATAGCTGTGAACGGGGTCTGTTTGCCACGACGGTCGAGGCACACTCCTACGCAGGGTTTTGGGTCGAAGTAGCCGACGATGTGCTCGACATTGCCCGTCGAACAACACTCGTGTCCATCGAAGGTGTCCAAGCATGCATCGTTCTCTTGTTTGTGCCAGAAAACGTGGAAGCGTTCTGGCGGAGATGCAGGGCTATGCATAGCACAGGTGTGTCATTGGCCCGCGAGCTGGGGCTTCATTGTATCGACCTCCCATCAAAGGCACATTTGGCGAACACGGTACAGGCAGAGATCGGACGAAGAGTGTGGTGGCATCTCGTTGCATCAGACTGGTGAGTCTTTACCGATGGGTCGATGCTCAAACTGACACTTGCTAGGGCAGTGGCTACGCGAATCGATGACATCCCTCGCGGCTTCTATCAGTGTCATCCGCGTCATATGATGACACACCAGCCTCTTAATCTAGACGATGAAGACCTGACGGACGGCATGTCCCGAATTGGCCGGCCCATATCGCAACCTACCCGCATGTCGTACAGCGTGTTCAGAATTAAATTAGCCGAAATCTCCCGACACCTCGCTGATCGCACGTCTGTTGCTGCAATCAACAGCGGCGGCCCAAGCTATGATGTTGTCATGGACATTGACACAGAGCTGCAGACACTCCTCAACGAGTTACCGCCGTTCTTCACCATGTCTGTACCGGATGTTATCAGCGCATATCAGCTCGAGCTCCGAAAGGCGACTACTATCGCTCGACAAGGTCACATATTCCGCTCACTTTGCCACGGACAACGCTGCAAGCTACACCTCTCCTTCCTAGGACGCGGTTACACCGACCCTAACTATGCGCTCTCTCGCGATGCTTGCGTTGAATCAGCCCGCTATATCATTCAGCTCGAAGTTGACTCGGACAGATCCGGTCTGTGTTCACACAACCAGTACAGACCTCTGGGGCTCATCATGGCGGTCTTCGTAGCTTGCATTGTGCTACTCATGGACCTTTGCCACAGCAAGGGGTCACCGCATCACGAACGACAACGGGTGGAGGTTTCCGGCGCCTTTCGCCTGTTAGAGACCGTTAGGCACGACTCAAGGATGGCGGCAAAGCTTATCACCTCAATGATGCACGTCTTGCACAAGCACCAAATAACACCGCCGAAGATTGCGCCACTTTCGCACGCTCCAAGTGCAGACATGTCTTTCACCGAAGCACCACCGACTCCCCTCAACACGGCTACTGAGCTGTATGGCGTACCTACGCTATCGAATCCGGATGGCCCTTCGTGCTCGATTGCGATGGAGGGACTCAACAACAACCAAATGTTCAGCGGAACCAACGGCCTGTATCCTTCTTACTTTCCCGATCTCGCTCAATCTCTCGATCAAGGTATGACTCTTGATAACTTCAACTGGAACGACCTCTTCGTGGACCTGGAGACATCATTTGCGTGAAAATAATAATAAGAGCTTGGAACAGAGAACACCACATCTACCTTCTATGGCCAATGTAACAGCAAAAGCGTGGTCATACCATGCACCTGCCAGGAGACTTATACCCAGCTAGTCTGGACGTCCGGACGGTCTCGTCTGATGGAGCACGCTCTTCTGTTGTACATAATACGCTCTTCTACTGGCTCTGTACTTTATATTGTGCAGCGACACAGGTGGTACCATGTTCGTTGTTTATGTACAAAAACTCCCGAGACTCAACGTATACAGTTGAATAAACCCGCCTCGAAGTATCCATCAAACCAAACCAACATCCCGCAATAACAGTCGAACCCGTAGGAACGCCAAAACTTTCCGACATGCTTGTTGTTGCCCTCTCCGCCCGTTCGCAGAAGCTGGTCGATCCCGACATCTATGGGGATCCGGGAACAGCGGAGACGATGGGTTACGTCTTCCTCTGGCTGTGATCTTCCTCGCTATATATGCTGTGATAGACCTCTCGTTTTGGCTATCTCTCCAATTTGGCTGTCTCTCCAATTGGAGCTTTGTGCTTGCTGTATCCGGTGGCGCACCTCCAACGAGATACAGGCGCGTATCTACCACAAGAAACGCTGTGGGAACTGATTACATCTCTTTCATAAGAACGGTCATCCCCCGGTTCAATACATATCTGCACCTTACGGTATTGCTGCACCGTAGGTTCATGTCCACACTCGGCAAGAGACCCAGGTGCCTCCCTCTTAGCGCGCGAATGAGTCCACTGCCCTGCTTCTGCACTCGCAGTCCACTCTACAGTGCTCTAGCATGATGTCGGCAGATTCAACTCAAGCGCGTTTCTTCGCACCTTACGGTCCAGAGGTTATGTTTATGCCGGCGCCCCAAGGGCCTAGGCAATCTCGAAAAGGATGATATCTGGAATGTAACTTTATAAGAAAGTGAGTGGGGGAGAGTAAGATGTAGCTAGATATCAGAGTGAAGACTGGGTCTTTACTCGAAACGACTAGTTGCACATGCTTGATGTTCAAGTCTAGATCTATATCGCGACAACCTCAATACTAATACCCAATTGACTCTGAACATATAGCGAACGTTATTGTGTGAAGACAATTTTGCGTGAGGACATGGTGTGTGAGAGCATTATTATAGGATGAACACATTCTGTGAAGAGTCTAGATAGAAGACTTAAGATGTTCAGTGACACAAATATCCAGCGCGGCGTCAGGCTTCGTCAGGATCAAGTGTTGGATTGAACATGTAGACTGTGACGCCTACGTGAATCAAGACATCGAAACTGTCTCTTTGTACACCCTGATAGTACTTGACCGGATCCCCATGAATAGACACCCAAGGCAGTATCTCTCCCCAGGAGATAATCGACAGCTCAGCATGTGTGTTTCAACTAGTATATACACTGTACACCTACCACTAAATCATATCGTTGTTTTTATGTCCGGACTATCCCGTCTCGTGGATTGCGTCTCTTCAATGTTGATTCTTACGTTGTGAGCTATGTTCACTTCCTCTTGCATTGTGTTTTGTTACTTATGCACAAAGTAATCTAGCGTCTAACACATACATTAAAATAACGCCTGCATTTCTCTTCCACCACCCCACCTGCGCAGTCGACAGTAAAATTGACGGCGTCGCCAAGGTCATACAACATGCCAACTGTCATAACATCTCATGATCCCCAGACACTAGCCGTCCGACTCTTCGAGTCCGTTACCCCGGATGCAGCTAAAGTCACAAGCTATACCACGATCCTCTGTCTCATCTGGTTCGCTTCGTTGCTCATGGTCGTGTGCCTCTCCATGATGGCCTTCCAGCTTTTTTATCGTCGCACTCCACCGCTGCAATATTTTCTTGGAACGCGAAATCTGCTGGTACTGGTTTTCACGTGGCCGTATCATGTCCGCCGTTTCTTCTTGAACCTTGAGCGGCGGAAGGATAGACCAGAAAAGACGAATCAGGACGTAGAGCGTGGTGTAAAACCTGTGGTGACTGTTTCAGATCGCGAAGTCTCTATTCAATCTATGCCCAGACCTTTTGGTGCTGTGGGAATAGGAACGTCGATATCCGGTCCGCCTTCTATATCGAACGAGGTGCCCATCCCAGGTCCAGCAAATGTATTCACCCCACAGCACCTGCACTCGCAAACCACTCTAGATCGAACAAACACAAACTCGGAGGCCTTACCACAGACACGTCTAGCATCGCCACACGCAGCATACCTTGCAATGCTTCCATTCGGTGTTCGCCCCGGCCAACCATCATCAGCCTCTGAACATGCCTCGACGACGATTTCGCCGCTTACGGCGACAGTTTCACCGGCTCTCCCAAGCTCGGCGGTCTCACCACTTGAGCCTCGCTTCACTTTCCTAGAAATTGAACGGAATATCGTGGGTGGGGAGAACGCTGACTACTTCCAATCGGAGGGTCAGTGGATGAGCCGGAAGGCTCCCAAAGATCCCACTTCCATCCTTGAGCTTGCTAGCCCAGCTGTGGCGGCTCATAAGCGCAGCCTCGATACGGATAGCTTGGAAAGCGTGTTATTTTGAGAGGGGCGGCTAAGGTTGGTGGCAGATGGGTGGTGATTCGGGAGGCTGGAGCTTCACTTAGCTAGCCGAGTTTTTTAGTTGCCAGATTCGGCCTTTGCTTGATTTCAGTATGTACCTGGAGTGTCAATATGATAAAGCTGAGTATGGAAAGTATTCCGAACATAGTCGTGAGAGACGTCCTTCGAAATAGTGTCCGAGAGATACTAAACGTGAATTGTGACAAGGGCGGTCCTTTACCGTCGTTTCCATCTTGTATGAAGTCGGATCGATATCGGACAGTAGTGGAATCGTCGCGCTGTTGAGCTGCTGTTGGTTCAAGGTGTGGTGCATGCTTGGGATCTCATTGGTCCGATGCACGATGGAGCGGTGTCTGTAGCACGGAAAATTAGGATGGGAGCAGTGACTCGGCATATGTTTTATCCTGGATGCATGAATTGAGGCGCCTATCACTGTGTTCATGAATTGAAGACTGCTTTGGGGGGTGAGGAGTCTGGTGTTGATGATACCGATGCGAGGAGTGAATTCGGTCGGGCACTCGGCGGTCCCTACAAACGACGTCACAGGTCGCGACCTGGCATGACAATCGCCGGAATGATAAATGTAGTGACGGTCTGAAACCATAGAATCGCCAGCAATGCATCACCAGGCGGCAATCTTAAATTCGCGTTTGCATACGTAGGCTGCGGGCTGACATCGCTCCGGTCCGATTTTCTTGGGCCGCCACCTGACGCCTCGATGGTCTCCCGCTGCTTAAGTCCGCCGCATCGCGTCCCCTTCCAGCCAACAATCACAGTTCTACGTCAGCTCGCTCCCCTCCCACACCCATATAAGACATCGGTGGTACCCCAGGTCTACCCACCTGAGGCCAACCACCCCGACCACCGCCACGCTGACCACGTCCACCTTTTCGCCGCTGCACCTGCTGCGGTTCTATTTGCATACGAGACCAACGGCGAGGCGCGCACTCACTCGGACGGTCGGATTTGGCAGTGCCAGTTGGATAAGCTTCAGATTAGGCTCGCCGGTTGTGCGGATTGAGGGAAGAGAGTCGAGTGGCATGGCGACGGCGCAGGATGATGGTGGGGAGGAGGTGAGAGGACGCGCGCAGCAGAGTCCGTTGGCGTCGCAGAGGGCGAAGGAGAATGGCGAGGCAGGGAAGGTTGTGTGGTTTCCGCTCAGCGCAAAGGAGGGCTTCAATCAATGGGTACGTTCTCTTGCTCTATGTCGCGATCGAGAGCGAAGACAGCGCTGACAGGCGTCGTAGTGGGCTGGCACCTCGCCCATGGCTACCGAACACCGCGTCCTCTCCTTCATCCCTCACCTCCAGAAGCCGCCTACACACACACAGACGGGCTCCGCGCCTGTTTCCGAATCGCCCTCTTCGGCCGACCTTTCCGCCCCTCCAAAGCACAGTGAAGACCACATAACCACGTCGGGACTAGATGATCCCTACGGCCCGCGGCAATGGAACTCGCAGATGGTGGAACTCGGCGGGAAAGGACGCGCTCTCAACGAGTTCTCTATCGAGAGACTTGGCGAGGAGGTTGAGGATAATCTGGTCATGCTGCACGGCTACGGCGCCGGGCTGGGCTTCTTCTATCGCAACTTCGAGAGCTTGTCGCGCCATGAGGGTTGGAAGGTGTATGCTCTAGATCTACTGGGCATGGGCCGGAGTAGTCGTCCCGCCTTCAAGATCAACGCCAAAGACAAGGAAGGCAAGATCACTGAGGCGGAGAACTGGTTCATTGACGCGCTGGAAGAGTGGCGCATCAAGCGCGGCTTGGAGCGCTTCACTCTCTTGGGGCACAGCTTGGGCGGCTATCTTGCAACGGCATACGCGCTGAAGTACCCTGGCCGCCTGAACAAGCTTATCCTCGCGAGCCCCGTCGGCATACCGGAAGACCCGCACGCCGTCAACGACGACATTCCCGACCCCAAGGACTCTACCATGGCGAACGAGTTCACGCAAGATGCAGCAGATGAGCGAGGAGGCGTCCAGCCCACAACGGCGGACAAGAACAACTTCATGAGGCAGGCGGACAAGGCGAAAGAAACGAAGGACGGCAAGCCACCGCGACGACGGTTGCCGGGATGGCTCACGTACCTGTGGGAAGCGAACGCCGTTTCGCCTTTCTCGTTAGTGCGCTGGAGCGGCCCGTTCGGCCCTCGTCTCGTGTCTGGCTGGACAAGTAGACGCTTTTCACACCTACCGGAAGAAGAGGCACAAGCATTACACGACTACAGCTACTCTATCTTCCGGCAACGAGGAAGCTCGGAGTACGCGCTCGCATACCTCCTCGCCCCCGGCGCGTTTGCGCGAAGCCCGCTCATTAGACGCATACAGGGCGTAGGCCGACAATGGATCCAGGCCCACGATGCACCCACCGTGGACGGCGATACTCCACCTGCCCCATCGACCGCCTCGGCTGTATCGTCCGCCATCCCCGGCGAAGGCACCCGCGAAATGGGCATCCCCGTCGTCTTGATGTACGGCGAGAACGATTGGATGGATGTTGCGGGAGGCTTTGCGGCTGAGGAGAAGATGAAGCAAGAAAGAAAGCGCATTTTAGCGAGTGCATCATCAGAAGAGCGGAAGCGCGATATGGGCGAGACCAAGGTGGTTATCATTAATAAGGCGGGGCACCATGTTTATCTTGATGGGTGGGAGCAGTTCAATCGCGTCATGGGGGAGGAGATGGCTGATGTTAGGCGGAGGGAGAGATTGAGGATGGAGTGGGCGCGGTAGGTTTACGTTTGTAGGGGTAAGGTCAGGTTGGCGACTGGGGTGAGGCGTGGAATTTTGGGTCGGATAGAGATAGCGTTGGGATTGAGGTGTATGTTGCATTGTTTTGGGTGTTTTCGAATAGATGGCCGGCCTTTTGGCGACCTTTTCATACTTACGCCTCGAGAGGTCGTAGGTCAATCCAACAGGCGACATAGGAATACTACGCCCCTACCGTTACTTTACCTCTTTCGGCACAATACTGGCGATGCTGCCGCTACATCTAGGAGAGAACTAGTACCAAGTCTATGTAACATGTATGAGGATAACTCTCGGCTCCTCACAACTTCAACATCATGAAAGAGGGAACGATGAGCTAGAGGTAAGCGTCCTTATCTTGTCATCTGCCTACACGACAAACAAAGGCTTTTGTAGATGCCAAGCATCCCACGTGATTTCGTGTCCTTTCGTGAAGACGCGCCAAGTCGCGCCTTCCCTCATCGTCCAGCCATACTTTTTGGCCAAAAAGCGTCTACAGAACATATTCGTATGCTTTCCCGCCACTATGTCTGCATATGTTCTCCTATTGCCATCCTGCAAGTGCAAAGCTCCACCAATAAGTCACTATTACCGGTCTGTTCATCTCATCATGGCACCACGAGCACCTGCCTGCGCCATTTGTCCCCAAACCGCGTCCCTCAGCACCTGTAGTGGCTGCCATATCCTCCAATACTACAGCCGCCCGCACCAAGTTGAGCATCGCCCTGTCCATAAAGCCCTCTGCAAACGCATCAATAAAGCTCGCGTCTTCCTCAAGGCAGAGGAAGAAGAAGAAAGGATGCTCAATGCCGTGACCGGTGGCGCGTTCTCCGCGTGGGCTCATCGGGCACAACACTCGATCCGCTGCTCAAACTCGCAACCGCTGAGCTGGAAGTCGATACTCGGCTCGCTGTGGAGGCATGGCTCAAGCATATCCTAGAGATGGCGGGTATGTCTAAGACGAGCATGCTGGGCACCGCGGATCTCGCTGTACCTTACTTCTTGCGGTTGTGAAGAGATCAGGAATACTACGACTTTAGGAAGTGGTGGATCACAACGCCCGAGAGCACCATGCAGCCGCCCAAACGACCCTACACCTCTGTGCGTAACGCCGACGTCTTCGAGCCCGCGGTCATATTCAGGGAGAAATGTCCCTCGCTCGGTTCATGGCCTGCCTGATCCTGCTCAAGCTACGCATCCTCATGGACTTGCAATCGATCCAGCGCTCTGCCGCTGAGCTGGGCGGCAGGATGCCGCAAGAACTCATCAGGGAGATTCGCGCTGATGTGGTGAGTTCGGCACTGACGCCAGCGGTCATCGAACGAGACGATCACAGTGCCTCGATTGAAGCTTTGGCAGCGGATATCAAAGAGATGCGTTCAGCTATGGATGAATTGAACGACCGCTTCTGGCCTGCGATGCTGTAGCCGACGGACGAGGAGATTAGGCGAGCGGAAATCCATGGGGATGGGGTTACGGAGGAGATGGAGGAGGCTTTGCGGATGACATTTAAGGCTTGGGAGGAGACGCCGGGGGCGAGAGAGGCAATTGAGGGGTTAACGGAAGAGGAGTAAATATGTGGCAGCCAATGAGTGTAAACAGATTGAAGAATGGGCATACTGGGTGCCTGCTTTGGGGATGACACTGCATACGGATACCGGTGGTTAGGTTGATGTTTGGGTTGAGTCTCATAGCACTTTGTCAGGATCAGTTCGAGCGGACATGCCCGATCGCAGACTTGCCGGTGCTGTACCTAGAGACATCGTCGGTCCCACATCGCAAATGGGGTGATGTGTGAAGAGACGGTGAAGGAGGAGAGGGTGGACCCGCCTGTTCTGGCGTAGTTCGCATCGCCGACGTTTAGCGGGGCGGTCCGGGTTGTTGACAGCGCAATCCCTGCCGTTCACCGCATCTTTAGCGACATCATCGCTAGGAGCTTGCCCACGCTCGACGTGCCTCCACCCGCAGTTGATGATATAGGTATCGCACTCCCGCACGTTGCAGCCATTGTCGACGCCTCCTCACGCAGCTTGAGGTGGAAAGACGCGAGCTCGAGGCCACATCGCTGATACCCAGCCATCCCGAACCTCGTGCCGCAGCGAGTCGCATTCGCATCCACAGCCACATCCACAGTCCCATCCACATGCGCGTGCAGGACTAGGTGCAGCGACAGCAATGGCCACCTCGGGCATCTCGTCGTCGCTGCAGGACCAGATTGTCAAAGGTGCAGCTCCACCAAGCGCGCCGCTCCGTGACGTCGCTGCCTCGGCCTTTGCGAACCCGCCCGCCCACGACCCCAACGACCGCCTCACCGCGCTGAAGACGCCGTACCCCCTCTCTGTCCCGGACCCAACGTCGCTGCTCCCGAGCGCCCCGCCGCAGATCTACCTGAACCTCCTCATTCTCGAAGCGAGCCTGCGCAGCCAGTACCTCACGCTGCGGGCCCGACGGCGGCAGAACACCTTTGTGCTCACGCTGCTGGCGCTATGGATCCTCTTCTTCTTCTATCTATTGTGGCTGCGGCCGCGAGACGATGGCAAGGGCATTGGCGGGTCCAAGTACTGGCTGGTGGACATGAGTCAGAAAGTGTGCTTCATAACAGGCGTGGTGACGGCCCTGCTCTTCTGGGCTACAGGCCAGTGGGAGCGCGGCGTGAGGTGGCCGCGGCGATGGATCGGCGTTGCGAATCGCGGGCTTCGCGGCATGAACGCAAAAATCGTCATCATCAGAGGGCCGTGGTGGCAAGAGCTGGCTAACTGGCTGGCCTTCGTGATGCCCTTCAGCGGGGGCCTTTGGGGAGGAGAGACGGGTGGCAGCAGCTACCACTTTATCAATCTAAACCAGGAAAAGAAGAGCCACCTTGGCAATGGAATGCCACGACATCGCATCGTCGAGGATGGCAAGGAGTACGCCGAGGAGGACATTGCGCCAGGCGGTGACTACATCATGATGCTGCTCCTACCAAAGCCCTTCTCACCCGACTTCCGCGAAGGCTGGGAAATCTACCGGACCGAATACTGGGAAAAGGAGAACGAGCGACGGTCGGAGCTGAGGAAGAGGGTGCGGGCGAGACAACGCGAGATAGCGAGAGAAGAGGGCGGGTGGCTATGGTGGACAGGCTGGAGAGGATGGAAGCGCGCAAGGGGCATCGCGGGAAGACATGCAGACGTGGAGAAGACGTCGCATCCCCACCATCACCACCAGTTGTCTGCCACCAACCCCTTGAAGGACCGAAAGAGGCGGTCAAGCACTCTGCGCGGCAGAGAGTCATCGCTCTCCATCTCGCATTCAAGAAGCTCTTCACGCAGCACGACACCCACGCCCGACATGGACGACCGTCTTCGCCCCATGGAAGGCAGAGAACGGCGTTGGAGTAACAGCACCACCAGCAGCACCACCACACGCTCCGACTCGCGCCGCAAGAAGCCCCCGGCTGCCATCCCCTCCGCACCAGCACAAGCAGCCCGACAACCCTCTTTAAGACTCGCATCTTCCGGCTCGTCCAGACCCGGCACACCCGTAGAGAGCCTTCCCTTTCAGAGCAAAAGAGCGAGTGCGTTGAGTACTGCGGAGTCGCTGTCTGAATACGATGGGGAGACGAGCGGGTTTGATGGCGCGGAGCCGCAGGGTGGGAGTGCTGGTAGTATGGGGCCACCGCCTCGACCGAATGCTACAAGGCGGCAGAGTAGTGATCAAGTAGTTTTTCCGAATGCGCCGAGCGCTTGAGTTGGGTCGGCATATGTTGCGATTTTGCGTCGTCTTCTGCTTAGTGATACCTTGGATTTGTTCAATGCGTTGCATGTGTTACACATCTCATGGCAGCAAATATTAGAAATCGTTGTATATTGCATTCAAGAATCTGATCAGCTGAAGCTGCCACTTGGGATTCCACTCTCGTGTCCACCGCGATGGCGGATGGCTTCCGATGCTAGCCAAGCTTCGGCAAGCTTTCGTAAGCAAACATAACCCCAACTTTTCCGCCGCCTCCACTCCGAAGTCTATACCGGGCATCAACCCCGTTCTCTCAATCTCTTTGCCTTCTGCTCGTCACTGGTACGATGAAACCAGACTGAGAATAGCAGGTGGCCGATAAGCCAAGGCCTGCTAATCTGGAACAGGCATCTCGCATTGGCAGTTCCTCTCTCGAGATCAGCATGGTTACGTCGGTCATGGATAAATTGAGAAGGGGAATTCGGATCCACCGCCCGCTTGTTGGGAACACTGCATTGAGAGACGCGGAACGATGCCGGGGTGTTTGCTGCGCAGTAATATAAGTATGGACGATACTGGGGTATGATGCGTTTGGATTTCGCTTCCTCTTGCGACTTCTTGAGGTCGTGTCCCGCTGTGTCTTTGAGTTTTGCATTTCGTGGCAGTCACTCAATTCTCGGCAGCGCACCCATCACACAATGGCGAAAACGAGCCTCTCAACGACCGGCCTGGTCGCTATGGCCTGCGCCATTTTCAACTCTGCTCATGCAGCGCCAGCATCTCCGTTCGACCCCATCGACCCCCAAAAATGGGTTAATCCAGACAACATGACATGGTCCGAATACAAGCAGCCTCCAGGGACCACATGGGGCGACCCCAGTCGTCAAGGCCGTGAGCGGAACTTCAACATCGCATTGGTCACGGTGGATTACCCGGATTCGCCGTTTGTTGTCACACTCGAACCGCATTCAGATATCTTTACGAATCCGCAGCCGGCGGGGAGTGGGTTGAAGAGGGATGATGTGCCAAAGTTCTATTCGGATATGTTGAATACGCCAAATGAGTTGAACAAAGGGCACACGCTACATGAGTATTGGATGGGAGATTCGTTTGGGAAGTATGGGGTTAATCTGACGGTGTTTGGGCCGTATCGGATGCCGCAGAAAACTTGGCAGTATGGGGTTGATGATGAAGAGGGGGGAATGAACCCGGGTGCTTGCCCTGAGGAGCCTTGTTCGGTCGACTTGCGGACTGATGCTCTTGGTGCGTGGCGCAGAGATGTAGGAAATGCGACTGCCAGTGCTTTCGAGCTTGCTTTCATTCTGTCTGCCGGTCAAGATGAGTCCTCGACTTGGCAAGAGTTCGGTGAGATGAAGTTTGCATCTCCTGCGGATGTACCGGACGAGTTTGGCCCTCCGGGCAACAGCTCACTTCCCAATTCTGCGAAGACTCGTTATGTGGACTGGACGAGCTGGGCTTCTGCTTCAACCATCTGGCCTAATGCGGGTGGGGGTTCGTCTACTCAGGGAGAGAGCTCTGGTCTGGGCACGTTTGCTCACGAACTCTCGCATTTACTCGGCATCGGCGACAACTACAACAATCCGTACAGCAATCCTGCTCGTCGCGCATACACAGGGCCGTTCTCTATGCTCGATCGCGGCTCCTTCAACGGCCCGGGCGGTCCGCATACCCGTTGGCAGATCCCGCCTACGCAAGGTGGATCGATGGGGTGTCTGCATTCCATGCGCGACAAGCACCAGATCAAGCTCATTGATTCCAAGCCTATTCTGCAGATCTCGCGTTCTGGTCTCGCTACTTCAGGTCCTGTCGTCGCGGAGATTACTGCGCGATCGGTAGACCCTGGAACGAATGGTCTGATGGGCTTTAACATATCTTTTGGCACGGCGGGAGATCTCGAGCCCTTCTGCGATATTAGCACCGAACCCCTCTGCGACGGTGGCAAGTACAACAACTACAACCTAGAAGTTGTGGATCGTATGGGAGCCGACTCCTTCGCTCCCGACTCGGGCGTTATGATCAGCAAAACCAAGAACAGCGATCGGCAGCAGCCTTTCCAGTGGGTCATAGATGCGAATCCTGAGGATGCTCACGTTGTCGACTTCTATTACCCTAATGGGACAGCGAGATATTGGAGCATTGGCGACTATCGACAACTAGTCGATGCACTGTTCCATGCAGGGACAAACTCGGGCAGTGAGTTTGAGTACGTAGATGAGGCGAATAGCCTGCACTTTTACGTCTTCGATGTCAACCGGGATGCGAGCGGGGCACTGCGTTACACCGTCGGCGTCTCGACCACAGCTACCAACGCTACCAGCACCACAAACACCTATGGCGTCGAGCTCAGCGACGGCTCAGTAGTCCAATCAAACAGCACTGGTGCGAATTCCGGCGTCTACTGCGCCTTCACGTTGAAGAACACGGGCTCTCCGTCATACGGTAACACCACGAACGCGCATCCGCAGGATCTGTCCACGTATCTAGGTTCGGACATCTATCGACTGAGCGCATCGGTGGAGGGTACCGGGTGGAAGGTTGCGGTGCCGAATGCGTTGGCTACGGCTAAGTTTGGGAAGGAGACAATAGTAAAAGTAGCCGTGGGCGCAGATGGCTCGTATGGGGCCGCGAGTGGAGCGGAGGTTACGCTAGAGGTAGTAAGTGAGTTGGATGGGGCCGTTAAGGCTAGTGGGCTTTGCAAGGTGTCTGCGTAGGAATGTACGAACGTATGCAATCTCAGCCTCGTATACTGCACTGATTTCATATCTTCACACTTTTCCAATTCTTCCCCGCTTGGCCTCTCCGTTCCATGTACACCTGCCCAAATTGTCGACCAGTCAAATATGTCGCATGTCTGTGGTTATGCCCGCGGCAAAGTGCCGTGTATTCCGTGGCACTGACCAAATTATCTTCACAATTTCACTGCCACGTAACGTGGCGGTGTCTCAGCACAATCAGTCTGACTCGCATTCTCGAAAACGACGGCGGTAGCTTCCACTGGTCGAAAAGCCGCGACGGCGGTGGCAGCTCATCCACAGTCACCCTTCAACGAGGCGATACACTTCGCGTTATTGACTTTCGTGAGATTGCGAGAGAGAACAGCATCCAGAACGAGGACTTGATCTACCCGGGGCAAATGCTCAAATTATCGGGTGGCGGAAAGTGGTGGGATTCGGGGAGGTAAGCTTGTTGATAGAGGGCAGAGACTCGAGGGTGAGCTACGGAAAGATGGAAAATTGGTGAGGAGTTCTAGAAACTTGGATGAGAGGATTGGAAATAGAGATGGATATCTGAATTTTGATTAGATGTCTATTGCTGCGGTACTACGCTGCATCAACGATTGAGGTGCTTTATTAAGGTTGGGGCTTGTCGTATTTTTAATGGAGATAACTTTGAAGAACAACAGGTCAGCTCTACTAATTATATGGAAGTCCTACTCTTCAACAGGATGTGTCCCATCAATGATGGATACTAAAACGGCGGGTTAGTACTGTCAATGGGCGGCGTGGTACCGTAGTCCATGTAGAGTATGGTGCGCTACGCCCACCTTTAGCTTGCGCGGATACACAAGTTTCACTCCACTTCATGTTACAGCTCATCTGAAATTGTGCAGCTATAGATCCAAGCTCCAGCTTTCGACCTGAGACTATTGCGGTGTTTACTGTGGTTCTCCGTGTGGTGGTGTTCGTTGTAGCGGATCAGACAACTTGCCTACCCGGTCCATAAGAAAAGAGAATACGAAGCAGCTAACCGACGCTATAATTCTTCTGTACCCACCACCCAGACGTGAGAAATCTTTGAGATGTATACGATCGGCGATATGTCGTGACAGTACAGGACCATATGCCAAAGGTGATCGAGGGATTGGACGCGAAGATATGGACCAGGAAGGGGCAACAAGCGCAATGGCAAGAGTTGGCCGGTAGGCTCGAGAAAGCCTCGGAATAGCTCAAACCTGAAGATTCGACCGAGACATAAGCGGAAGAGAAGTTCCCAGGTGTCATTTGAGCAAGAAACCGTTTGAAAGAAGCTCAGAAGCAATATCAGGAGCAATATCAGGAAGCGCTTGGCAAATGAAGACTGGATATGAGGATCGAAATGAAGATAAGGCTAGAGCTAGAGCTAAAGGCAAGGAAAGGTTTCAAGGCTAACGGCAGCTATAACGTCCCCCCCGGCGTTGCGCAAAGCACCCCGTGCCGCAAAAGATATGTCGTAGATGCAATTTACTCACG
>Ga0247803_1000833_pt1 | contig 16380 bp, 18 predicted proteins | sample UWRJL014104B1_FD_180928 | JGI IMG/M metagenome (GOLD analysis project Ga0247803, IMG submission 180928) | Plant litter microbial communities from Arlington Agricultural Research Station in Wisconsin, United States - UWRJ-L014-104B-1 | ecosystem: Environmental > Terrestrial > Plant litter >...
TCTCCTATCCCCTCGCCTTTGTTAAAAATCAATCCTGGAGTAATATCCGCAATCCTGCTCAAAATATCAGGGCTTACCCGCCTATTTAAAATTGCACTATCCAGCTGTACATAAGAACCTGTTGTTTTTCCCTTAGCCAGGCGCTGATAGCCGTTGCTCATTATTGACACCTCTTTTAGCTGTGTAGAAGAAGGATTAAGGGCAATAAGTAACACATCCTTTTGCGGCAATACAACCTGCACCATTTGGCTTTCATAGCCGATACAAAACACATTGAGCGTATACCTGCCTGCTGGTAACGAAAGGCTAAATTGTCCTGTTATACTAGAGACCAATTTGTTAGTAGTGCCATCCACTCCTATCGTTACCCCAGCAATCGGTGTATTGGCAACTTTTGACACCACCTTACCACTTAAGAGATGCTGCGCTTCGACCTTAACTACTACAAAGAGTAAGAAGATCATGATATAAAATACTTTCATCTTTAAATTCTTTTCTATTATTTAATTGATCTTTTTGGTATCCGTGATTACCAGCATGTCCTGATCTGCCAGTCGCTCTTGCCATGCCAAATTGTACGGCATTAGTGCCCTGTTCATATCACTTACACTGGATAAATTGGCAGTAATAGCTAAATCGACCCTGCCTTGATATCCAGTTTCATCCATAAACGGCAAATCAGAGAACTGTTGATATTGCAACTGCATCCTACTCACAATTGATTGTATCGTACTATTTTGAACCTTAAAACCAAACGGATCAAAAGTTTCAATAACCTTCCCATTTAGATGGCTACTTTTAATCTTATCTGCACCAGGCAAACGAACCAGCGCCATATACTTCACCTGGCGTTTTTCTACACGGGCAGTATATTGAGGAAATAACAAGGCAAGATTTTGTTGCATTACCGGATAAAATTGATCAGATAACATTACAGGAAGTTGTAATTCGTAGCAAACCCCGTGGTTAGGAACCGAGAGCCAGTTCAGAAAAGCATTACCTGTCAATGTGCTATTTAACTCATTTGGATCTTTAACCTCCAACAGAATTCTGTTCTGCTGGAAATAAGTTGTATAACCTTTGCCATAAGCATGCTTATAGAGCCATAGCAACGGGCAATTTGTTAAGACTATCCTATTCACATGAATACTATCTCCACGTTCTGCTTTCATTGTAGAAGATAAGCCTGGTACAAAACCAGACAATACACTGTGGTAAATCAATTGTTTGCCATCGCCACCATTTCCATTGACAAGAAATGGTTTGTTGTAATCGTAAGGTAGACTGACTTCTTTCTTCTCTGGAAGAGTAAAAGAATCACTTCCCAACATCTTATCAATATTGACTGCTGTTATCTCTTCCACCCCTGTGATTGCTTTAACAGTTCCATTAGCACTAATCCATACATAATGAGGTAAAGTTTTGTGCGGGAACATAAACCGCAGCATATTATCATCGGTACTGTAAGGAATAGTATAATGAACACCTTGCTGCTTCTCTAGCTTTTCCATAAAGGTTGTTACCTCTTTTTCGGATTGGTAACTGACCGATATGAACTGGACATCATGTTTAAATTCTTTCTGCAGACTTTCCATTTTAGGGATCATCGCAACACATGGACTGCACCATGTTGCCCAGAAATCAATGATGATCAATTTGGCCTCAAAATCTGCGAGGTTCATCTTGGGAGTTTTATAGTTATGAAGTTTATCCAGGCCTACTTCTGGTATTCGTTGACCAATTTCAACGGCTTTGATAACATTACGAATGGCTGATTTGGCTATCGGAGTTTGAGCATTAACCCTTAAAAAAAGGCAAAGCGAAGCCATTACGAGGGTTAGTATCGTTTTTTTCATTGTTGTTTGGTTAGTTGATTTTACAGTTTGGGACTACAGATGGACGCAATTCTTACACATACCTGTTCCCTTAAGCTATTATTTGGCTTTCATTTTTGTGAAATAAAACTGTTTTTTGATTGGTTTATAGCTGGTGTGGTTAGGTATTAAGATTTCTAAAAACAAAGCGGCTGAACCATTGAACCAACCTAAATTACAGCCGCTTTGCCTACCCATCAATCTGGTGGCTTAATTAATTGGTTGTTATTATGGACTATAAGTGGATTCATGACTGATCAATTTTAGAAAGCGGATACCGGCGTTGGAACCAGCACCCGCAATCAACATTTACTATATAGAATTTACCAGAACTCTCTAGTTATAATTTGAACTCAACGATACCTAAGCTGTAAAACTCATCGAGCATCGCTTCGACGGTGATACGTTTGAGCAAAACTACACGGTCTATCCAGTCCAAGAGCTTTTGTAGATTTTCTTTTGAAGTTGGATTGTAGTTGAGTGGGAGATTACTGGTAATGTAAGATGTTTGAAGTTCGGATGCAGAGGAATGCTGTGCAGGTAACCTTTGATATCCGTTTTTTGCAGTTTGGAGTGATGCCGGTTTCTTTGGCGATTCTAATAGACCTAACACCATATTGATGAAGAATAATGTATGCTCCTTTTGTAGTTTTGATAGATGGGACAGATCATTCTCATCCAGTAGATTTAACACTACTTCATGGAATTCCGTGAAATGAGCGTAGGTGTACTTTGTGTTGCTTAATACAATTACTAGTTGACCACTGGGAGTGGTTTTGTACTGGTTGGTTGGTTGATTCTTTTTCATATTGCTTGATGCATGATCTTTTACTGATGAAATGTCCAGGACTAATGATTTGCGACAATTCAGGCAAAGCACAGCCATTACGATTAAAAACATCGTTTAAAAATTGTGATAATTATTATGATCGTTAAAATGTAAATAAAATTCCGGCCCTTTTATTTATGTGTGATCTGCAAATATTATACTTACTTGGATATTCAAATGCAATGATATGGAAATAGTAAAATGGATAAACCATTCCACATAAACCACACTATATAAACAGATTTGAATTGGTAAAAACTCTTTGATATAATTTAAAATTATACGAGTCCTTTACTGAAAGAAGCCATAGTTTGAGCTCTACCAGTCGATACACAGGCTCTGACCCCCACCAACCGACATTACGATAGAGCCCTGGCTATGGTTGCACAAAGATAGCACAAAAATAACTAGGGCATTCATCTATCGTCTCGTTGGTGTTTACTGTCAGAGTTGTGTACGAGACTCTTGATTGAATACCTTCCTAAAAGTATTTAATAAAATCGCTTTGGTTACTTTATGTATTTCATATATATCGCTTTAATTAACTTTATATAGTAAAGATAACATATAAAATGTCAATCACAAAGTATTTCGAATAATTTTTAGGACTAATTATTTATTCCATTTGGTAATGGAAAATAACGAGCCATCAGCCTATAGTATTGTAATTAGAAAACGTTTAAAACTAATTATGGAAATTGCAGGATTGGAAGTTGCCGGATTTTCTGAATTTACAAAAGTATCTGTTAGCCACATATATGCGATTTCAAATGGCAGAAAAAACTTAACTGCTCAAACTGCAAATAAAATTGCTATTGGTTTTAAGCTAAATGGATGGAATATTCTTAATCCAGACTTCAAAATTACTGAGGCCATTAAGTCGCCAGCGTTGAATAAATTTTATGCCGATCACAAAGAAGCGACCGACTACTTTAAAGAAACTATTTCAGAAAGGAAAGATTCATATTTTTTTGAGCACGAGTTGATCCCTACTGGTATATTCGATAAGCCGGTTTATATATGGGAAGTTAGAGAGGCCTGCATAGCTCTAGGCAGAAATCTATCCAGCAAACAAATTGCACAGATGGCAGATTACTTGGCCGCAACTAACAAATTAGAAAGTGAAAACCGGCCAATTAAAAAGAAGAATGGTGATCTTGGCGAGCGGATAGTTAAGGTATATTATTTGGAGAAGAGAAAGAAGGATTGAATTAATCACAGATAGCGATTTAATACAAATCTGTAAATTGCATTGCAAAGAAAATACTGTTTTAACAGTACTAAGATAGACGTAATGTCTGTGCAACAAAACCTAACACCTTTGCATTAAGTTACAAAATTTAAATAAATAATGCTGAAATCAGCACAGCCTGTAGAGGAGGTCTGAAGGCCTTAAATTCAAGGTATAAGGCAGGACATTTATCTGAAGAAGACTAATGCAGAAATTCTGGACGATTTTAGCCCGGATTTAGATGGGTAATGGTGACCGGACACAACGGAGATACGTCTACCAGAATATAAATGAGGGCTTTTTCGACTACTAATAGATCATCATGGTATATTCCTGAATCAATCATGGAATCACCACATATAACTGATTTCTAATTTCTTAATAGCACCCGGATATTTTTTGAATGGTAATAACGCCTGAAATGTCCGTCCATATTCCTCCATTTAATTGACCTGATTCCATATAATTCCACTTCTGTAAACCTAGACTGATATCCTTCAGCTGCACTGGCCTCTTTACGCTATGCAGTGGCTATACCGGAAATTTTATAATCGCCACAACCGGTAGAAAATGCAAATGTCGGCTTATCGCCTAATTTGATGTTTGCTTTCGTACTAATACAAAAGATTAGAATAATGTTTTTACGATCTGTTTCTGCACTCGTGTAGGCATTAAGATCTATTTACGTCTCTTCGTAATCCGCAGCAGGGCTTTCAAAACCGGCATGGATTTTCTCTTGAACAAGTGGAATAAGTATTTCACTCTCTCCCCTATGGTATAGCAGTAACTCCTTCATAATTTTTTCTAATAAGACAGGACAAAGCTAAAACATTTTAACTAACATAATTAGTGATACTAATATTAATAGCAATCATATTTGAAGTATGGGACATTTGGGGAGGCTTTGTAGTAATCTGCTAATTAGCATGTATCCCTCAAACATTAGGCTTAGAGCAAGTAAAAAAAATCGGTGGTAAAGGTGGTCAATGCAATCTTACCCTAATTGTCTAAATGGCAAAACATGTACGGCCACATGAGGGCCATGTCAAGGACAAACCGGCACTTGTGGTACAACATCAATTAATCAGACATGTACATGCGCTGTAATTTGCTAACATTACTCAGTCTATTAAACAATAGGTTTTGAATTATACAAACCTATTGTTTAATATAGTTATCAAAAAATTAATTTTATTGCGACAACAACATACATCAATATATAAACTTAAGTTTATTCCCATTAAACTCAAGTTCAATAGAATATGAAACAGAAATTGCAATTATTGATATTACTATGCACCATAAATTTTAATGTCAACGCACAATCATTATTTAATATTGGGCTTAATATTGGCGATCCTGCGCCGTCGCTGAAAGTAAAAGCTTGGGTTAAAGGTACACCAATACAAAATTTCGAAAAGGATAAGATTTATGTCATAGATTTTTGGGCAACATGGTGTTTCCCGTGCATGCAATTAATGCCTCATTTCTCAAAATTGGCACATAAATATCAAAATAAAGCCACCTTTTTATCTATTGACATTTATGAAAAAAAAGAGATCCCTATCATAAAAATCAAAAAATTGGTTGATAGTATGGGAGATCGAATGGATTTTACTGTAGGTATTGAAGAGAATAGATTTATGAGTAAGAACTGGGCCGATACATCCAGATCATTTGGTATACCTACCATATTTATTGTAAATGATGGTATATTAGATTGGATCGGCCATCCAAAATACGCTGATAGTGTCTTAACAAAAATATTAAACAAATCGTGGAGGCCTAAGTTAGCACGGTTAAAACGCAATAATCAAATCTATTATTATGATTTGGATATGAAGGGTTCAGAGGAATTAGCAAACAGAATAACCCGATATAAAATTAATATGGATGGCAATACGCACGACCGTGTAACGGTTAGCCCTCATTCGGTACTAGTGGTGATTGATGAGATGGTCAAAAATGTTCCTATTTTGAAATTTCTTCCAGGATTTATTACACGTACATTCGATGCTCTATTACAAACAGCCCCCCAGAAAGCTTATGACTTTGCACGGGAAGCGATGGTAACACCTTCTTATTACGATGAACCTCCGTATCTTCTTCTTGTTCAAAAGATCGAGGAAAATTCAGATAAACTAAAAATACCAGAAAACATTTATAGGTTAGGAGCAGAATGTTGTCAAGCATGGATTGATGATGATCCTTATCCCGAGTTGGGGATGACTGAGCGTACATATAAACGAATGGCGACTTTATATAGGCTTGCTGGAGATCTTCCAAAAGCTACCGAAGCAGATCAAAAGGCGAAAGACTTCTCTGTAACGAACAAAAAGCTTTGAAAGGAATGGCAGAATAAACAGGGGAGTTAACGTCAAATGGCCGGATCGATGGTATATGATGTAGAAAGAAGCGATAGTAGTTTAGACTTTGTTGTAAATTGTATACGAAGTTGTCACAAGAAATTTGTTAAAAGCTGCAAAAATCAGCACAGACGGATAAGGGCATATAGATATTATGTCAATAAAACTTTGAAAGTTTAAAGAAAGAATATACTTTTTTTGGTGGAATGCGGAACCAAGATAATAAAATTGTAATGGAAGAATACATTCTATATAAAGAATATGACGCGGTGTCATTAATAAAAAACAATGCTTAATTTTAAAATATGAAAACTGAAATAGATTTATCAAAAATGTCCCAATTAGAAAGACTTAGATTAGCAGCTGCTAAAGTTAAAGGAAGAAGTTTATTCCCAGAAAAGGTTGCTAGAGGAAAAAAGTTGATTGCTAATATCATTTCTTGTCCCGATGAGCTTAGATTTACTCGTTAAAGAAAAGGCACCTTATTGTGTTTGGCTGTAATTGAAGTGATACAGGATATTTTCCTTGTTTATGTTGTGGCTTTTATGAATATGTAATTTACCATTAATCCCGACTAAGGAAAAATCAGGATTAATGGTAAAACACTTTTTATCAAACATAACGTGGTGATTAGGGCACAGGCATAGTAAATTACCTGGATCGTCTGAACCATTATGTGGTCTGCCTAAAGGTTTAATATGAGCGGCTTCGGCATAACCAACCCCATTTAGATCAATTCGTATACCACATACTTGGCAAGTATAATTATAAAGCCGTTTAATTTTTCTTGATAATTTATTGTCTCTAACAATGCGCAATAGTGTAGTAGGAATGCGTGTTGTTAGCCCATTGTCACCAGTTAACATAGTATCATCAGCTACTACATCATCAGAAGGAATTAAATTGGCTAAAGAGGAAATCTTGATTAATTTGAATCTGCATACTCCAAATCCATCATCTCTTTTTTTCCAAGAATGTTCAACTACTTGGTAGAGGCCGCCATATTTGTAACCACTCTTTGGACTATATTGTGATTTATGCTTGTGGCCTCTGGTAACTCTTACAGGAATTCCTTGTAGTTCACTTATAACTAATGCTTTATTACCAGATCTATTAAAAGATTGATCTTCTATCTGTTTTTTCTTGGAATCTTGTCCCCCCATTCCTGTATAGATAATCTCATCTCCAAAATCTTCATCATCTTCATATCCGCCACTCAAGACAATGGAGGCCGCACCTAATATAACATCGCCATCAATGCCTTGTACTGTATTTCTATGTAAGCCAGCACTCTTTAGATCCTCACGATTTCTAAAGATGTCTCCCTCACTTACTCCGATTATATCGCCAAATATGATTTCCGCCATGACAGTTGATAATTAGAAAGAAACGGTAGGATCAATATTTTGAAACTACCGTCGTATTTCTTTCTAAAAATACAATATTTTGACGTGAAAAAATAATCACTCCTGGTTTACTAATTATTTTTGGTTATAGCTACCTCAAGTATAAATAATAGAGTAGTGATTAATATAACACTACCTCTTATAAAGACTATATAAAGGCAAATCAAAGAAAACACCGGCATAAGCTCGGTATGCTTGTTGTGAACTTGATGCTTGATCTATTTTTCTAAGCTGAGGTGTATACTGAAGGCCAGTTGAAAAACAAAGTGGTGTATTTTTAATACCCCAGCGAAGATGCAAGCCTGGTGAAAAAATTTGTGACCATCTCAGACTTTTTGGCAATGCATCTTGCGTATCATTACTCCATCTGTAGGCTAAAGGAGCTGCTATATCAATAACAGAGATAGTAAAAGAAAAGTTGTTGCCTGATAAGGTCCTAGGTTGTGCGTTTGATTTTAGAAAAGACGCCTTTTCATTTGACCCAGTTGGTTTGCTGGAGCCCCAGCTAAAAGAAATTCCAATTGGAGCAGAAAGTCCCCACACAGGTGCTATGCGCTTTATCGAATCAGGCGTTGCCGAACCTAACGATTCAATTCCTCCATAAATACAACGTACGCATCGAGATCTACTGAGTATCTTGTATTTCGTTTTATCTTGTAAGAACTTGGTGGCATCGCATATGACTCAATAACTTTTGATAACTGCTTGCTATCACTAGCCGAAAGAACATCTGTGAAAAATTCGCCTGTTCTTAGCACCATAAGCAAACTGCTTGATGACTGAGCCGTCGTTCCAAATAATCGATCTTTTGCTTGTGGATCGATAACTTTATACATCAGGACTTCAATCGCTGAATCACTGTGCACTTCCAAGAACTTTCGTTTATGCGTTCCTACCGCTAAATCAAGTTGCTTGGAAAAACTATCTGTCAAAACTCTCATAGCCTTCTTATTATCATGACTATCTATCTTCGGAATCTTGTTTTTTACCGAATAATCAAAAATCAACTTATGTACAGATTCATCGAAATCACATTCTGAAGCGTCTAATTTAGAAAGTTGGGCATATAAGGTATTTATGGGATCAATAACTACATTAATCTTATGTGACTGGAGAGCATAAGATTCCCTTGAAAGTTTCCATTGCTTTGTAAGTAATTCATTCAGCCTCGCGGTTCTTTCAGGTAAAATTTGTTCAGCAATCTTTATAGATTCCCGCAACATTAATGCATATTTCTTTTCTTCAGAAAGTTTGTATCCCTTTATTAATAAAGGACACCTTTGCAGAAAGATCTTCACTTGAAATATTCAATTTGTTATCAAGTAAAATATTGAATAAGTGCTGCTGACAATGCCAAAAGCTCATCAATTTTACTGTAGGAGATGTAGCGGAATACATCATTTTCGAGGCTGCTATCCTACGATCTTGGAACTGATTTAGTAAAAGCAAACTTTTTTGTAAAGTTCCCTTAAAAACCTCCCATCGAGCGTCTTCTTTTATATCTACAATTTTCAAGTTTAATCCAGACTTCCCAAAGATTTCATTTTCATACCTAGACCCTAGCATTATCAATAATAAATTCCAATCATTTTATTCTAAATTATTTAAGTTTTGCCATTCTAGCCAATATTTAGGCGAATCTACTGATGTTGGAAAAGTGAATTCTTTATTTATCAGGTTTATGTATTCGAAAGCAGTCTTCACAACAGGGCTGTTGAATGTAATCATGTTGTTTTTACTCTTATACAACATCACTATTTCGGGAAGAGAACTTCCTCTCCTAGCTAATTCTCCTATTGTAACAGCATCTTGAAACATGCTGTAGTTTTCAATACTAGAATGCTTAACCATCTGCGCAACAAATTACTATCTCGAAGATTAATAGACAAATTGTAAAGATCATCGGCTATAGCATTATGCCATACACCACCTAGTCGTGGTACCTCATATGTATTTCCTTCCATCAATAACTTCATTGTTTGTGGAAATATTTCACTAATCAACTGGACATTTTTGGCACTTTTTTTTAAAATCTCCATAAATGAAATTGCCACCTCCTGCGAAAATCGTTTAGATAGGTATATCGCAAGTGCATCACTTTTGAAAAAAAAAATAAAAATCATGGCAGTTCGGGGTTGATTTACCTTGATGGCATTTGATTCATAACAATCATTTAACATCTGCCAATGCCAGATCATCTTCATATTGCTTAATACTCCATTTCACTCCCCACTGACTTACATATTCTGCTATCGGATTGAGACCCACAGATGCTCTTCTTTTGTCAACATTTTCAGGTTCAACCATTGGCTGTACAAAATATTTACCTGTCTTATTATTAAGCATTAGCTGGCTACCATAAATCTGCTTTTGACCTTGTCTTCTAGCCGTTCTGTCTTCTAATAAAGCCAAACTTGCTCCTCTTGCTTTACCTTCTGCTACGGCCTTTCTCATCATCGGCAGATAGCGCAATTGTGTTTGAATATCTGCATGCTGGATAACAAGAAACAAAGTGCGGTTACCCTCCTCTCCTATATCTTCCTTCCCTAACCAGCCATATTGATCCAGAATAGCAGTAATTCTTTTTGTATTGACAGAATCCATTTTGTTCATTTGGTGTACATGTGCCATTATCTGGGCAGAATTCCGTCCATATTTTTGTTCAACCCCATCCAATTGATACCTTAATAGTTGGTCATTATAATTAATAGAATCCAGTTTAGCAACTAACTTAGTGTTTAGGTTTTTAAACTGGGCATTAGATAATGAATCTTGTTTTCGCTTGTTATCTTTAGCGTTTAACGCAATACTTCTCCATCTCGCATCATTTTGCAGTTGTGTAAAGGCTGTATCTGTCACCAATTTCAAATATTCACCATAATTATTTTTTACAATTTTATCGAGCTGATGAAAAGCAGAATCGGGCTGGCCTGCCATTGCCCAGCTCCGTGCAGCATCATAGCGATGATCTAATCGGCCACGATTACCGTTCAGTAGAAATGCGTTAGCGTATGATTTAGCAGCTGTTATATATTGTTTATCATTGAACAATTGCTTTGCTGCTACTATATTTTGGTCATAAGTTATGGCCGACTGTGAATAGCTATGTTTCGAAAAAAGGAAAATAAAAACAAGGCAGATTAAGAATAACTTTTGATTTTTCATATTTCTCAGCTGTTAACAAATATTGAATTCATGTTTACCGGACATAAATAACGTTAATAATTGTTAAGTTTTCCTTCCATCACAAATATTCCTTTACATTTAATTATTAACGTAATCAATTATGAAATATATACCCTTTTTTGCGGTCGCCGTCTTAATGGCATACCAGTCAAACGCACAGGTTACTAAAGAACAAAAAGTGGCCAACCTCAGCACATTTGCAAAAGTATATGGCTATGTAAGATATTTTCATCCTTCAGAAGAGGCGTCCAAAGTCAATTGGGAACAATTTCTTTATTATGGTGCAAAAGAGGTTGAAAATGCAGGAAATAGCAACATACTGAAAGAAAAGCTAAACAATTTATTTAATCCCATTGCACCATCAGTAGTGATATCCGGACAAAAGGATGCATTGGATGTTAAATCTATCACTCCGAATGATTCTACCTATAATCAGCAGATTACGTGGCAGCACTATGGTTTTGGAGTCGGACCAGGAATGTATAAAAGTATTAGAACGAACAGGACTGTTGCGACAATTGATATGAACACCCGTGGTTTTGGTGTTGTGACCAACTTTATGAATGCTACACCTTTTCAGGGCAAAAGAATACGCCTGACAGGTTTTTTAAAGGCAGACGTAAGCAACGGACAGGCGCAGATGTGGCTTCGGGTTGATAAGCCTAATAATAAGTTTGGGTTCTTTGATAACATGGATAACCGGCCAATTAAAAGTCCGAAATGGAAGATGTATGAAACTATCGCAATGGTCGACAAAGATGCTACACAGATTGTTTTCGGTGCTTTCTTGAAAGGAATGGGCAAAATGTGGGTTGATAATTTTAAGGTTGAGGTGGAGGAAAATGGTAAATGGACGAGTGTGCCGATTAAAAATCCATCTTTCGAACTCGTTGAAAAGGATAAACCGAATGACTGGACAATGGGCTCTCCCGGTTATAATTACGCAATGGTTAATTCTGATATTCCTGACGGGAAGACGGCATTGCTGGTTACAGACAATACCATTTATAAAGTCGAAAAGCAATTGTTTGATGTTAAGGCAACGTTTGGTGCTACCATTACTAAACCAGTGGGCAATGAGCTTAATGTTATTGTGCCGCTGGTATTGATGGGAGATACGCAGTCGACTTTCCCATCGGCTGATCCTTCAAAGTTGAAAGGCTTAACTGAAAATATGGCTAAAGCACAACCGGAAAAGGTAAGCGATCAGGATCCATACGTTCGGTTAACCGGTCTTATAATTACGTGGAATATCTTCCAGCACTTTTATCCGTATCACCAGGAAGTTAAATCAGATTGGATGGCACAACTGCCTAAAGCATTGACCGCAGCTTATGAGGTTAAAAATTCAGATCAGTATTTGGAATTGTTGGGACAGCTGACCGAAAAACTGAAAGACGGCCATATTTATATTAGTGGCGGCAACTATCTGAACAGCTATAATGTGCCATTGGCCGCTAAATTTGTGGAAGGCAAGTTGGTGATCGCTCAGATCGACAGCCTTCCCGGTGCTAAAGGAGATTTGGGTCTTAAGCCTGGTGACATTATTAGCCGGATTGATGGCAAACCTGCGATGGAAAGATTTCAGGCAGTGAGAAGCACAACATCTGGATCTGAACAATGGAAAAATGTAAGGGCATTAACACAACTTTTTAATGGTACGAAAGAATCCGAATTGTCGCTCAATTACCTATCGGCCTCAGGTGAAGCAAAACAGCTGCAATTAAAACGAACTATCGTCAGAAACCATATTGACACCACGACTATTAAAAAACTGGACAATGGCGTGTATTACCTGAATATTGGCACTACAGAAATGAAGGCAATCAAGGCACGGTTACCGGAGCTCGAATCAGCGAAAGCTATTATTTGCGACCTTAGAGGTTATCCAAAGAACAACAATGAGTTCATCAACTATCTTTTAACTGTTAAGGACGATAATAAATGGATGTTTGTGCCACAAATCACCCGTCCGGATTATGAAGGTGTAGCATACGAATCAATGGGCTGGTCTATGGAACCAATGAAACCACATCTGAACGCAAAGATCATATTCCTCACTGCCGGTGGTGCAATAAGCTATGCAGAAAGCTATATGGGTTTTATAAAGCAGTATAAGTTGGCAACCATCGTCGGACAGCCAACTGCAGGTGCCAATGGCAATGTAACGTCATTTACTTTACCAGGTGGCTATACCATTCGCTTTACTGCAATGAAAGTGAAACAGCAGGATGGAAGTCAGCTTCAGGGAATCGGAATACAGCCTGATATATTAGTGAAAGAAACCATTAAAGGCGTAGCCGAAGGCAGAGATGAGTTTTTGGAAAAAGCATTGGAACAGATTAAATAACTAATTAGATCAAAACTTCTACCTAATTTATTTTTAACATGCATAATCAAATTAAAGATATCTCAACTTTCTACGCTGGCATGATGGGAAGGCATGGCGAAATCAAAATTAAAAAATGTCTTCTGGTGTGATCTAAGATTTGCATCACGCCAGAAGCATATTAAATAAACACTGTGAGTGCTGTCAATAGAGCTGAAGCCCTACCCGGTCACTTTTAAAGAATCAATGAGATCTTTCATTAATCCCAAATGAAACTGAAGTACTATTGGACTTCCCGGAAACGTACCGGATACCCTTGCTATCAGTACCGCATTTGATCCAGACTCCTCGTACTTGAGTGGTTCCATTGAAGATTGATAAGCCTGATTTGCATGTTCGATCCACTGGCGAATTTCGTCCTTGCCAGTATGTACTTTGCCTTCGTCATGTACAATGGCGGATTCAGTAAAGCATTCTGTATAAGCTTTGCTGTCATAATTGTTCTGCGTTTCTACGAAGCGCTCTACTACTTTAGGTAATTCCATAATAATATAATTAAGTTTTTAAATAGTAGGTACCGTTCCGCCGTCAATGACGAAATTTGTTCCTGTTAAGTAATTGGCTCTTGGAGATACTAAAAAGCCAACCAATTCGGCTACTTCTTCTGGTTCGGCGGGCCGTCCGTAAGGTATTCCACCCAATGCATCCATGACACTTTGCTGAGCTTCTTCTACAGTACTATTCGCATTTCTTGCAATCTCGTCCAACCAGGCTATTGATGCTGTTGTATTGATCCATCCTGGCGAAACGGTTAGCACGCGAACACCTTTTGGCGTAACTTCATTGGATAAACTTTTACTGTAATTGATTAATGCTGCTTTTGCAGCTGCGTAGGGCAAGGTAGAATCGTATAACGGCAATTTGCCTTGGATGGAAGCAATGTGAATAATAACACCACTTTTCTGGTCTATCATTTGCGGCAAAAATCCCCTGTCAAGCCTAACAGGAGCAAGTAAATTAGCTTGTAGAGTTGATATCCAATCCTCATCGTTCAATGCTGAAAAACCTCCGGCAGGTGTCGATGAAGCACCCAGGTTGTTGACCAGGATATCAAGCCTGCCATAGGTTGACAGCACGTGGCTGATTACTTTTTGCGCATCTTCTGCCCTGCTTAGGTCAGCAGGAATAAAATAAAGGTCTGCATCCGGCTGTTCGGATTTGTTTCTTGCCGTAATAACCACTGTTGCACCAGCGGCTTTTAAGCGTTCCGCAATTGCTTTCCCTGCACCTTTTGTACCCCCTGTTACTAAGGCTATCTTTCCTGATAATTCGTTGCTGTAGTTGAATTGCTGTTCCATATCTTTTTTGTTGTAGTACAAATCTCGATGGTACGCGGATAGCAAACAATTGCGGGGTTACGAATCAAATAGGGATAAATTTATCCGTATTGATGCCTTCTTGGGTTTGCCGTATATTCGTATTTATGTACATAAAAAAGACTACCCCTACACTCAATTGTGGACTTGACCTGGTAGGTGAAGTGCTGTATGGCAAATGGAAGATCCGTATTCTTTGGTTTATCCATATTGGAAACTTGCGTCCAAGCGAACTTCAGCGGAAGATTCCAGACGTGACCAGACGGGTGCTAAATGTGCAATTGAAAGAATTAGAAGATCATGAATTGGTCATTAAGAAAATTTATCCGGTATTACCCCCAAAAGTTGAATACAGGCTTACTGACTTTGGTAAAACACTCATCCCGTTGATCAGTTCCATCGGCCTTTGGGGTGATGAATATCAGGATCGGCTGAGAAGGGTCATTTTAAAGCACTGCGAATCAGCATTAGCTGAACCAAAGAAAACCTTTGACCAACCTCGTACAGCTAAATCATAGTAATTGCGTCGTGCAGCGGCTATAAAAACCCTTCATCTCTGAAGGAGAAATAATTGTATTCAGCGGTAAAAAAAAAGGTTGCATAACAATGATTTTGAGTTCAGGTTTGAAAATCTGAATCTAGGTATTTGGGGCATATTTTCAGACAAAAATAGCAAGGGTAAGTCTGCCGTATTGGAAGTGATCAAATGGTTGTTTTAAGGGCAAAGTATCTCAAGGTGGACTTCAGGACGGGTGAAAAGCTTGATCAAATATGCCGGATTGAGCTTTAAAGTCCATCAAATGGATCATTTGTCCTATAATAACTATGGCAGCCGAAAAGCGGGAAGCGGAAAATTGTTACAATACGCTTTTTAAAGAAGCTTCAGGCAGCAGCGTATGTGAATGCTGTATGATCAAATAATTACTGATCCTCGGATGATTGCATATTAAGGTGGAGATAACGGGCACGTTTGGACGCCACGCTATAAATTGAACTAATCATAAATTCCATCATTTCTTCAATGATATTTTGCCTCTATAACATTTAGATTATTGATTCACCTGAATTGAAATTCCATTTTTGACTAATACGGAGTTTACTGTCGAATCCGGTATTGTTGGGGAGTTCGGCCCACCTTCTTTTTAAATAGCCTGGTCAGATGTTGTGGATATTTAAAGCCAAGTTCATAGGCAATTTCGCTTATCGAGCGACTATCTTGAAAAAAGCGTTCTTTTGCCAGGTCAATCAATTTATTCTGAATATACTCCTGAGGTGAAGTACCCGTTTCTCTTTTGATCAGATCCCCAAAATATCCTGGCGAAAGATGGAGTTCATTGGCAAAATGAGCAACAGTTGGCAAACCTAAAGTGGCTGCCTTTCCTGAATCAAAATAATCATTGATGGATTCCTCAAACCGGGTCAGCATACCTTTATTCACTTCTTGTCTGGTCGTGAACTGTCTGTCATAAAATCGCTCACAATAGTTCAGTAGCATTTCAAGACTGCTGATAACCAATTTTTTGCTATGCTTGTCAATAGGGTGCCCCAGTTCATAGCTAATTTTTTCAAAACATTCGAGAAGAATCTTTTTTTCCCTTTCTGAAACATGCAAAGCCTCTTTGGATCCATAGGAGAAAAAGTGATAGTCCCTTATTGCCCTGGCCAGGGCGGTACCTTTAATAAAATCAGGATGGAAGGCAAGTGCCCACCCGTTTGGACGGATCACAACACCCGGTTCATCAAAACCCGCCATTTGGTTGGGCGCAATAAAGATCACTGACTC
>Ga0247803_1000834_pt1 | contig 16378 bp, 15 predicted proteins | sample UWRJL014104B1_FD_180928 | JGI IMG/M metagenome (GOLD analysis project Ga0247803, IMG submission 180928) | Plant litter microbial communities from Arlington Agricultural Research Station in Wisconsin, United States - UWRJ-L014-104B-1 | ecosystem: Environmental > Terrestrial > Plant litter >...
GGTGTGATCGCGGTCGCCGGAGTTGTCCCAGTCGAACTGCACAACGTCGCCGAGCTTCACCTGGTCACGCTGGTCGTCGGTCAGGGCGGTGGCCCGGCCGGAGTCGGCCAGGTAGTTCATGAACGCCGTCGAGCTCACCCAGGGCGAGGAGAAGTCGAAGTCGGAGCCGGTTCCGCTGGTCCACCAGTCCTCGTCCATCGCCCACCCCCTGGCCACCAGGGACTGGCTGGTGAAGTTCACGCAGTCGTTGCCGGTGACCACGCCGTACTCGTCGGTGTTGTAGTCCTTCCAGTGCGCCAGCGCGTAGCTCAGCTGCGCCTGCACCGCGGGGTCCACGTCCACGGGCTCGGCCGTGGTCGCGGGCGTCTCGCGCGGCTCGGCCTCCGCGTCGGACGAGCTGGCGGCGGAGGCGTCGGCCGCGGTTCCCTCCTGGGTCGAGCCGGTTCGATCCGCGCCGGAGGTTGCCAGGGCCACGGTTCCGACGACGAGTCCGCCGAGGACCAGGGCGATGACGCCGATCCGTGCTGGTCGAGCTAAAGCCACAACTACCTCTATTCGAAGGGGACGAATTTTTAAGCCAACCACATGATTTGGTGAAGAGTCTGGGACCGCACCATGAGCCGCCGATGAATTCGGAAGATGCCGCTGGGGAACCTAGACGACGCTCCAATAGCTGACGCTGCCGCCGGCCAGGGCCAGTGATTCGTCTACTGACCTGTAGTCGGTGTTGTTCGTGTGCCCGGCATAGTAAACCTCAACCCCCGACGCCGTGTTCTCCACCCGCGTCACGATGCCGGTGTGGTCCTTGTCGCCGGAGTCGTCCCAGTCGAACTGCACGATGTCGCCCACCTTGACCTCGGCACGCTGATCGGCGGTGAGCGGTGTCGCACGCTCGGGGTGGGCGGTGAGATAGGCGGCGAAGGCCGTGGAGCTGGCCCAGGCGGCGCTGTACTGGCCGGCGCTGAAGGACCATTCGGCGTCCATCGTCCAGCCGCGGGCGATGAGCGACTGGCTGGTGAAGTTCACGCAGTCGTTGCCGGCAATCGAGCCGTACACCTCACTGTTGTAGTCCTGCCAGTGCGCCAGGGCGTAGTCGATCTGGGCGGTGATCCGCGGGTCCGGCAGGTAGGTGAAGGTCAGCGACGGCGCCGCCTGTTCGGCGGCGGCCGGCGTCACGGCCGCGATGGCCGCGCCGACCGCGGGCTCGACGGCCTGGGCGAGAGCCGCGGTGGCGGCACTGCTCGAGGCGGCGTCGTCGCCGGAGGTGCTGATTCCGCCGGCCACCTGGACGGGTTCACCGGTGCTGGCGAACAGGGTCACCGCAACCGCACCGAGGTCCGCCGCGGCAGGGGTCTGCAGCGTCACGGTGTCCGCCGTCGCCGAGACCACCTGGGCAGGCTGGTCGCCGAAGCTCGCGCTGGTCACGGCCTCGAGGTCGGTGCCGGTGACGGTGACCAGGGTGCCGCCGGTCACCGGGCCGGCCGGCGTTCCGTCGGCGGCGAGTACCGTGCTGCGGATGATCGGAACGGCCGGGGCGATCACGGTCGGCATCGAGATGGTGGCGGTGGGCGTCGGGGCCGGGGCGACCTGGGTCGTTGCGGCGGCGAGGTCAGCCTCGGCCGTGAACACGCCACCATCGACGAGGAGGCCGGCGACGATCGCGACGACCGTGGTTCCGGCGGTGAGGCTGGCCACGATGATGAGGTGGCGTTTCTGCTGGGCCCTCTTGTGCTGGCGTTTGAGCTGACGGCGGGTGGATTTTCGGGAATCAAGAGAGGGAGCGGGGCGCACAGAATCGTTTCTCGTCGGCGGGGTGGGGACCCGTTAGGGAAACATCTCCGCATGACAAGACCCTGTGGAGAACCTCCGAAACCCATGCATGAGCATGGAATCGGTGGCCTGATTCAGCCGTAGGACGGTGCGGCCGGAAGGCCGAAGAACTCCTCGAGGGTGGTGACCCCTTCGTTGTGCATCTCGGTGGCCAGGTCGATCCCGATGTACCGGTAGTGCCACGGCTCGAACTCGTACCCGGTCACCGGGATCTTGTCGGCCGGGTAGCGCAGCAGGAACCCGAACCGCCAGGCGTTGGCGGCGAGCCACTGGCCGTGCGGGGTGTCGGCGAAGCAGGCGTTGAGGGAGCATTGGCCGGGCTGGGCGCTGATGTCGATGGTGAGACCGGTCTGGTGTTCGCTGGTGCCGGGCCGCGCCGTGCTCAGGTCCGCGCCGGCCTGACCGAGGTTGCCGACATCGTTGTTGTAGACCCGGGTCTGGGCGTCGAAGCTGCGGTACGCGCTCTGGGACTGCAGGGCCAGCCCGGTTTCGGCAGTGAAGGCGGCGAACAGGGCCACGACGGCGTCGGAGGCCTCCTGCCGCAACTGCGGCGGGTTGGCGAACGGAATCGGCACATCGACGAGGTCGTCTGGGGCGTAGTCGGCGGGGTTGAGCGGGCGGAGCTTGTCGACGACCACCCAGATGCTGTTCGGGTCGTCGATCGACCGGGCCGCGCGGTCGAAGGTGGGTGCCGGCGTCGGGTCGGGCGAGGCCGACGGCGACGGGCGCGGTGGCTGGGCCGGTGCGCTGGCCGGCGGGCTGGCCGACGCGACGGCGGATGTGGTCGGTGCGGTCTCGCCGGATGCGGCGCGCCCGGTGAGACCGCCCAGGATCACGGCTCCTGCGCCGGCGATCACCAGGAGTCCCGCGGTGACCGCGACAAGCGTGCGTCGACGGCGCACGCGCGGCGACGCCCCCCGGCGCGATTGTTCTGACACGATGCCGAGCATATCCTGCACCGACGACATCCCCGCGCCCGCAGCGCCCAGCGACCCTGGGCAATCGAGGGCGGGGAATTCCTCCGCCTCCACCCCTGTTGGACCAGGTATGCGAATCGTTGTAGCTGGTGCCCACGGAAAAATTGCCCGATCCCTCAACCGGGAGCTGTCCCGCGACGGACACACCGTGATCGGGTTGATCCGCAATCCGGAGCAGAGCGCCGATCTGCTCCTGGACGGAGCAGACCCCGTGGTGCTGGACCTGGAGAACAGTTCGGTCGACGCAGTGGCGCAGGTCCTGGCCGGCGCCGACGCTGCGGTCTTCGCGGCCGGCGCGGGGGCGGGCAGCGGTGACGCGCGCAAGAGCAGCGTCGACCTGGGCGCCTCGGTGCTGCTGGCCGACGCCGCCGAAGCCGCCGGAGTGCGCCGCTTTGTGCAGATCTCCTCCACCGGAGCCGACCTGGTGCGCCACGGCGCCACGCCCGCCGGCGTGCCGGCCGATTTTGTGGCCTACCTGCAGGCCAAGCTCGGCGCCGAAGAGGACCTCATCGGCCGGGACCTCGCCTGGACCATCGTGCGGCCGGGCACCCTCACCGACGACGAGGCCACCGGCACGGTGCGGCTCGAGCGCACCGGCCCGGACGAGAACGGTGCGGTGCAGCCGGAGACCCAGGGCAGCATTCCCCGCGCCGATGTGGCCGCGGTCCTGGCCGAGCTGCTGCGCACCGGAGCCGGCGATCGCACCGTCCTGCACCTCATTTCCGGCCCCACGCCGGTGACCGAAGCGGTCGCTATCTTCGCCTGACGAGCGGGTCCTTCGCACTCCTGACCCTCGAAGGGGTCCATTTTGTGCTGCGAACATAACGAATCGGTCCTCAGTGGCCTTTCGTGAGAGCGCTCTCTTGACATTGGCTCCGGCGGGGTTCTATGGTGGGCATCACACGTGAGAGCGCTCTCACAGCTTTTCTTCGGCGGCGCTCCACACCACCAGCACCACACACACAAAGGAGTGACCGTGAAGCGTTTCCCGCGCCCCACGATTGTGGCCGCCGTTGCCGGCGCCGCAGCCTTCGCCTTGCTTGCCTCGGGCTGTGCGCCCGCAGGTGACTCGAGTGAATCAGATGGCGGCAAGATCAAATTGACCGTCGCCACCTTCAACGAATTCGGCTATGAAGGCCTGTTCGAGAAGTACATGGAAGAAAACCCCAACATCACCGTCGTCGCCAAGAAGGCCGCGACGTCGAACGAGGCCCGCGACAACCTCACCACCCGGCTCGCCGCCGGCAGTGGCCTGAGCGACGTCGAAGCCATCGAAGTTGACTGGCTTCCCGAGCTTCTGCAGTACTCCGACCAGTTCGTCGACCTGTCCAGCGACGAGGTCGAGGGCCGCTGGCTCGAATGGAAGGAAGAAGCCGCGACGGACGCCGACGGCAACCTGATCGCCTACGGCACCGACATCGGCCCGGAGGGCGTCTGCTACCGCTCCGACCTGTTCGCCGCAGCCGGCCTGCCCACCGACCGCGCCGAGGTTGCCACTCTCCTCGGCGACAGCTGGGACAGCTACTACGCAGCCGGTACCAAGTTCACCGCTGCCGGCACCAACGTGCCGTGGTTCGACTCCGCCGGAGCCACCTGGCAGGGCGTCATCAACCAGTTCGACAACGCCTACGAGAAGGATGACGGAACCGTCATCGCCACCGAGAACCCCGACGTGAAGGCCGCGTACAACAGCGTCCTCGACGCCAGCGGCACCCTCTCGGCTCACCTCCAGCAGTGGAGCGACGACTGGACCGCGAGCTTCCAGAACGATGGTTTCGCGACCATGCTGTGCCCGGGCTGGATGCTCGGCATCATCGAAGGTAACGCCGCCGGCGTCACCGGCTGGGACATCGCCGACACCTTCCCCGGTGGCGGCGGCAACTGGGGCGGTTCGTACCTGACCGTTCCCACGCAGTCCGAGCACCCCGAAGAAGCCAAGGCGCTTGCCGCCTGGCTGACCGCCCCGGAGCAGCAGCTCTCGGCGTTCGCCTCCAAGGGCACCTTCCCGAGCCAGGTCGACGCTCTCGAGAGCCCCGAACTGCTCGACTCGACGAACGAGTTCTTCAACAACGCACCGGTCGGCCAGATCCTCGCCACCCGCGCCGCGGCCGTTGAGGTCACCCCGTTCAAGGGCGTGAAGTACTTCCCGATCAACGACGCCATGCAGCAGGCCCTCACCCGCGTCGAAGACGCGACGATGACCCGCGAACAGTCGTGGGAACAGTTCGTCACTGACGTGAACGCGCTGGGCTAACCAGCCGGTTCGCCGCACCACGCAGTACCCGCCAGGTGGAGGCACCTGCCTCCACCTGGCTCCCTTTCGTTCAACCTGCTCCCACCCTCAAGGACTCGAATGACAGCCGCGACCGAAGTCGATGCCCGCGCGATCCGCCGCATCGCCTTCAACCACCGCCTTTCCCACTGGGACGTGAAGCTCTCCCCGTACCTTTACATCTCACCGTTCTTCATCGTCTTCGCACTGATCGGGCTGTTCCCCCTCGGGTACACGGCCTGGGTGTCGCTGCACGACTGGAACCTCATCGGTGGCCAGGGCGACTTCGTCGGTCTCGAGAACTTCCAGACCGTGCTCGCGCAGCCGTACTTCTGGATCTCGCTGCGCAACACCTTCAGCATCTTCCTGCTGTCTGCCGTCCCCCAGGTGATCGCGGCCATCGCCATCGCCGCGGTGCTCGACTTCAACCTGCGCGGCAAGACCTTCTGGCGCATGGGCGTCCTGCTGCCCTACGTGGTGGCCCCCGTCGCCGTCGCCCTGATCTTCAACGACCTGTTCGGTGACAAGTACGGCGTCATCAACCAGCTGCTGAACACCGTCGGCCTCGAGTCCATCCGCTGGCACGTCGACGTCATTCCCAGCCACTTCGCGATCGCCACCATGGTCAACTTCCGCTGGACCGGCTACAACGCCCTGATCTTCCTGGCCGCCATGCAGGCTGTGCCCCGCGACTACTACGAAGCCGCGATCATCGACGGCGCCGGCCGCTGGCGCACCTTCTGGTCGCTCACCGTTCCGCTGATGCGCCCCACCATCATCTTCGTGATCATCACCTCCACCATCGGCGGCCTGCAGATCTTCGACGAGCCGCGCATGTTCGACCAGTACGGCCAGGGCGGCGCCAGCCGGCAGTGGCAGACGCTGACCCTCTACATCTACGAGTTGGGCTGGAACCAGCGGAACTTCGGCCGGGCCTCCGCCGTCTCCTGGCTCTTGTTCCTCATCATCATCCTGATCGCCGCGCTCAACTTCTACATCAGCCGGAAGATCAGCGCCACCAGCGACAAAGCCATCAAGGTTCGACCCATCAAGGCACGAGGAATCTCATGAGAAAGACACGTTCAATCGGCGGCCATGACCGTCGCCCGGGCTTCTGGGTCTATGGCGTCCTGATTGCCGTGCTGGTGGGATCGTTCTTCCCGATCTGGTGGTCCTTCCTGATCGGCAGCCAGGATGCGGCCGCCATCAACAAGAACGGCATGATCTTCGTGCCCGGCGGGAACTTCTTCGCCAACGCCGCCACCGTCATCGACAGCATCCCGTTCTGGAACGCCCTGCTGAACAGCATCATCGTGTCCTCGGCCGTGGCCCTGAGCGTCGTGGCGTTCTCCACCCTGGCCGGCTACGCGTTTGCGAAGCTCAAGTTCCGCGGCCGCGAAGGCCTGCTGGTCTTCGTGATCGCCACCATGGCCGTGCCCACCCAGCTCGGCATCGTGCCGCTGTTCATCGTGATGTCGCGCCTCGGCTGGACGGGCAGCCTCTGGGCCGTCATCGCCCCCGGCCTGGTCACCGCGTTCGGGGTGTTCTGGATGACCCAGTACCTCAAGGACGCCCTGCCCGACGAGCTCATCGAGGCCGTGCGCATGGACGGCGCGTCGATGATCCGCAGCTTCTGGCACGTGGGCCTGCCCGCGGCCCGGCCGGCCGCCGCGATGCTCGCCCTGTTCGCCTTCATCGGCACCTGGACGAACTTCTTCTGGCCGTTCATCGTTCTCGACCCCGGCAACCCCACCCTGCCGGTGGCCCTGCAGCAGCTGCAGGCCGCCTACTACGTGGACTACTCGCTGGTGCTCTCCGGTGTGGTGCTCTCGATCATCCCGCTGATCGTGCTCTTCGTCTTCCTCGGCAAGCAGCTGGTGGCCGGCATCATGCAGGGCGCGGTCAAGGGATGACCAGGGCCTTCCCGGCCGACTTCCTGTTCGGTGCGGCCACGGCGGCGTACCAGATCGAGGGCGCCGCGCACGAAGACGGCCGCACCGACTCGATCTGGGATGCCTTCAGCCGCATCCCCGGCACGGTCGTCAACGCGGAGAACGGTGACGTCGCCTGCGACCACTATCACCGCTACGCCGACGACGTGGCGCTGATGAAGGAGCTGGGCCTGGGCACCTACCGCTTCTCCACCTCCTGGGCGCGGGTGCGCCCGGACAACGGGCCGGTCAACCCGAAGGGCATCGACTTCTACTCGCGCCTGGTCGACGAGCTGCTCGGCGCGGGCATCAAGCCGTGGCTCACGCTGTACCACTGGGACCTGCCGCAGGCGCTCGAGGAGAAGGGCGGCTGGGCCAACCGCGACACCGCAGAGCAGTTCCGCGACTACGCCCTCTCGGTGCACGACACCCTCGGCGACCGGGTCGGCGTCTGGACCACGCTCAACGAGCCGTGGTGCTCCGCCTTCGTCGGCTACACGGCGGGCGTGCACGCGCCGGGTCGGCAGAGCAAGACCGACGGCCTCGCCGCCGGCCACCACCTGCTGCTCGGCCACGGCCTCGCCGTGCAGGCCCTGCGTGAACGCGACAGCAGCCTGGAACTCGGCATCACCCTGAACCTCACCGTGGCCAAGCCGGTGGACCCGTCCCGCCCCGGCGACGTCGACGCGGCCAGGCGGATCGACGGCCAGATCAACCGATTCTTCCTGGACCCGATCTTTCGAGGGAGCTACCCCGCAGACGTCCTCGATGATGTGGCCCACCTGGACTTCGCCCGGTTTGTGCAGGACGGCGACCTGAAACTCATCAGCCAACCTCTCGACACCTTCGGCGTCAACTACTACAACGGTTCGCTGGTGAGCGACCGGCCAGACGAGTCCCCCCAGCTCTCACACGACCCCGTCGGACGAGTGAACAGTTCGCCGTTTCCCGCCGCGGACGGGGTGTACAACCACTCCCAGGGGCTACCGCGCACCGCGATGGACTGGGACGTGCAGCCGGACGGGCTGCGTGAACTGCTGGTTCGGGTCGCCACCGAGTACACCGGCCCGGCCGGCACCGACCTCTACGTCACCGAGAACGGCGCCGCCTACGACGACGTCGTGGCAGCGGATGGCGCCGTGCACGACGCCGACCGCACCCGGTTCCTCGAGCTGCACCTCGGCGCCGTCCTCGACGCGATCGACGAGGGCGTGGACGTGAAGGGGTACTTCTACTGGTCGTTGATGGACAACTACGAGTGGGCGTGGGGGTACCAGAAGCGCTTCGGCATCGTGCGTGTGGACTACGACACGCAGGCGCGCACGGTCAAGGACAGCGGCCGCGCCTACGCGGCCATCATCGCGGCTCGCTCGCTGCCCACGGCAGCGGAACCAGTTCTCGCAAAATAGAATGTCCTTCATGACAACCGGAACGCGCCAGACGCGTCCAGCGCAACCGACACTCGAGTTGGTGGCTGAAGCTGCCGGCGTGTCCCGCGCCACCGTGAGCCGGGTGGTGAACGGTTCCACCAAGGTGAGTCCGGAGATCGTCGCGGTGGTCACCGCGGCGATCGAACGGCTCAACTACGTGCCCAACCGCGCCGCCCGCTCGCTCGCCAGCCGGCAGACCCAGGCCGTGGCCCTGGTCGTCCCGGAGGACATCACCAGGTTCTTCGGCGACCCGTACTTCGCGGCCATCGTGCAGGGCATCACCCGTCGCCTCGACGAGAGCCAGTACATCCTCAACCTGCTCGTCGCCTCCAGCGATCCCAGCCACAAGACCATGCGGTACCTGCGCAGCGGCAACGTGGACGGCGCCCTGGTGGTCTCGCACCACACCCGCGACGAGTTCCTGACCGATATCGAGTCCCTGATCCCGCTGGTGTTCGGTGGCCGGCCGTCGGTCAACTTCGGCCCGAACACCTACTACGTCGACGTGGACAACGTCGCCGGCGCGCAGGCCGGTACCCAGCACCTGCTCGACATCGGCCGGCGGCGGCTGGGCTCCATCACCGGTCCGATCGACATGCCCGCGGGCATCGACAGGTTCACCGGCTTTCAGAAGACCCTGGAGCAGGCCGGCCTGCCCGCGGATGCCGTCGAGCACGCCGACTTCACGGCCGTCTCCGCCGCCGCGGCGATGCGCCGGCTGCTCGAGCGCCGCTCAGACCTCGACGGCCTGTTCGTGGCCAGCGACCTGATGGCCACCGGCGCCCTTGACGTGCTGCGCGAGCAGGGCTACGCGGTGCCGGACGACATCGCGATCGTCGCCTTCGACGACAGCCCGGCCGCGATCGGGGCCGCGGTGCCGTTGACGACGATCAGCCAGCCGTCCGCCGAGATGGGCTTCGCCATGGCCGACATGTTGCTGCGGTTGCTCACCGGAGACCCCGACGTGCCGCACCGCAACATCATGCCGACCCGGCTCATCCAGCGCGCATCGGCCTAGGCTCGGCGCCCTAGTCGAGCTGCGGCACGACCTCACGGGCGATGAAGTCCAGGTGGTCGATGTCGGCCAGGTCCATGATCTGCAGGTAGACGCACTCCACACCGTCGGCGGCGAGGGCACCGAGCCGGTCGACGACCTCGCTGGTGGTGCCGGCGATGCCGTGGTCGCGGAGCTCCGCCGGCTCGCGGCCCACCGCGGCGGCGCGACGGGTGAAGTCGGCCTCGTCGGCGCCGGCCACCGCGATCAGCGCCGTCGAGTAGACCAGCTCCTCAGGGTCGCGGCCCACGGCCTCGCAGGCGGCCCGCACCCCGGCGAACTTGGCCGGGATGTCGGCGAAGTCGGGGAACGGCAGGTTGAATTCGGTCGCGAACCTGGCAGCCATCGCCGGGGTGCGCTTGGCGCCGCCACCGCCCACGATCACGGGCACCCGGGCCTGGATGGGCTTGGGCAGCGCGGGCGAATCGACGAGGGTGTAGTGCTCGCCGGCGAAGCTGTAGGTCTCGCCGACGGGGGTGTCCCACAGGCCGGTGATCACTTCTAGCTGTTCCTCGAGCATGCCGAACCGCTTGGCCGGGAACGGGATGCCGTAGGCCAGGTGTTCCTGTTCGAACCAGCCCGTGCCCAGGCCCAGCTCCACACGTCCGCCCGACATCTGGTCGACCTGGGCGACCTGGATCGCCAGGACCCCCGGCGGGCGGTAGGTGACCGAGGACACCAGGGTGCCCAGGCGGATGCGCTTGGTCTCGCGCGCCAATCCGGCCAGAGTGGTCCAGGCATCCGTGGGCCCGGGCAGCCCGGAGACATGGTCGCCCATGGCGAGGTAGTGGTCGCTGCGGAAGAAGGCGTCGAAGCCCAGCGTCTCGGTGGCCTGCGCGACGGCGAGGAGGTCGTCGTAGCTGGCGCCCTGCTGGGGCTCGGTGAAAATGCGGAGTCTCATGCTCCCAGTCTTGTCTCCTGCTCAGCGTCGACGAAATCCACGTCGGGCAGGGCGCCGAGCCTCTCGTGCATCACGGCGAGGGACTCCGGGTTCTGGTCGATGAGCACGAACTTGCGGTTCAAGGCCGCCGCGACGGCGCCGGTGGTGCCGCTGCCGGCGAAGAAGTCCAGCACCCAGTCACCCTCCCGGCTGGAGGCCTGGATCATGCGGCGCAGGATGCCGACCGGCTTCTGGGTGGGGTAGCCGGTCTTCTCCTTGCCCGTTGGCGAGACGATCGTGTGCCACCAGACATCCGTTGGCAGCTTGCCCTTGGCCACCTTCTCGGGTGTGACCAGGCCCGGCGCCATGTACGGCTCCCGGTCGACGGTGCTGGAGTCGAAGTAGTAGCTTCGGGGGTTCTTCACGTAGACCAGGATCGTGTCGTGCTTGGTGGGCCAGCGGTTCTTCGATTTGGCGCCGTAGTCGTAGGCCCAGATCAGCTCGTTGAGAAAGCAGTCCCGGCCGAAAAGGGCGTCGAGGAGCACCTTGGCGTAGTGCGCTTCGCGGTAGTCCAGGTGCAGGTAGAGGGTGCCGTCGTCGGCCAGCAGCCGCCAGGCCTCGATCAGCCGCGGCTCCAGGAACGCCCAGTAGTCCTCGAACTGGTCGTCGTAGCCGAGCAGGTCACCCTTGATGCGCTCGTAGCGTTGGCCCTTGAAACCGGTGATGGTGCCGGAGGCATGAGCACCGCTGGCCAGGGTGCTCCGCACCGAGGTGGTCGCCTGCCGTTTCTGGCTGCGGCCCGTGTTGAACGGCGGGTCGAGGTAGATCAGGGTGAACGCGCCGTCGGGCAACGTCGGCAGCACCGCCAGGTTGTCTGCCTCGATGACTCTGCTGGGAGAGAACTGAGTCCACGCGTTTGGCATTCCCTCATTCTGTCAGTCGGCCTACGCTGATCCGATGACGATCGACAAGTTGACCCGTGAGGACACCACCGCCGAGGTTCGGCATGAACCAGATCTTTCGCGCTACACCCTCTGGCAGGACGGCGAGCCGGTGGGGCTGGCCGACTACCGGCTGGTGGGCCAGGACCTCACGTTCACCCATACCGAGGTCGACCCGGCCAAGCGCGCCAACGGGCTGGCGAGCATCCTCATCGAGCAGGCGCTGGATGACGTGCGCACCCGCACCGACCTCACCGTGGTGGCGGCGTGCCCGTTTGTGGCGGACTGGATCGACCAGCACGCCGAGTACCAGGACCTGCTGCGTCGCGGTAAGTAACGCCGCAGGTCAGGGGACGCGGCCGATCCACGCGTCGGTGCTGAACTTGCTCTCGACCAGGTCGGCGGCCTTGGCGTATTCCTCGTCGGTGATCTCGCCGGGTGTGGCCCCGTAGAGGCTCGTGAAGGTCTGCTTCATCCGATCGATGATCTCGGCGCGGCTGAGCCCGGTCTGGCTGCGGAGCGGATCCACCCGTTTGGCGGCGCTGGTGATGCCCTTGTCGCTGAGCTTCTCCCGGCCGATGCGCAGCACCTGCACCATCTTCTCGCCGTCCATGTCGTAGCTCATGGTGACGTGGTGCAGCACGGCGCCGCTGCCGAGCCTCTTCTGGGCCGCACCGCCGATCTTGCCGGTGGGGCTCGTGATGTCGTTGAGCGGCTGGTAGTGCGCGTCGATGCCGAGGGATTTGAGGGCCGTGATGACCCACTCGTCGAGGAAGGCGTAGGAATCGGCGAAGCTCATGCCGTGCACAAGCTCGGTGGGCGCGTAGATCGAGTAGGTGATCACCGAGCCGGCCTCCATGAACATGGCCCCGCCGCCGGAGACCCGGCGTACAACGGTGAAGCCGTGCTTTTCGGCGTTGACCGGGTCGACCTCGTTCTTCAGCGACTGGAAGCTGCCGATCACGACGGCCGGTTCGTTCCACTCCCAGATGCGCAGGGTGGGGCGGCGGCGGCCCTCGCCGACCTCGACCGCGAGCACCTCGTCGAGGGCCATCTGCATCACCGGCGGCACGGCCTTGGTGTGGATGAGCTGCCACTCGTAGTCGCGCCAGCCGCTGGCGTGGGCGAGCGAGCGACGGATGGCCACGGCGACCGACTCCGGCGAGAAGCCGAGCAGGGTGGCCTGCGGCGGCAACGCGGCCCGCACGGCAGCCGCGATGGTGGCGGCGTCGCTGTCGGCGGCGAGGCCGTTCACCGCGGCGTTGATGTCCTCGAGGGCGTCATCCGGCTCGAGAAAAAAATCACCGGCCAGGCGAAAATCGGTGATGATATTGTCGACGACATTCAGATCGACCACGACGAGTTTGCCGCCGGGGACCTTGTATTCACCATGCATGAGCCCAGCCTAATCGTCGGCGGCAGACTCCTGGGCGGGGGCGGGCAGCCGGGCGTTCAGCCAGGCCACCAGGTCGGCCAGCACCTCGGCGCGGTTGGTCTCGTTGAAGACCTCGTGCCGGGCGCCGGAGTACACGATCAGGCTCACGTCCCGCAGCCCGGACCGGCGGGTGTACGCGGAGACGAGCTTCCTGGCGCTGCGCTCCCCGCCGACGGGGTCGTCGCCGCCCACCTGGATGAAAACGGGCAGGGTCGCGGGGAGCCGCCGGGCCGGGCGGCCGAGGATGCGGGCGGCGTCACGCAGGCCGAACAGCGTGGCCAGCGGCACGCTCGTGGTGAGCGGATCGGCCACGAACGCCGCCGCGACCGCCGGGTCCCGGCTGAGCCACTCGGCACCGGTCGTGCCGAGGTGCTTGTGCTTGCGGTTGAGGTCCCCGCTGTCGAGGTAGCCGGGCCAGCGGTATGCGGTGCCGGTGAGGACGACGGCCTGGTAGTCCTGGGGATACTCGTTGAGGATCATCTGCGCCATGAACGACCCCCAGCTGTGGCCGAGCAGCACCAGCGGCACCGCCGGCGCCGGCAGCGCGGACTGCCCGGACAGGGTGGACGGGGTGGACAAGGCGGACCCGGCGGGCTGGGCGGACTGAACGGACGGCACGGGCTGAGCGCCGTGCACCGCCGCCTGCTGCAGGGCCGCCTGGCGGATCACGCCGGTGAAGGTGTGCACGGCGGCGACCGCCGCGCGCAGGCCGCCGACGCCGAGCCGGCCCAGGCGGGCCGCGTCGCCGCCGTGCTGCAGCATTCCGGTCTGGCCGTGCCCACGGTGGTCGTCGGCGTAGACCGAGTACCCGGCCGCGTTGAGCGCGCGGGCCACCTCGCGATAGCGCAGGGCGTGTTCGCCCACCCCGTGCACGAGCTGCACGATGGCACGGGGGTTGTCGACCGGCCAGGCGTAGTAGACGATCGGGACGCCATATTCGTCAATGAAGGTGGGCACGCGCTCATTCTGCCGTAACTGGTGCCCGTGCGGACATTTGCGCCCGGCACACCGGGTGCAAATGTCCGTTTCGGCAACAGTTGTGGCGGTTGGACGGGATTCGGGCCACGCGGGAATCATTAGCATGGCTAATTTGTTAGGCTAAGTAATCATGTCTGAGAGTCACACTGCGCCCCTGCCCCCCGCGCCAGCTCCTCCCGCCGCCGCTCCGCACGCGAAGCGGCGCTCGGTCGCCGAGTTGAGCCACGACTTCAGGCTCGCCAACGGCCGGCTGGCCCGCCGGGTGCGTCAGGAGCAGGCCGACAACGAACTCACCAGCGGCCAGTTCTCGGCCCTGGGTGCGGTCTTCAGGCTCGGCCCGATGACCCTGAGCGCGCTCAGCGAGGAGGAACGGGTGACCCCGCCCTCGATGAATCGCACCGTCAACGCGCTGGTCGAGGCCGGCCTGGTCAACCGCGCCGGCTCGGCAGAGGACGGCCGCAAGGTCGTGCTCACGGTCACCGACACCGGGATGGTCCTGGTGCGCGAAACCCGCAGGCGCCGTGACGACTGGATCGCCACCCGCATCCTGAAACTCAGCCCAGAGCAGCGCCAGACACTGGCCGCCGCCACCGAAATCATGAAGGAGCTCGCCAACAGTTGAGTGCAATGTTCCGCTCTATGAGCGTGGTCAACTACCGGATCTGGTTCGCCGGCGCCCTGGTGTCCAATGTGGGCACCTGGATGCAGCGCACGGCCCAGGACTGGATCGTGCTGACCCAGCTCACCGACTACAACGCCACCGCGGTGGGCATCGTGATGGCCCTGCAGTTCGGGCCGCAGCTGCTGCTGATGCCGTGGTCCGGCCTCATCGCGGACCGGTTCGACCGACGCAAACTGCTCATGCTCACCCAGACCCTGATGGGCGCCCTCGCGCTCGGCCTTGGCCTGATCACCGTCACCGGGGTCGTTGAACTCTGGCACGTCTACCTCTTCGCGCTCGGCCTCGGCATCGTCGCCGCCATCGACGCACCGGCCCGGCAGACCTTCGTCTCCGAACTCGTTCCCGACGACAGCCTCTCCAACGCCGTGGCACTCAACTCGGCCTCGTTCAACGGCGCCCGCCTGATCGGCCCCGCCGCGGCCGGCCTGCTCACCGTCGCCGTCGGCGCCGGCTGGGTGTTCATGATCAACGCCGTCACCTTCGCCTTCACGGTCGTGGCGATGACCCTGTTGCGCACCAAACAGCTGCGCAAACAGCCCCGCGCACCGCGTGAACGCGGCCAGCTGATGGCCGGCTTCCGCTACGTCTGGCATCGGCCGGACATCGTCGCGGTGCTGATCACGGTGTTCCTGGTGGGCACCTTCGGCTTCAACTTCGCCATCTTCACCTCGACCATGGCCACCGTCGAGTTCGGCATGGGGGCCAGCGAGTTCGGCATGCTCAGCTCGATCATGGCCGTCGGCAGCGTCGCCGGCGCGCTGCTGTCGGCACGGCGCAACCGGCCCCGGATGCGCCTGGTGGTCGGCGGCGCCTTCTTCTTCGGGCTGACCTGCCTGATCGCCGCGCTGATGCCCAGCTACCTCACCTTCGCGATCTCGCTCGCGTTCGTCGGGCTGACCTCGCTGACCCTGATGACCACGGCTAACGCCTACGTGCAGACCACCACCGAACCGGCCATGCGCGGCCGGGTCATGGCCTTGTACATGGCCATCTTCGCCGGCGGCACCCCGCTCGGCGCCCCGCTGGTGGGCTGGATCGCCGACCAGTACGGCCCGCGCTGGGCGATCGGCGTCGCCGCGGCCTCCGGCCTGATCGCGGCCGCCGCCGTGATGTTCTGGATGGTGCGCTACCAGCGCCTGCGCGTGCGCATCCGGCCGCGCACCGCGCCGCGCACGGTGCCCCGCCTGCGCGTGCGGCACCGCGGCGACGGCCATCCGCTCACCTCGGCCATCCGCACGGTCACGGCCAGGGCCGACAGCGCCAGGCAGGACCGCGACCGAGAGACCGCGACCCGCGAGATCGCCGTGGTGGAGGCGACCAGCCCGCGCTGACGCCGGTCGCACCTCCCGGCGAGAACTCGGCAGCGGGAACGATTAAACCTCCGGCCATCGAGCGGGAGCGCTCCCCGGAAGTGTGTCCGGCCGCCCACCTCACCGGTGCAGCCGGGGCCACCCGGGTCGCGGCGGGCTCGTCGCCTCGTCGGCGGTGCCTCACCGGCCGGTCGAGGCCCGCACGACGAGTTCGGGTTGGAAGACCACCTGCTCCGGCACGAAGTCCGCGCCGTCGGCCGCCTCGCGCAGCAGCAACTCGACGGCCGTTGAGCCGATCAGGGCGCTGGGCTGGCGGATCGAGGTCAGCGGCACGACGGCCGCGGATGCGAAGGCGATGTCATCGTAACCGATCAGGGCGATCTCCTGCGGCACGCGCACCTCGCCGAGCATGCTCAGCGCCTGCAGCACGCCGAGGGCGAGCAGGTCGTTGGCCGCGAAGACAGCGTCGGGCCGCGCATCCGCCGCACGCGCCCGCAGCGCCTCGCCGACGGCTCGCCCGTCGAGCACCGAGAGGGAACCGGTCTCGATGACCTCCAGGGTCACGCCCGGATGCTCGGCCACGGCCTGGCGGGCGCCCTCGAGACGGTCGGAGACCTGGCGGATGCCGTGCGGCCCGCCGACGAAGGCCAACCGGGTG
>Ga0247803_1000835_pt1 | contig 16369 bp, 13 predicted proteins | sample UWRJL014104B1_FD_180928 | JGI IMG/M metagenome (GOLD analysis project Ga0247803, IMG submission 180928) | Plant litter microbial communities from Arlington Agricultural Research Station in Wisconsin, United States - UWRJ-L014-104B-1 | ecosystem: Environmental > Terrestrial > Plant litter >...
TTGAAGACAGTTGAAGAAGAAGACGATCAGTTCGGCGTCTGTCAGTGGGACAAGTGGAATCTGAACCCCTACAGGCGGTATCATGTTTGTGAGATTATGTGACTCCCGTTTGTTCAGAAACGTCTGTGATCTGCGACTACCTCCTGGTGTCGTAGGCGTAGGTGGAATTCCAGGCGTAATTTCGAGCCCGTTCCACCGTCCTGTGGTCGAGCCAGTCTGGTGTTATATTAGTCAAGGTTCTACTGCCATGTGAAGCAGCTCCGAAACAAGGTACCCACCTCTGGCGCTGGAGTTAACGGAGTTGGTAGCCCGACCGAAAATGGTGGCAACAATTCATAGCTACTCGTGCTGGCGCTCGGCGTCTGGTCGGGATCCCGCTGATACTGGCTGCGCTCTGCGCTTCCGATACCTACGCCTACTGCAAATCCTTGGTCCTGCTTCTCCACATAGGACTTGGAGCGGGTGTTACACTGCTCCAGGCTTACTATGCGATGCTCCAAATTGCTCACGTATTTAAAGAGTCCCTCATTCAGATTAGTGACCTCAGTCACGACACCCTGCAGCTTTGTGACTGGTATTCGTCAGTCCCAAGTCCAACACTTCATTACTAGTAACTCACTTTGCTGCTGCTGATGGGTAAAGGATTCCTCGAGCGTATGAATTCGATGCTGCACCGCCTGAAGAGCGGACTGCAGAATGGCAGAGCTACCCTGGTAGGCTGCGTCGTGCTCGGCTAGAACTCGATGTCAATCAATTTGTCCTGCAGTACAGGACAAGAACTTGGTCCCTACTTACAAACCATTTGCACTGGTGATTTCATGGAGGAGTTTTCGAAGCTCTGATGCCATTGGTCATGCGTTGGGTCGTTGTTCTCCATCTTGGAGCGCGGTATCGGGTGTTTTGTGCAGAGCTTCGTCGCGAACGGAGCAGGAGTAAAGTTGCTTACAATCGAGAGGTCCAAAAGGACGCGCTCTTTGACAATCAATCTCCGGTTGTCAGGTGAGCACGTGTATGGTGAAGCCTAGCGCAGGTAAACAGCAGCAGATACTACTAGTGCGCAATGAAAGTGTGCGCAGATTGAAGCAAAGAGAAGAACTTCAGTGAATCTACTCACAGAGTCGCTTTCACCTACTTGCGCCTCGCAATAAGTGGGCCCAGTGGCAGGCTTCTCTCAACAGCGCGCTGTGTTCGCTCTCACCAACGTTTGTAGGACAGCGATATGCGTACCAAACCGTATCGTTACCGCGATCGTGCCCTGACCTAAAGTAGCTACCACGAAGGATGCAAAATATGGTGTGTCGTACCTCAAACTTCTGTCGCCAGTCACCGAAGCGCAAGTTTCCGAAAGTCTGACAGCAGATAAACCTTGGGCGAACATCTCGTAGATTGGAGTGGTTGCGTCGCAGCTGTTACGAAGACCCGTTACGCGGTGTGTGAGCGTAGTGACGGTAGCCTCGTCATGGGTTATATAGTACCTTGGTGCTTTCACCGCTTCGTGCCTGCGTTCGAATTCACAAGAAAAGTTTCCGCTCAGGTATAGTGTTTGAAAGCAAGGGTTCTGTCTGTAGAACAAGAAAGTTGGCTCCTGACGTCACCCCTCATTATGAGAGAAGTGAGAGAAGTGGTAGAACGTGACATGAGATGTATATCATTAAACTGGACGTCTAGGACGAGGCTGTGAGATGGATGAGAGAACATATGTATGATTATGACTGCTGCACGCAAAGGTAGTTGCGAAAGACGGACGATTGGACGAGGTAGCGGGGCACATGCCCTATTCAGATTGAACAGACCACCAAAGCTTTCTCGAGGCTGATTTGATCGCGAATTCATAACTGTACCTGACCCTCGTTCATGACCCTGCAATCAATCGCTTTTCGGCTTCTGCCTACCACTTGCAGCACTTCGCGCGATCCTTCGTCAGTTCCTAACATCACCCACTCAGGTCGGTCGCGAAATCAAGTCAGAAAATATTGGCATAGGTACTTGTTGTTTTCTACCAAAATTTGCTTGCCCAGGTATTCCGACGAAGTATCTTATGCCCGAGCGATTCATGTGGAAGGAGGGCAGGTACAATGGTGAGGTTGCAAGAAACCATTGTGCTGAGCATCGAGCGACACGCGAAAAGGGAAGGCAGCTATATTATGGAAATCATATAGAAATATGCTACAGAAAAGTCTATGTAGGTACTATCAACGAGTGGCGTATGGGCTCAGCTCCAATATATATATAACGAAAAATGCTGGTGGTCATGATGCATCCATGTGTCGATCAACAACCCATGCTCCTTCCATCTTCCACAATCCTCGATGTTTATCTCTAAGCGTGAACGTTGCCAATCTCCATCCTCTTCTTGAGCTTGTAGGCAATGGCCCTCTTGCGCGCCGCCGTCGACTGCGTGAAAGCGACGGATCCACCAAAGGGACCGGCAGCAGCGCCGTTCCTGACACGAGCGACGCAAACGTTGTTGACACCAGCGACGGTGGCATCGCAGGTCATGCCAGCAGGCATCTGGATCTGCATGTCGAACTCGGTGCTGGTGGCGAGCGAGAGACCCTGGACACCGAGGCCGGGAACGTCCTTGGTGACAGCTGCGGACTGGAAAGCCGCCTCGTCAGTACCACCGGAGGTACCATCGACATCAGCGGTGAAGGGACCGGCGCCATCCTGGTTGATCTGCGGGCGTGTGTCAGTTGTGTGATCTAACGGGCTGTGCAAGTGAAGCAAGCTCACCTGGCGGAAAGTCATATCGACAGTGCCATCGTCAGCCGCAGTGGGCATGCCACTGGTGGCACCCGCACCGGCAGCGGCTGCAACACCGGACTCAGGGGCACCCTCAGCCTTGGTGCCACCGCCACCGAGCAGACCAGCAATTCCGGTCGCACCTCCACCACCACCGCCGCCGCCGCCTCCAAACAGAGCAGCAAGTTGACGTCGGCGAGCACCTCCCTGAGCATTTGCGGGGATGTTGTCCTCAGTACCAGTGGCACCAGAAGCACCTTGGTTGGTAGGCGGCGCCGATGCTGCAGCGCCGGTGCCCATGAATGCGGCGATCATGACCGCAGCGTCAACGGGGCCGTTGCCCTGGGTTTTCCCAAGAGGTCCACACTTGCCGGCTGCAATGTCACGGTCGCGAATAATAGCAGTATCTGCCTGAGAGCCGCAGCCGTTGGAAGAGCAGTCGCGGGGAGTACCATCGGCGACGGTAAGACCAGGCATGTTAACACCGTTGGCGCCGTTCATGGAGACGACCATGCCGTGAGCGGAGGCATAGGATACCAGGGTGGCCGCGATGGCGATTTGCTTGGTAAAGTGCATCTTGAAGGATGGAAGGGTGTTTGTGAGGGATTAAATAAGTAGGTAATGAACACGATAGTGAAGAAAGCGGGCAATGATTGATTAAGCCACAGACTAGCTGAATGGCAAAGAAAGTGAAGAAGAGGAGAAGATGAAATGGAAGTCTGATGCTGGATGATGATTCAAATGGTCTGCTTCCTCGTCCCATATATACCTTCAGAGATGCTTCTGCTTTCTTTCCTCCGAGTACGGTATCCACATAGGCAAGTCCCGCGCCATCCAATTGCATCGTCGTAACGCCTCCAACATTCTCGGAGAACAACTGCCTGAAGAGCCAAGGGCTTGGTTGTGTGAAAACATGCAGCGTGTTTTGCCTCAAGGTGGGATGCCGAATCGCGAAGGTAGGCTTGGCTGTGCGATCGTGTTTCCACACAGACACATACCGCCAGTTCGAGTGCAGGCCGGGGTGGACCGGATGACTGGGTAGCGCTGTGGAAGGTCGGAAGAATGTTTGGAGTGGGTGTGGCTTGTATCTCGGCGCATTCTCACAGAGTTTCGTTCGTGTGTTCGATTAAGGTTTCGTTACCACAGTGGAGACCGGCTGAGCGGCTGAACCCTGTATTAATCAATGCTTGTTTCTTGCATACGGTTGGCCTTCCAAAAGCTGCCTGCAGCGCTTGTTCTTGTCCCTGTACGAGGAGGCTCTTCTGTTTGCCTGGGCAATCCCGAGATGGGCCGTCAAGCGTCCGAGAGGCTACATTATCGTCGCCATGGGCATCCACGGGGTCCCGAGAAGTCTCGCACCGTTATCTCACAAAAGGAAACACGCTATTCAAATAAGCTGTGGCTGACTTTCGCCGCAATGCTTGATGTTTCCGGAGCGTTCTTGGCATTGATTTACCATGGTTTCATTCCGCGTTTGGCCACCATAAATAGGACAGTTTCTCAAACTCGCGACGCCATGTTCGAGTGTTTGGAAACCGCGTGCATTTCGGTGCCGAGGTTGCGATTTGCTATCCACCCCCGCCTCCTCCTCCCCCTCCGCCACCTGCGATAGCGCCGAGTCCATTCGCTCCAGCTAACCAACCTCTCGAGCTGCCTCTCAGACCAACGGCATATCGGGCATTGGACTCTGCCGCCCAAGCCGGCGAATTACCATATTGCTTGATTAGGGCTTTGTTGATGGCCTCTTGGCTGTTCGGGTCTGGGTCCTTCTTTTTCCGCCAGTGCAGCAGATTTGATAGCTTGTGCAGCATCGCGGTCGGGCAGGGTCGCCCTCGGCGTTCGACTGCGATGTAGCGCGTGAGGGAGGTGGGTACGGAGGCTTGTGTGGTGGTGTGAAGGTGTGAAGGTTCCGGCTCGGGCGTCATACCGTACGGCAGATGGTTGATCCGGCCCGATGTTGGTGAGTGCACAGCCGAGGCCTGTGGATGGGAACGTGACGTCTCTCCTCTCCTCTCCCATCCCACCATGGCCGTCGAGATTCTGATCGTCGGCGCCGGTGCCATTGGGGCCTTCTACGCCTCACGGCTCGCCCAGGCGGCCGGCGTGCGCGTCTCGGTCGTCTGTCGCTCCAACTATGCCGCCGTGAAGCAGCATGGCTTCCACATGACGTCGCCGCAGTACGGCGACTACACCTTCACCCCCGCGCGCACATTCGCCCACGCCGACGAAGCGCGGCAGAGCGGCGTAGGGTGGGACTACATGGTGGTGAGCACAAAGGCGCTGCCCGACGTGAGCGACGACTCGGCCATCCTCGAGGGCTTGGTGGGCCCCCAGACAGCCATAGTGCTGATACAGAACGGCCTCGGCGTCGAAGCACCCTATGCGCAGCGCTTCCCACAGGCGGCCATATGCAGCGCCGTGACCATCGCGTCGTGTGCGCAGACGAGCCCCGGCCACATCAAGCACAACCGCTGGACGCGCATCAACAGCGGGCCGTATCTGCCGCACCTGGACATAGGCAACCACAACAACAAGGCATCCGATGCGCGCATCACGAAGCAGAACGCCGCCTTCATCGCCCTCCTGTGCGCCGGCGGCATCAACGACGCCGCCGCCTACTCCCACGCCAAATTGCAGATGGTGCGCTGGCACAAGATCGCCATCAACGCATCCATGAACCCCTCCTCGGTCCTCGCTGGTGGTGTCTCCAATAGCGCCATGTCGCTCGACCCCGAGCTCGCCATTCATCTCAAAGGCGTCATGGAAGAGGTGCTCGCGACCGCCCCCAAGATCCTCGGCACCCCCTTGCCAGACGAGTTTGCGAGTCCGGACAAGATTCTCAATAGCACACAACGCAACACAAGCGGGAGCAAACCCAGTATGGCCCTGGATTGGGAGCAGGGTAAGACGATGGAGCTCGAGGTTATCCTAGGCAACCCTATCCGCATCGCGCGGGAGAGGGGTTTTGAGATGCCCCGCATGCAATCTCTGTACGCACTGTTGCGCATGGCTCAGCACGCGAGGGTCGAAGCGAAGGGAGAGAGTAGATTGTAATCTTCATTTTGAATCTTCTGCGGCTGACCAGGGTGCCAGGGTGCTGATACTGTTGCCAAATGCCATTGACTATGTTGATGTGACCTCACATATCATGAACTGCGGACTTGGACGTTATTAAAACTCTAAGGCCGCGCACTACTTCAGTCTTCTAGATGCGCTTGCAGTTCGTATACCGTAGCTGAAAGCACCAAGTCCACATAGTCCACATCTCAGACCCGTTCAGTTGGAGGAACTGAACGATCAAGCATGAAGGTTAGCACGTATTGACAGGACGGATGAATAGACAAACTTGAATCCACTACGGTCTGTGTGTGCAATGCATGTGAAATAACCTGATAATAACAACCGGTAAACGCCTCTAACCTGATAATAACAACCGGTAAACGCCTCTAACCTGATAATAACAATCGGTAAACGCCTCTAACCTGATAATAACAATCGGTAAACGCCTCTAACCTGATAATAACAATCGGTAAACGCCTCTAAACTGAAGAAAAACCCGGCCAGAATGGAAAAATTTGCTCCCACTATGCGGAACTCCACTGAAAGCGCTGCTCCCGCTTTTATTCCCATAACCTCTCATAGCCTACATCCACAACACAGCTTTTTGTTACCTCGTGTTAAATTCATCAAGCTTGCAAAGTCCTTGCGCATCGTTTACAACCGCACCATCTGCCACCTCTTCGAACTCGCACGTGTAACCACTTGCGCATTCCACACCAGCAAATCCACCGCACACCTTGCCCTCAGCTTCGGGTGGAGGTGGATGGACATCACAGTCGAAGCATTTGTTCATGTAATATTCGGGTAGAGGTGTCGGCAAAATCGGCGTAGGAGAAGTCTCGGGGTTGGTGGAGTTGGATGCAGAATCCTTGTCGATGAAACAAAATGTGTAATCAGCAATCTTCCCGGGAGACTTTTCCTGACAGAGGTAGCCAGGCGGGCACTTCGCTTGTCCGCGACCACACGATTGAGTTCCGTTGGCGGGGCGAGTAATAGTAGGAAAGCTTCCACTGAGAGTTCGAGTAGGTTCAATGGGAAGAACGCTCATTTCTTCGCATTGTGATGAAACTTGTGCTAGAGTGGTGCAACCGGCGGCCTTCAGTCTTGCATTGATTTTCTCGACGCTGGCGCGTTCGCAGGGGCATTTCTGGTGCATTGGTCAGATTTGAGAAGGTAAACATTAAATACGTTTAAGACTCACCCCTTCCATAGAAGTAACGCAGAAGTTAAGTTCGTAGGCGCATGCCTCAATAGCTTCAAGATCTTCCGGAGGCGGAACGAGTGGCGCTGCCATGGCGAGCGAAAGGATGGATGCAAGGATCAAGGAAGATCTCATGATGGTGATAAGGATGGTGTTTGCGAGACGACTGTAGGGTATAAAGAAGTGTGGTCGGTTCGTACACCAAGTGAAAAGCCATTGCTTTCTTCATACTTATATTTGTTAGGCCTGTGAAACAAGTCCAGCATCTGCAAGCCGTAGGAAGCAGTTGGACACTGGGACGCAGTTCCGTCGCCAAGATACGGGATCCTGACTGTGCGAGTATGCGTCTTGGTAGTCCGTTAAGTTTAGAAATAACCCAAAAAGGTTATCGGAAGAAGAAGACGGGCAATAGCGGGTAAGCGCACTCAGGGTGGTTACGTTTGTAATAAAGCTAGATGAGAGGATGGGTACGGATTTGAGGTGTAAGATTGTTTGGTTGTCAGCGGACGCTTGTAAATGACCGTCGTAATACGGACCCGGAGATCTTGGCGGGGGAGATCAATGTCCGACTCCGCTCCCATCCCACCCATCAGCTCTCCTTCGCCCCAACGCTCTCCTCAAGATCCACTCCTTCGCACACACCTCTTCTTCTTCTTCTTCATCTTCGCTATCCCTCACCAAATTATTTAGCATTACCTCGTTTTCTGGCCGATAAAAGTACACAAGACTGTACCTAGTCACCTCGCGTTGCTCACCCAGGGCGGCCACAACTTGGTGAACATCGCTGCGCAGTTTCCCGGATGAGAACTTGACCAGCGCATCGCCCAGATTGACAATACAGTGGCCTGGCAGTGGACGCACATACGTCCAATCATCCTTGCAAAATTTGGTCTCTACTGCGGAGTATGGTGTCGAGGAAACAGGTTTGTAGCGGTTTGATACTCTCTGGTAACCTGACTTGGAGACCACCTAGTCGGTTGAAGAGCACTGCGACGCTACCAAAGTCTGTATGTTCGCCCAATGCTACGCCTTCAGTTGACTCTTGCGGAGCGTGTGCCTTGACGAAGCCCCTTGCCACCCGCGCTGAATTAAAGGCCGCGATGAGAGCATAGAGTAGAACGCGGGGTAAGTTAACCTCGGATGTTGAGACGACGATACATGCAGTAGCATCATCACTACCAGTGAACAGACAGATGAAGTAGGAGAGGATATGGGATGAGGTTTCATCCAAAAACGCATGCGACGCTTCTCGATGATCTGCATATCTTGAACGTGAAGACCTGCAGCCCCACCATACTTAAGTATTTCGGTTCGCGTTACTTTGAGCGGCACATGCCTGGCACCGATGTCAAACTTTGACAATCATTGCCGAAGTCCAATGTAATACTCCTATTGCGTTGTCCAAAGTGCTGGACGTCGAGTCAAAATTGAAGTGATAACTCGCTAAGAGTTCAACCGACTAGACAGCGACTCCAGCATAGGGCAGTACCGGCCAATGTTCAGCCTTAATGCGACGTTGAACGATGAACAGGACGACATTTCCAGTCCATCCAATTTCGATGGTGACTGGCTGTACTCTACAGCGTCCGCAGATGAGGCAGTAACACATCACGAGTGCGAAGGACTATGATAGTCTGATGGCGCAACACCTGCAGTCTTTGGCAGCAGGGAGGGCGATGGTAGTTCCCTGCAGTGGGACTTGTTTACAGACAGTAATAGAAAGATGACGTTTTGAGACGATGGTTTGGAACCTCATTTAGCAATGAATAGTAGGGTGAAGATAGATGTCTCTAAGAAGGTGGTGGGGGAGAAAAGCGTAAACCCGTTTGTAACGAGATGCTGCTTGGAGTGCGGGGCTTCATGGGCTGTCGGGTCGGTGGACTGGTCCAACGTTTGTTGAAACTACTGTCAAGTCTGTCACTGTGGACAGTTATCCAGTGGAACTTACGGCGAATAGCTAGGGGCAAGTAAGACTAACCACCACAATTAACCTCCAATGGCTACATTAGTGCATATACAAGCAAAGATACGTCTCTTTCTTAGCGCCTTTTGATATGGGGTTTCCATTGCTTATACTGTCCAGAACACAATTCTCCTCACGAGCGGAAAGCATCATCTTACCCGCGAAAGGTATTTAGTCCAGCTGACCATGCTTGAACTCGGCACGGATTGCTATGAGAAGAAAAGTTTCGTACCAACACGCGGATTGCCCACAGTCTAGGTATCTGAGGAGGTGAGTCAAGCGCGGAGTTCTCTACAGACAAGGGTCACTTGCTGCTGTTGGCTTTGCGGGGCTCTTCACTCCGCCATGTTCCGTAGATGTACTGCCCCTCCTTAATTAGATCGTGCATATTTCACAGCGTACATACTCGATGCCATTTGTGAGATTATCTATCAAATCATGCTTGATACCACCGTGTCCATGTATTAAATAACACTGCCTAGGAGAGACCTGGCATACACACTAGCTTATCGTGCAACTCTCTATACACACAGGGTCACGTTAATCTAAGAAAGAGCATTATACAGAGACCAACATGCACTTCCCCACATCATCTTGCTGTCTCAAACTCCTTACAGCCGCAGAAGCATCCTAATCATATCCACCTTCTTATCATCATCTCCTTCCCCACCGCTCCCGGCCCCAGCTCCATCCTTCGGTCCCACAGGACTCGTCGCAGCAAAGAAAAGCACTTTGATCGCAATTGCAAAACCTGCATGTAGCGCAAGCACAACGATGAGAAGGACCTTCGATGTCTTGGCTTCGGTAGAGGAAAGTACAGGGTACAAGTTCCGGAGGAGGAAGAAGGCGGATGCAGCGAAGCCGAGAGCGACGAAGAGGATGTTGAGAACTATTTCAAGGGAAGTGAGTAGACGGCCATATACAAAGCATGGACAAGACTTACGGTTAATCGGACTACAGCTAGCCAGAGCCACCGGAATCCAAATCAGATTCGCATAGCCATACAAACACACACACTCGAGCAGATTCGCACTCTCGCTCCCATACCACTTCAGCACAGCCCACAGCGCCGTCGGCACCAATCCCGTATACCCATACACCATACCCGCGCCCCCACTCAGCAGCTTAAAGTCGTACGCAAAGTGGTCTTTGCCCTGGTGCGCCAGGTACTGGCTTATAGTCCCCGTAAGGAACAGTATAACAACCACGGTCGTGGCGATCCATACCGGGCCGTACAAATCGGGATTGCCTTCCAACACATCGAGGAAGTTTGCGCGCGGATAGAGAGTAGCTCGACACCTGTTTATCACCGACGCCGTGTCGACGTCGAAGGCTTGGGCGTAGAAGGAGAGGGTCCAGAGGTAGTGCTTGCGCGACGACGAAGCGGCGGCGGGTGTGGGGAGGAAGCCGGCGGTATCGGGCTGGATCTTACTGCGAGAGTTGGGCGCAGTTTCAAAGTCTACATCGCAGCTTAGCGACGGCAAAAGGGAGCGTCGAGGGTGAGCTTACTGGAGCTGTGGAATTCAAGGTCCTCTTGGAGATCAGTGTGGCCTAGGTCGCCCTAGAGTTTGTAAGCCTTGCGCAATCAGATACCGGAGCGGTTCTAAAGTGGAAGTACCTCCTGGTCGACATCCACGACAACGTCATATCCTCTGTTGGCCATGGCTGCGGGCAGATGCGTACTCGGGGATGAGGTGAGCTAGTCGAAGCTCTGCGGCCAGATTGCGTGGAGCGTTGGAGTCGCGATGATACGGAGCAGTAACTGAACTTTTGGGGTCGGCGCTTAGTCAGCAAACCGCTCTCATTCAACCTCCTCCACTACAGCATGTCGCTCGACCTTGGGCTCCATTCACTTCACCACATTTGCTTCTCTGCATTCATCTAACTAGCTCCTCGAGAATGAGATTGTATATCGAGGCCATTGTCAGTTTCAAGGTTTTAAATTCTGACCTAGATGAGGAGGTCATCACAGCCGCGTTCTTTGCATTCTAAATCAACTACGGTAGAGCATCCTCTTTCTTAGGTACGATAGGCTCGATGTTCCATATGCTCTCCGCATACTCGTCAATGCACCTGTCACTTGAGAAGAATCCCATCCTCGCCACCGTCGTGATTGCCTTCGTCGTCCACTCCTCCGTGTTCTTGTAGCTCTCGTCGATGAGCTCTTGCGTCTTGATGTACGACGCGAAGTCGTCCGAAACGAGGTAGTAGTCGCCATGATCAACGATGCCGTTAAGAAGCGCCGAAAAAGAGCCCGCATCGCCGAAGGTACCAGAGTGGATGCTGTCAAACACGGTAGCGAGAGCCGGGTCGAGCTCGTATTTCTTGTAGAGGTGAGCGTGGCGGAGCTCATCGACATCTTCGGCGAGGTTGCCGAAGAGGAAGATGTTGTTCTCGCCGATTTCGCGCGTGATTTCGATCTATCATGGTCAGCATGTGAGTCATGGATCAATATCAGAATGCTCACGTTTGCACCGTCGCAGGTTCCAATGATAAGACCACCGTTCAGGCAGAATTTCATGTTGCTCGTCCCAGAGGCCTCAGTACCAGCCGTGGAAATGTGCTCTGAGATGTCACTAGCCGGAGTGATGATCTCCGCCTTGCTCACATTATAGTCCTCCAAGAAGATAACCTTGAGCAGATCGCCAACATCTGGATCGCTGTTGACAACCTTGCCGACCTGGTTGATGAGATGAATGACAGTCTTGGCCATCCAGTAGCCGGGTGCAGCCTTGCCACCAAAAATGGAAACACGGGGCGCGAGCTTTGTCTTGTCTTCGGCCGACATCTTTTTGATCTGCAAGTAACGGTGGATGACGCCGAAGATGTTGAGCTGCTGGCGTTTGTACTCGTGTATGCGCTTCACCTGCACGTCAAAGAGTGCCGCCGGGTTGACGGTAACTTGGTTATGCTCCTTGATATGTTTCGCAAGCCGGACTTTGTTCGCATACTTGATCTCACGGAACTCTTTCCGAAACTCCTTGTCGTCAACAAAGGCTTCGAGCTTGTGGAGGAGCGTCAAATCCTTCAGGAACTCGTGGCCACCAAGTTTGGATGCGATAAGCTCAGACAGCCTAGGATTTGCCTGGTGCAGCCACCTTCGAGGAGTGATTCCGTTGGTCACGTTGGTAAACTTGTCAGGTCCGTAGATCTTGACGAAGTCCTTGAATATGGTGGTCTTGATAAGATCGGAATGCAGCTCAGCGACACCATTCACTTTGTGTGAGCCGATCAAGGCAAGATAGGCCATGCGGACCATCTTGGGTTGAGACTCCTCGATGATGGACACGCGACCGAGCATCTCGCGCTCCTTCGGGAAGTTGCGCTCAACAAATTGCAGGAATGTAAGGTTGATGTCGTAGATGATCTGAAGGTGCCGGGGTAGGAGATGTTGCATGAGTGGTACTGACCACTTCTCCAATGCTTCGGGAAGCACAGTGTGGTTGGTGTAGCCAAAGGTCTTGGTGACGATACCCCAGGCCTCTTCCCATTCTAGACCCTCGAGATCCACCAATATGCGCTGGAGTTCGGGAATGGCAAGCGTTGGATGTGTATCGTTCAGCTGGATCGCGACCTGGGTAGGAAACTCCTTCCACGAGCGCTTCGTCTTCTTGAAGCGGCGAACAATGTCGTATAGTGATGCAGCACACCAGAAGTACTGCTGCTTCAGACGAAGTTCTTTTCCACGCTCGAGGTTGTCGTTGGGGTACAGGACAGCGGAGATGGTCTCAGCACGCTGCTGGTCTGCGACGGAGCTCTCGTAGTCGCCGTTGTTGAACTTTTGGAAGTCAAACTCGCCGCTGGCGGCTTTGCTGCCCCAAAGTCGGAGGTTGTTGCAGGTCGGAGTCTGGTATCCAGGAACTGCACGATTCAGCACTCGGTTGCAATGAATGCATAGTACGATATAACTTACCCGGAACGTCAAAAGCCACGGCCTTGACGATTTCTCCACCCTCCCAAGAGCTCTTTTGCTTGCCCTCGTCATCCTGCCATTTGTTCACGTGGCCATAGAATTGGATATCGACCGTGATATCATGGCGCTGGAATTCCCAGGGGTTGAAGTCCAGCCAGTAATCTGGAACTTCGACCTGGTATCCGTCGACAATTTCCTGCTTGAAGATACCATATCGGTAGCGGAGCCCGTAGCCCCAAGCAGGGTAGTTGAGCGAAGCCATCGAATCGAGGAAACAGGCGGCGAGACGACCAAGACCGCCATTCCCGAGCGCAGCATCGTGCTCTTGTTGAATGACGTCTTCCATGCGGAAGCCCATCTCGCCGAGGCCCTCTGTAGTGCGTTAGCCTTGGGCACTGCGCTTTGTGAAGATGGCAGACGTACTCGTGGCGGTGTCCTTTTGCCCAACGTTGAGCATGGCATTGTCGAGAGCTCGCCCCATCAAGAACTCGAGGGATAGATCTGCTCTTGTCAGCCGTGTCCCACGATTCCCACTTCGCCTCTCGCGGCACTCACAGTATATCCGCTTCTGATCGGAGAAGGTCTGGGTTTGCTGTGTCTTGTTCCAGTCCAGCACCAAGCGGTCTCGGAAGGCCAAGGCGGTGCCGGAATACGCTGCGGTCTCATCGCAGTTGTACATGGACCGGGCCAGTGTCGTCTCGATATGCCTCACTGCTTCCTGGCCGAACTCCTCGGGAGTGGTAAAGGGCTTCGGGGTCTGGAACGGGGTCAGCAGCGGCTACTCACTAACCATCTCCAGCCACATACAAACTTCCTCCATGCTTCCCTCTGGGGCTCCGGAATGCTGGCCTCGACGCTCTTGATCTCGCCGGGTCCGAAGCCGGTCACGGTGCGCTTGTGCTTGGGACGCGTAAAGTGCTGCGGGCCCACGGGCCCCTGGAAATCCGACAGTGGGGCGCTTGTCGAGGGCCGCCTCTCACGGGGGTTTCTCGCCGTTTCTGTCGCCATTTTCAAGATGTCAATGGCAGAGAAGCGGGCGTTGCTGAGGGAGTGTCGATGCGAGAGCGGCGAGGGAGGGGTCGAAGGGCGAGAAATGGTGGACGGCGGGGATGGGCGGGACAGGAGAGCAAGAGGAGCAACAGCAGCAGCAGCAGCAGCAGTTGTGGGAGGAGTGAAGGGAGTGCAGAGGCGTTGTTTGGGCACTCGAATGCGGGGCTTCGAGGACTCGCTCGATCCAGGGCACCGGAGCGATGATCAGGACAGGAGGCCGGGGGAGGGAGATAGGCGGTGCCAAGGAGCAGCTCATGAATGTTTGTTGAGCTCGACATGCAGCTCCGATGCATGGAGCTGTCCGAAGTGGGAAAGCGGGGAGAGCGTGCCCGCCATCACACCACCGCGCCTTGCCGCATCGTCTCTCGCCCACGACTGGCAGCCTCCATCCAATACAAACGTGCGCACGGTGCTGACAGATGGCTCCGACACGTACATGCAATGGAGGGGTGTGTGGTGGTGAGTAGCCATCGACCCAGAGAACTGGCATGCTCTTGACATGTCCACCGAGGTGCAGTGTGCAGTGAGCAGTGAGCAGCGAGCAGTGTGCAGTGTGCAGTGTGCAGTGTGGATGAGCTGCGCTATACCGCATCTGGATAGCGTCCGAGCTACCCCCCAACGCCATCCCTGCTGCCACACCACACCGTCTGTTCTACACGTGTCTGGCCATGGCCATGGCCATGACGTCATCTGCTGATGCACAGGCACCACAGGTGTTGCAGGTATTGCAGGCTCCATGCTTAGGCTCCGAATCCAGACGAGAACAAAGTAGTAGCATTGCAGCCATCGGGTATGATGCTATCAAGGGACGAACACGCAAGTAACAGTGGATACAAATCAGACCAAAAGTTCGAACGCCATAACCTTTGTCCGAGCAGTGCGCTAGACAACCTCGTAATACAATCGATCGTATGAGGTGGGATGATGAGGGGTATCAAGATGATGAGACGCCAAAACGACTCGGTCCACCAACGCCAAACGAGTACAAAAAAGCCGCGCCACGCCCCGCCCCGCCACGCCACGCCATGCCACGGCCTACCCAAAAACCGACGGTCGAACCAGACGAGCGAACGTAAACTCAAGGACTCGGCTCAGGCGTCTGTACGCCGTGGGCCCAAATGGCGACTCCAGAAGTACCCGTGCTGAGCGACAGCCGTGGCCGTCCTTCACCCTTTGCATTCCCAGCGCTGTCTTTGCGCACCAGCGCCGTCCGAGGACAGGCGGAATCGCACGCACGCTGCAAATCCCGTACCCTCCTCTCCACCATCTCTTCACCAATCCGGAAAAGTCCATAGTCCATATCCTGAAGCATGCATGTCTTTGTGAGCTCGACCTCTCGCGCTTCGAATCTTCCCGATGCTTCCATCTTCGTCCAATGGCTGTTGCATCGTCCGTGGTCGTCAAGATAGCCGTATGCAAGCGCGAGTGCCGAGAGTACAATCAAAGTCGGCGAGGCAGTTGACCGTTGCCAGACGTGGTAACCAAAGTGCAAGTCGCAAGGCGACTTTTTAGATGGGCCCAACGCCTCTCTCCACGCCCCTCCGAACCGTGACGAAAGCGCATCGAGAATACATCCCGCAAAGGCAACGACCTCGACGGGCAGTCCTGCTCTGTCCAGGGTAGCACTGATGATGGTGACCTCTGGCGTCCGTGCCGAGACGTTGCGAGGGACAAGGTTGGCAAGATGCGTAGCGTGTACTATTCATAGCCAGTCAGCCGAGGCCCCAATGTTCCACAAAAGTACATCGAAATTCAGGGCGACAACCGAAACGTAGAAATCGGGTCCGCACATCAGGGGAAATGACGTTGGGCATGACAAGGAAGTGATGTTCCCACTTCCAAGCCGTCCCAAGGCCCGGTGCCGCATCTCCACCTCCCAATACAGGCCCGATCCTCGTCGATCCCGACCACGACCTTCCAACTCTCCAAGAAGTGACTGTGAACGCGAGGTGGAGGGAACTAACCTTAGTCTAGGAGCGTGGTGGTGTTGGAGCTCCGAGGTGGAGAGAGGTGGTGTTGACGGTGCTGCTGGGATATGGTGCTCCATGGCCGGTGGAGGGGTAGGAAGGTTGGACAGCGGGACGCAGGACGCAAGATACAATTCTAGAGCATCATCGTCCATATCAGAGAAGTCGCTGCTGACGGACATGGCCGGGGAGTATTCCATGTTTGCGAGTACAGCTCTTCAACTCTTTCTCTCGCAATCGTAGTGCCCAAGTATGCAGTTCAGAGGCTCAGCTCATTCCAGCATCCGCTCGCGTCAACAATGTAGAAAGAGGGAAGCAACGCACAGCCCAAGCCAAAAGCAGAGTGTCAATTCCAGGAAACCGAAAAGGGAGAGAAGAGCAGGAAAACACGAGGGCGACCAAGCGCCTATATACCTTCGGCAAGATGCGAGGCAAGCATAAAGGTGGGATGCGCAGCCGCAGCCTTCAAGCGG
>Ga0247803_1000836_pt1 | contig 16361 bp, 18 predicted proteins | sample UWRJL014104B1_FD_180928 | JGI IMG/M metagenome (GOLD analysis project Ga0247803, IMG submission 180928) | Plant litter microbial communities from Arlington Agricultural Research Station in Wisconsin, United States - UWRJ-L014-104B-1 | ecosystem: Environmental > Terrestrial > Plant litter >...
CATTCTGTATCTAAAGAAATTTTCGAATTGTATCACGATGAAACTTTAGATATGCTAATTACATCTCCGCAACCCGATTTAGAAAATCTTGGAAAATATTACGAAAGCGAAGATTATATTTCGCACACTGATAACAAACGTTCGTTATTTGAAAAAGCATATCACTTTGTGAAAAATATTGCTTTAAAAAATAAACTGAATTTGATCAACGGTGAACAATCTCAAAAAGGAAGAATTTTAGATATTGGTGCCGGAACCGGAGATTTTTTATTGACGGCAAAAAATAATGGTTGGGAAACTGTTGGAGTAGAACCAAGCGACAGAGCAAAAAAAATTGCGATCCAAAAAGGGATTTCTTTTGTGAACGAAATTAGCGATCTTCAAAATAATTCTTTTGACGTGATTACAATGTGGCACGTTTTGGAACACGTTCCTAATTTAGAATTACAAATTCAGGAATTGAAGCGTTTATTAAAACCAACTGGAACATTAATTGTTGCGGTTCCAAATTTTAAATCTTACGATGCGCAACATTACAAAACTTTTTGGGCAGCTTATGATGTGCCAATTCACTTTTGGCATTTCTCCAAAAAAGCCATTCAGTCGCTTTTTGAAAAAGTCGATATGAAATTAGAAAAAGTGCTTCCGATGAAATTTGATTCTTTTTATGTGAGTTTATTATCCGAAAAATACAAAACCGGAAAAATGAATTACATCAGTGCTTTTTTCGTTGGTTTAAAATCAAATTTAAAAGCGGGGAGTACAAAAGAGTATTCGTCGCATATTTATGTCTTAAAAAACAAGTAAAACGCAATTTAAGCGCATTTCTGGCGTTTTCTTAGTGTAAGTGAGGAGTAATTATGTCTTTTTTGAGATAATGTTTCTAATAAAAGCTATGAAAGCCACTTTTGATAGGGTAGAATTATTGACATTTTTCTTTCCATAAATAAAAACAATATCATAAAATTCTAGCATTTTTTAAACTTTATGTTGATGCTATTTATTTTTTTATATTTTTGTCTTCAATACATTAAAAAATTAGAAATTCAAAAAATGAAAAAAGCATTAGTAATTATCGCACTTTCAATTTTCGCCGTTTCATGTACTAAAACTGCAGAAGTAAAGGAAGTAAAAACAGCTTACGTAGATACTTCAATTTTAATGAAAGAGTACACTGAAGCAAAAGACCTTGAAGCAAAATACAAAGGGCAAGCTGAAGAAAAAGGAAGACAACTACAAGCCGAGATTACACGTTTTAAACAAGACGCTGCTAATTTTCAAAGTCAGGCACAGGCAAATGGTCAGGCTTGGGCTCAACAAAGAGGTGCTGAATTGCAAAAAAGAGAACAACAATTGGGTTATGCTCAACAAGCTTTGTCTCAGCAATTGCAACAAGAAAGTGGTGTTGAAATGGATTCTCTAGTAAGTGGAGTTAAAAAATTCATCAAAGATTACGGTAAGAAAAACGGTTATTCTTATATCTACGGTACTGGTGATGCTGCTTCGATTTTATACGCAGAAGAGAAATATGATATTACAAAAGATATCATTAAAGCTCTGAATGACAAGTATAAATCAAGCCCAAAATCAGAAGAAAAACCGGCAGTAAAAGAAGGAGAAGCTGCTAAAAAATAATACCAAACTAACTAACTAAATTAAAAACCTAAATCTGTCAAGATTTAGGTTTTTTCTTTTATAAAAATGCGATACTTTTAGTTTTTCAATACACGCCCAATGCAAAACGTTACAGAAGCAGCTGCTTACACCTTACAATTCATCAATCAAACGCAAAAATCGATCTTCCTGACTGGTAAAGCAGGAACCGGAAAAACTACGCTTTTACGCGAAATCATTGCCACAACGCATAAAAATACTGTAGTGGTCGCACCAACGGGAATTGCTGCGCTAAATGCCGGCGGAGTTACGATTCACTCCATGTTTCAGTTGCCATTTTCTGCCTTTATTCCGTCTTATGAAGAGGCTTCTCAGTTTACTGAAACGGTGAAATTCGAGAATAAAGAGACCTTGCGCCGACATTTTAAAATGAACAATGTTAAGCGTAATGTGATCAAAAACATGGAACTTTTGATTATTGATGAAGTCAGTATGCTTCGTGCTGATTTACTGGATGCTATCGATTTTATGATGCAGACAGTTCGTAAAATTTCGCGTCCTTTTGGTGGAGTTCAGGTGCTTTTTATTGGTGATTTATTGCAGCTTCCGCCTGTGATCAGGGACGAAGAATGGCGAACTTTACGCAATTATTACAAAGGAAAATTCTTTTTTCATTCGCATGTAATTCAGCAGTTTCCACCGCTATATATCGAACTATCAAAGATTTATCGTCAGTCTGATGATACTTTTATATCCGTTTTGAACAATCTTCGAAACAATCAGATCACCCCTCAGGATATTCAGGTTTTAAACGAATATGTTAAGCCGGATTTCGACTTAAAAAATAATCCAGGATATATTACACTTACCACGCATAATGCTAAGGCCGATTCGATTAACGAGCAGGCAATTGGCGATTTAGCAGGAAATGAATTCGCTTACCAGCCTTTTATTGTGGGCGATTTTCCGGAGAAAATATTTCCGGTTGAAGAAAATTTAAAGCTCAAAGTGGGCGCTCAGGTTATGTTTGTAAAAAACGATTTGTCTTTTGAGAAACGTTATTTCAACGGAAAAATGGGCGTTGTAAAATCGCTTTCACCAGAAGAAATCTTCATACATTTTCCTGAAGAGAATAAAACCATTGAAGTGGAGAAGTATGAATGGAAAAATATTCGATACAAAGTAAATGATCTTACCAAAGAAGTTGAGGAAGAAGTTTTAGGCACATTTGCACATTATCCGCTTAAATTGGCGTGGGCCATTACAGTGCATAAAAGTCAGGGATTAACTTTTGAGAAAGCAGCGCTCGACGTATCGCAGGTTTTTTTGCCTGGACAAGCATATGTTGCTTTATCACGTTTAACGTCCTTAAACGGGCTTATTTTGCTTTCTCCGCTACAAATGAATGGTATTTCGAATGATCAGGATGTGATGGATTATGCTTTAAACAAAGCAACCGAAGAAGTTTTAAAAAATTCATTGCATTTTGAAACAAAGAATTTTATTCATAACTATTTGATTAACAGTTTCAATTGGGCAGATCTCGCTCAGGAATGGCGTAATCATCGTTTTAGTTATAACGAAAATGCGGTTGCATCAGAAAAATCAAAACATTCTGTGTGGGCTCACAAGCGTTTAGAAACCATCGATTCGCTGATTGATCCTTCGCAGAAATTTGTGCATCAGCTTAATAAAATTTTCAATAAAGAAACCGTCGATTTAATTTTTGTCCAGGAAAGGGTAGTGGCGGCCTATGATTATTTTTTTAAACCAATGGACAAGCTGGTGACGGATCTTTTGAATAAAATGGCCGAAATCCAGAAATTTAAAAAAGTAAAAGAATTCTATGAAGAGCTGGCTTTTTTGGATGATTTGCAAACTAAAGCCGTTTTGCGCTTAATGAAGGCCAAATTGCTAATAGAAATTGTCGTGGCAGCCGAAACCATCTGTAAAGAGAAATTGTCGTCTACAGCGATTAAAAACTATAAATTAGACAAGGTTGCAAAGATTCGCGAGGAATTTAATATGTCGAACACTGATATTTTTAAATCTGAAGAACCCGTCGTGCGTTATACAGCACGTAAGCTGGATAAAAGCGTACCAAAGGCCGACAAGAAAACCACTATTGAAGAAACGCACGATTTATGGCTGGAGAAAAATTCGATAGAAGATATCGCAAGAATTCGAAAATTAACTGTACAAACTATCGAAATGCATTTGGTTAAACTAATTCAGGCCAAAAAAGTGGAGATCTCCGATGTTCTGCCATACGATAAAATCCTGGCATTACGCGAAGCTTTTGAATTTTATCAGGAAGAATCTTTGAGTCCATTGAAGGAAAAACACGGTGATGAATTTACTTGGGATGAACTTAAAATGTTCAAAGCCAGTATTAATTAATTTTAGAGTTTAGATTTTAGAGTTTAGATTTTGTAACTTAGGGTTTGGAATTTGGAACAAATTGTATAAACATTATGTAAAATAGAAAACATGAAAAAACTATTATATATCTTATTCATAAGCGTTACCATTCAAAATGCGATAGGGCAGGACTTGAAACCGGAATATCAAAAGTTCGTTAAGAGTTTTATTGATAACGTAAAAAATGACAGAAAAGAGGCTGTAGCAGGAGCTATTAAGTATCCTTTAAAAAGAGAAAACCCAATTCCGTCTATCAAGAATAAAGCAGAGTTGGTAAAACGATATACTGAAATTTTTGATGCTAAACTGAAAGCTGAAATTTCTAAATCAGATCCTGCAAAGGATTGGTCAGAAGTGGGTTGGCGAGGCATAATGCTTAATCAGGGGACTTTGTGGATGGATACTGATGGAAAAGTTTTTTCTATTAGTTATCAGTCAAAAACGGAGAGTGATCTCAAAAACAAGTTGATAGCTTCTGAAAAAAACAAACTTCACCCATCGATTGCAAAGTTTAAAGCGCCGGAAGTCATTTTAGAAACATCTAAATTCAGAGTCAGAATTGATGATTTAGGAAATGATAATTACAGATATGCTTCGTGGTCGATAAAGCAATCAATGAGTGAAAAGCCGGATTTAATTATTACCAACGGAAAATGGTTTCAGGACGGAACGGGTGGAAATAATCATTACGATTTCAAAAAAGGAAATTTTCTTTATCAGTGTTATATTACGGTTTTGGGTACAAAAGATTCAGCACCAGCTACTTTAACCATTTATCAAAACGGGAAAAAAATTCTTAATCAGGACGCTAAAATTGTTCCACGTTAAACAAAAATCCTATTCGTTGCGGCGAATAGGATTTTTGTTTTGCAGGCATTTTTGAATTTGTTCAAAGCGAGCTTATATTATTTATATTTGATTCTAATTAGCAGATTAATAATTAATTAAAAATATTTTAGGATGATAAGAAGAAATCTATTTTTAGTGATGCTGATTTTTTGCAGCTGTTTTGTTATGGGGCAGGAGTCGAATATTGAATATCAGAAATTTGTAAAAAAGTTCATTGATAATGTCAAAAGCGACAACAAAGAGGCTATTAGTGACTGGGTTGTTTATCCGCTAAAGCGGGAATATCCAATAGCTGATATTGCTAATAAATCAGATTTTTTGAAACGATATTCTGAAATTTTTGATACAACATTGAAAAATGAAATTATAAAATCGACTCCAACAAAAGGCTGGAATGATATTGGCTTACGAGGCATTATGTTAAATCACGGCAGTATTTGGCTGGATATCGACGGACGTTTAACAGCAGTAAATTATCAATCGAAAACAGAAACAGAAAATCGAAATAAACTGATTGCTGCACAAAAAAAGATGCTTGATCCCAGTATCGCTTTCTTTCAGACGCCTATTTGCATTCTGGAAACATCTGAATTTAAAATCAGGATTGATAATTTAGGAAATAATAATTATCGATATGCTTCATGGTCAAATAAAAAAGAAATGACTCAGAAGCCTGATTTGGTGATTAATGGAGGTAAATTGGTTGTTGAAGGAATAGGCGGAAATCATCAGTACGAATTCAAAAAAGACAATTTACTTTATGAATGCGCGATTATAGTTTTGGGCGAAAAAAATTCGCCTCCGGCGAGACTACGAATTTATCAAAAAACTAAAGTGATTCTTTCTCAGGATGCTAAAATTGTTTCACGTTGAACAAAGAAACCTATTCAATACGGCGAATAGTGGTTTTCAGATTTAAAGGTTAAAAAGGGCAAAAAAAAATCCCATCTGCCGTGGCGGATAGGATTTCTTTATTATAGTGTTTCAACAAGGATCCAGGCATCTGGATTTTCACCTTTTTGTATCTCTTTCTGTGCTTTTTCGGCTTCAGACATTGTAGCATAACTTCCGTATAAAACAGGAAATAAACCATGTTTGTTTTCGCCTAACATTCTGGCTTTAAAACCGTCTTTTATCAATTGATTGTATGCTTTTCGTGCATTTTGTTCGCTTCTGTACGCACCTGCCATAATGTGGTATGACATCGCTTTTTCTGCAGCAACTTCTACTTTTGCAGAATCAACAGAAAGGGTTACAGCCGGCATTGGGCTTTGTATAAAAAATGTAGCTTCCTGTATCTTGTTTTCTACTTTTTTCTGTACGGCACTTTCTACAATAAGCGTTTTTGTTGCGATTTGATTTTGGTACAAAGGATATCCAATACTTCCGGTAATTCCCAACCCTAATACAAGAATTGCCGCATATTTTAAGAAAGAATTTGACGATCTTTCCTCTTCATTTTCATATAAAGCAATTGGTTCTCTTTCTTCGATTTCTTTGATTTTTTTCTCGAAGTTTTCCTTTTTTACGATTGGAGAAATAAAAGGACTCAATCCAAATGAACTTGCCAAATAATTGGTTTGGTCGTTTGGTGTAAAAATTATATTTTTCTCTGTATTAAGTCGAATTTCACCTATGTTTTTAAGGCTGATAACACCATTTTCTTCTAAAGTTTTTTTCCAGTTTACTACTTCAAAAGCAATAGCACTCACTGCAAAACCATAAGATGTTTTTTCAGCATGAGCGATATGATTTGCCAATAGCCCGTCATTGTTTTTCAAGTGGCTATTAAATGAGATCGATTTTTTAGGTGGAAAAAACGAATTTGTGCTTTCATTCAGCTGTGCCGAGTGAATTTCGGTTAAAAATGCTCCAAACCCTGGAACCGTTACACACTGATAACGATACAATAACTGTGCTATATAGTTTTCGATTTTCATAGTAACAAAGTTATGCAACGAATATAGTTATCAAAATTTTATTCACAATTTTTATTAACAATTCGTATAATTTTATAGACAATTAATCTTCAGTTAGTTGTATTTATTTTTTCTTTTTATGAAAGGATCACAATAGGTATATATTTTTATTTTTTGAAAGAATTTACTTCTAATTTATATCTTTGGCATTTTTAAAATCAATTTAAGAGTTGTTTGATAAACCAATTTTTTGCCGCCATTTAACCTTATTCAATTCATGTCAGATCAAGATTTATTTTATTTATTAGCCTTATTAAAAGTTGAAGGAGTGGGAGATATTATGGCTAAAAAATTACTCGCTAATTGCGGAAATGCCAAAGAAATTTTTAAAACAAAAATAAATCAAATTGCTGCTATTGATGGAGTTGGATCTGCTTTATTGCATAATTTAAAAGATAAATCTGTTTTTGAAAAAGCCAGTCGCGAACTTGAATTTATTCATGCAAACGACATTAATACTTCCTTTTTTCAGGACGAAAGTTATCCCGAACGTTTGAAACATTGCTTTGATTCTCCGGTTTTAATTTTTTCTTCAGGAAATATAAATTTAAAAAACAAGAAAATAATAAGTATTGTGGGAACACGCCAGATAACGTCTTACGGAATTGAGTTTTGCAAGAAATTAATCGATGATTTGGCACCGCTTGATCCTATAATTGTAAGCGGTTTTGCTTATGGAGTAGATATCGTGGCGCACCAATTGGCAATGGATTATAATTTGCAAACCATTGGCGTTTTGGCACACGGTCTAAACCAAATTTACCCAAAAACACACAAGAAATATGTGGCCGCAATGGAGCAAAACGGCGGATTTATTACTGAATTCTGGAGTACTTCAAATCCCGATAAGGAGAATTTTGTACGCAGAAATCGTATTGTTGCCGGCATGACCGAAGCTACAATTGTCATAGAATCTGCAGATAGAGGAGGTTCACTTATCACTGCAAATCTTGCCAACGATTACAATCGTGATGTTTTTGCCGTTCCGGGACGCGTTACAGACAAATACAGTCAGGGTTGCAATGATCTTATAAAAACTCAAAAAGCAAACGTTTTAACGAGTGCAGCAGATTTGATTTATATTTTGAATTGGAATATCGAAAATAAAGGAAAAACGGTTCAGAAACAATTGTTTGTTGAACTCGAAGCTGATGAACAAAAAGTGTATGATTTTTTACTGAAAAACGGGAAAGAATTACTGGATATGATTGCTTTACAATGTGATTTACCTATCTATAAAATTTCGGGACTTTTATTGAATATGGAACTTAAAGGGGTAATTAGGCCTTTGCCAGGCAAACTTTTTGAAGCAATTTAAGGTTAGAGATAACCTTATTTTCTAGTGATGTGACTTGAAAATATTTACAAAAAAAAGTACTACAGAAAGCAAACAAAAAACAACGGTAACTGTAAAATTTTGAAAAGTTATGGAGTAGAGGGTCAATAAAATAATTTCAAAGTGAGCTATAGAAATATAATAATTGGTCTTTCGTTTTAGGAGATAAAGTATAAAATATCCAATAATGAAGCAGATTTGAGAGCATGTTATAAACGCAGTTAATATGATCTCTTTCGAAATGTTATAGGCCCAGCCAACGGTTTTGTTTATAGTGTAAAACTGTTCATCTGAAAATAAATAAGCTAACAAAAACCCCAATGCAAAGAGCAATATCAGGAGAAGAAACATGTATTTTGTAAATAGTTTTCTCAATATTCTATTTAATTAATTTCGATGAAAAAACCCGACAGTTTTAAATCTGTCGGGTTCGAATATTTTATTTACCAAAGCCAAGTACTTCACGAACTTTTGCCAAAACACCATCTGCAATAACAGAAGCTTTTCCTGCGCCTTTTTTTAATAAAGCATCCACTTCGTCAAGGTTGTTGATATAGTAATTGTATTTTTCTCTTTCGGTTTTGAATTTTTCTGTAATCAATTCAAACAAAGCTTGTTTAGCGTGACCGTAACCATAATTTCCACCCAAATAATTGGCTCTCATTTCGGCAATCTGAGCTTCATTTGCTAATAATGAATAAATTGCAAATGCATTACAAGTATCCGGATTTTTAGGATCTTCAAGTGGTGTACTATCTGTTTCGATGCTCATCACCTGCTTGCGTAATGTTTTATCGTCAAGGAAAATGTTGATAATATTATTGGCAGACTTACTCATTTTTCCGCCGTTCGTTCCGGGAATCAACATGCTATCTTCCTGAATTTTAGCTTCCGGAATTACAAAAGTTTCGCCCATTTGGTGATTAAAACGTGAAGCTACATCACGAGTAATTTCCAAATGCTGCAATTGGTCTTTTCCAACCGGGACAAATTCAGCATCATAAAGTAAAATATCAGCAGCCATTAACATTGGGTAAGTAAAAAGTCCCGCATTAACGTCGTCTAGACGATCCGCTTTATCTTTGAACGAATGTGCCAAAGTCAAACGTTGAAACGGAAAAAAACAACTTAAATACCAGGTTAATTCAGTAGTTTGAACCACATCAGATTGTCTGTAAAAAGTAACTTTATCAGGATTTAGTCCGCAGGCAAGCCAGGCAGCTGCAGTACTATAAGTGTTTTCTCTTAAAGTTTTACCCTCTTTAATTTGTGTAATCGAATGTAAATCAGCGATAAACAAAAAAGATTCGTTTTCCGGATCATTTGATAATTGTACCGCCGGAATAATTGCTCCCAATAAATTGCCTAAGTGTGGCGTTCCAGTACTCTGAACACCGGTAAGTATTTTTGCCATTCTAGTTTTTTATTCTTTAACTGCAAATGTCGTGATGTTTTTTTTAACCGCAAAGGATGCAATGATTTTAGACAAAATTCGCAAAGTACGAGCGGTAAAGTTTTGAAAGTGATTTTTAGAGAAAAGATTGGGTGCTTTTTTTTTAAAAGTGTCTTATTTTTACCGCAAAGGTCACAAAGTTTTTTCGCAAAGTTTGCTAAGTTTTTAAAGAAAGGTTTTTGAAGTTCACAAAGCTGGATTTATAAATTGTTTACAACTCTTCTGATTCCATTTTTTAGTAGAGTTTCGTTAAAGTTGATGAGTAAACCTAATTTGTAATTTCCAAGTTTTAGATACGTTAGAGTTTGTGCTAAGTGATTTACGGTAAGCGATTCGACACTTTTGATTTCGATTATTAATTTGTTTTCTACTAGCAGGTCAATACGATAACCACAATCTAATCTAACTTCTTCAAAAATTAATGGCATTGCTTTTTCTTTTTCAACAGCTAGTCCTCGTTGTTTAATTTTATACAATAAACATTCCTGATAAGCATTTTCTAATAATCCAGGTCCAAGAACTTTATGAATTTCAATTGCTAATCCGATTATTATATTTGATATTTCGTTTTCAGTCATATATAAAAAATAAATAAATTTAATAATTATTTTCTTATTTTTATTGAGTTTGACCGCAAAGTTATTTTGTAAAAATTTCAAATTTTTACAAATTGAAGTTTCCTGCCTACAGCTTTGCGAGCTTATTGCTTGCAATTATAAGTTTTGTTAATCTTCTTTTCTTTGCGAAAAAACTTTGTGGTCTTTGCGGTAAAAAAAAGGTACCTATTATTTAAGCTAGAAATTCTTTTTGCAAAATTCATTTCTGTTTTATTACATTTGAAACTATGAAAGGAATTAAAATTGTTTTTTGGGTTTTGTGGCGCATTTGGTTTTATGTTTTAATGGCCATTCCGATATTGATTATGTTGCCGTTTTTGCTTATTTCTATTATATCAGAAAGCGGATACCCCTATTTCTTTAAAATGGCCCGCATTTGGGCTAAATTTATCCTTTTCGGGATGGGTTTTTATTATACGGTCAAGCGCGAGCAGAAACTTATTAAAAATACCAGCTATATGATTGTGGCCAATCATACTTCCATGACAGATATTATGCTGATGCTGGCTGTAGTTCGAAATCCTTTTGTATTTGTTGGAAAAAAAGAACTTTCGAAGATTCCGTTGTTTGGATTTTTCTATAAAAGGACCTGTATTTTGGTAGATAGAAATTCGTCAAGAAGTAAAAATGACGTTTTTAAAAGAGCTCAGGACAGGCTTAATCAGGGACTTAGTATTTGTATTTTTCCTGAAGGCGGAGTTCCTGATGATGAAAGTATTTTATTGGATGAATTTAAGGATGGTGCTTTTCGATTGGCAATAGAACATCAAATACCAATTGTTCCTATTGTTTTTGCTGATAACAAAGAAAGATTCTCGTATACTTTTTTGAGTGGAAGTCCTGGTAAAATGCGGGTTAAGATTTTACCTTTCGTAGAAACAAAAGGATTGACAAGTGAAAGCCGAAAAACACTTCGCGATGAAGTAAGACAATTGATTTATAAAGGATTACTTCAGTTTAAGAAAAAGACAGAAGAAAGAAAATAAAATAAAGAAAATAGAAAGCCGACAACTCATAAAAGTTGCCGGCTTTTCTTTTGAATTAAAATCCCCATTTTATATCAAAAAAGACTATCGATGAATTATTTTCTCTGAAATAAAACGCAATACTTTTTTAAATTTCAATTTGGTTTTTCTACGGTTTTTACTGTACAACACTTCTATTTTCTCTTTCATGGTTAAAAATATTAAGGATTGATAATAAAGAGTTTGGTTTAAACTCAAGTTAACGTCATAATAGTATAGAGAGTAGAAAACAAAAAAGGTTGCGTGAAAAACGAAAACTTTTAAAAATTACTGGAATAAAAAACCCGCTAGTATTGAAACTAACGGATTTTTATAGAACAAACAACCAAATTTATTCTGAAAAAAGTTCGAATTGCGTATTATGGCCTAATACCAATCAAAGCTTTGTCTTTTTATTAGATGGCCATATTTTAAAATGGTTGCGTCGTTTTATTCTTTTTTTGAAAATAAAAAACCCGACAGTTTTTAAAACTGTCGGGTTAGTATATAAAATGCTACTAATTAAGAATTAAGCGCTTGCTAATTCCTTAATGTGAGCTTTAATTTTTACTTCTAGTTCATCGGCTAATTCAGGATTATCTTTGATTAAAGATTTTACAGCATCACGACCTTGTCCTAATTTTGTATCTCCGTAGCTAAACCATGATCCTGCTTTTTTAACGATCTCAAATTCAACTGCTAAGTCAAGAATTTCTCCTGTTTTAGAAACTCCTTCTCCGTACATAATGTCGAATTCGGCAGTTTTAAAAGGCGGAGCCACTTTGTTTTTTACGATTTTTACTTTCGTTCTGTTTCCAATAACATTCTCACCATCTTTAATTTGAGATGAACGACGAATATCTAAACGAACAGAAGCGTAGAATTTTAAGGCGTTACCACCCGTTGTTGTTTCAGGATTTCCGAACATAACTCCAATTTTCTCTCTCAACTGGTTTATGAAGAAAACCGTACAGTTTGTTTTGCTAATAGTTCCTGTTAATTTTCTCAAAGCCTGAGACATCAAACGTGCGTGAAGACCCATTTTAGAATCTCCCATTTCACCTTCAATCTCACTTTTTGGAGTTAAAGCAGCAACAGAGTCAATTACCACAATATCAATTGCTCCTGAACGAATTAAGTTTTCAGCAATTTCTAAAGCCTGCTCACCGTTGTCTGGTTGAGAAATGATCAGGTTTTCGATATCAACGCCTAATTTTTCAGCATAGTTTCTGTCAAAAGCATGTTCAGCATCTATAAAAGCAGCAATTCCTCCCGCTTTTTGAGCTTCGGCAATGGCGTGTAATGTTAAAGTAGTCTTTCCAGAAGATTCCGGACCGTAAATTTCTATAATTCTTCCTCTAGGATAACCGTTTACTCCAAGCGCTAAATCAACACCAAGAGAACCTGAAGAAATAGTTTCAACTTCTACAATGGCTTTATCGCCCATTTTCATTACGGTTCCTTTTCCGTACGTTTTATCTAGTTTGTCAAGCGTAAGTTGTAGCGCTTTTAATTTGGCTTCTTTCTCTGAACTCATCTCTTTTTTTTCTTTTTCTTTCATGTAAATTTTTATAATTCATTCTCAAAAACAAACCAGAAATGATAACTTACTGATTTAGATTTGTATCAGGCTTGTATTTTGTAAAATTAGTTCTTTTTTTTGAAGTTTGATTCTCTCCAATTGTTCCAAATTGTCACAAATTTCACTATAAAAATAAAGCCTTTAATTCTGTCGCTTCAGAAGGTTTTATTTTTCCGGCTAATAGTAAACTCAATTGTTTACGACGTAAAGCAGCATCAAAGCGTTGTATTTCGAGTTCGGTTTCCGGTAAAATCGGCGGTACTTCAACTGGTCTTCCGCTATCATCCACTGCAACAAAAGTATAAATAGCTTCGTTGGCTTTGGTTCTGCTTCCTGATTCCCGGTCTTCTACCCAAACATCAATGAACACTTCCATAGAACTTTTAAAAGATCTGGAAACCTTTGCTTCTATTGTAACTACGGCTCCAAGGGGAATGGCTCTGTTAAAAGCAACGTGATTTACAGATGCTGTTACTACAATTCGGCGTGAATGTCTGCGGGCTGCAATACTTGCTGCGCGATCCATTCTTGCTAATAATTCACCTCCAAAAAGGTTATTCAAAGGATTAGTTTCGCTCGGTAAAACTAAATCGGTTAATATCGTTAAGGATTCTGAAGGGTGTTTTGGATTCATTTTTTTAATGTAAAATTTATTTTTTTTGCCACAGATTGCACAGATTTAATGGATTTTTATTTCAACACAATTTGGTAATCTTTTTAATCTGTGCAATCTGTGGCTATTTTTTTAATCCTTTATGGATTTTAGAACTATAAAAATTTCGGCCGATTTAATTCAACCAATAAACAGCCATAACAGCTGGTATAAAATAAATTACAATGGTTCTTGCGCCATCATAATCTTTCGCTAAACGTTGCCCAAAAAGCATCATTAATAAAGAAATACAAGAAAATATTGCGCCGTAAAAACCAAATTCGCGGCCACTATTCGTTAGCAATTGGATAGCTCCAACGACACACAAAATTCCTGAAATTAATTCCAGAATTAAAAGATGCAAAAGCGCAAGAGGCACCTGGTTTTTTAATGGCGTTTTGGCAAAATGTCCTTTGAGCCAATCGACATTATCTTTCCAATAAAATATTTTTTCATATCCTGATTGTAAGAAGGTTAAGGCCAAAAAGGCTAATAATAAAATAGAGGCAACATTATTCATTTGAAAACTATTTTTTATGAATTAAACGAGTCAGTTTTATAGACAAATCGGTTAGGATTATTTTTGCATTTCCGTTTCTTTCAATGTGATACATCGCATCTGAAAGTTCTTTGAAAATTTCATGAATGTTATTTCCGTTTACGAAAGGAGCAAAATTTTCTAATTTAAATTTTTCAACTTTTGGTTCAATATAAACTAAAGTTGGAGCCTGATAATTAAGCAATAATGCCTGACGAAACATTTCGATACAAAACTGAATGAATTTTTTTTGGCTTTCACGTCCAAGAGCTGCAATTTCTTCACTCCAGGATATTAAATCCTGAATAGCAGCTGCATTGCCTTTTGCCCTGAAAGCAGCACGTACCCAATTGACAAACCATTGCTCAAAAGGATATTCTGAGTCATCTTCTTTTAAAAGATGCAGTGCTTTGCTGAAATTTCCCTGAGCCTGATGTGCAATTTTAAATGCTGTTTTTTCGTCTATGTTTTCTTTTGAAATCAAAGCTTCGGCAATCACTTTTTCTGGTAATCCGTTAAAGTGAATGACCTGACAACGAGAACGTATGGTTTGGATAATATCTTCTTCATTTTCAGAAATCAGAATAAAAATGGTTTTATCCGAAGGCTCTTCTAATAGTTTCAAAAGTTTATTAGAGGCAGCGATATTCATTTTATCGGCCATCCAGATAATCATGATTTTATAACCGCCTTCGTATGATTTTAACGAAAGTGATTTTAAAACTTCTGTTGCATCTTCGACACGTATTTCTCCTTGTTTGTTCTGAACGCCCAGGATTTTATACCAGTCAAATAAACCTCCGTAAGGCATTTCCTGAATAAACGTGCGCCAATCCTGAATGAAGTCTAAACTTTTTGGTTTTGTTTTGACATCTTCGGTAGTGACCGTTGGATAAATAAAATGCAAATCGGGATGCGAAATGTTTTGAAACTTCAAATTACAGGAATCATTTCCGTTTGAATTTTCGTTTCCGGTATTACTGCACAAAATATATTGCGCATAAGCGATGGCCGTTGATAGTGTGCCGCTACCTTCTGGCCCAATGAATAATTGTGCATGCGGAATTCGTCCGGAAGCTGCACTTTTTATCAAGTGACTTTTGATGTAATCTTGACCTAAAATTTGAGAAAATTGCATGAAGCAAAGATAGAAGAAAATGATGTAGTCAAAAATTTTAGATCAAAAGATTATGAACCAGATATCATTTATCAGATTGTGTTTCTATTTTGATGATTTTTTTGAGATGTATCAACCAAAAGTTGTTAATAAATTACTTCATACGAGTGAATATCAAGATTTTTTTGTTAATATTTTTTTGCTAAAATCGATAAACGTAAGGTTTTTTTTATTATTTAATATGTGAATATAGCCCTTTTTTATAGCGAATATCTTACGGTTTGAATTTTAACAATTTTAACAAAAACCTCGTTAAAACGCACATTTTCTCGACATAAGACTAATTTTTAAGCTTTTTTTAAGCTTTTTTTTTGAAAAAAGAAATCAATAAAGTTGCAATTTAAGTTAATTTATATATTTTTGTTTTCATCAACAACCAATTATAATAAGAATCTATGAAAGGGAAAATTACTCTACTAAGTGCACTTTTTATTTTAACTACTGCGGCTGTTTCGGCACAGGCTAAAAATGCACCAAGAAGTATCATTAGCACAACAGCTCTTATTCGTAAATACCATGATCAAAAAGAATTGAGTGGTATGCAAAAAGGAGAACTTTTAGAATTATACATTGAGCGTATCAAAGTTCTGGTAAAAACTCTTCCTTACATTGCTTTGGTTACAAAACCTGGTGTTACTATGGCCGATCTTGGTATTCCGGACGACAACGAACACAAAAAAGTTTTAGATGCTCAGGCTGTTGGTACAACTTCTTTTTTAGATACAACAGTAGAATTTCAAAGAAAAATGATGCCATATTCTGATAAAGGAAACCTTATTGCAGCAATTTTATTTTACGAAAGCACATTGAAATCTTTACATGAGTTCAACGAATTGAACGAAATGTAATATTAGATATTATTTTTTAAAACCTTTTTTGAAGTTTTTGCGTAGATGAGTTAAATTTTTTGCGCCATTTTGAAAAAAGAAATAAAAAACAACTCGTTCTCGATGTGTTCTGACTACTATCAGAAAACTCGAGATGAGTTTTTATCATTTAAGCATACGCATACCGCATACCCAAATTTATTATTAACCGTAATACCCCCTTATCATGAAAAAAATTACTCAAATGATCTGCGTTCTTTTGACAGTTACTAGTATGAGTGCTCAACAAGAAAAAGGAATTATGGGCTACAA
>Ga0247803_1000837_pt1 | contig 16329 bp, 9 predicted proteins | sample UWRJL014104B1_FD_180928 | JGI IMG/M metagenome (GOLD analysis project Ga0247803, IMG submission 180928) | Plant litter microbial communities from Arlington Agricultural Research Station in Wisconsin, United States - UWRJ-L014-104B-1 | ecosystem: Environmental > Terrestrial > Plant litter >...
CCTGCTCGGCCAGATTCCCTCCAACATGTTCTTGACGCGGACACGGCCCAGTACGTTGCATAAATCCCACTTCACATGTTCAATCGAGACTGACAATGTTCGTAGGTCGCTACATGGGCTGCGCGATGATGCTCTGGGCCATTGTTAGTGCGCTGACCGCCGTCTCCAAGGATTTCACTGGCCTCCTTCTCACCCGCTTCTTCCTCGGTCTTACGGAGGCACCCTACTACCCCGGCGCAGTCTACCTCCTCTCCATATTCTACACCCGCAAGGAAGTGGCCACCCGCATCGCCATCCTGTACACGGGCAATATCCTCGCGACCGCCTTTGCTGGCCTCATCGCCGCCGGTATCTTCCACGGAATGGATGGTGCTGGTGGGCTGAGTGGATGGCGCTGGCTGTTTATCCTTCAGGGTGCTGTCACGTTCATCATCGCCGTCGTGGGATACTTCGTTTTGCCCGACTTCCCGCACGACACCAAATGGCTTACTCCCGAAGAGCGCATCCTCGCCACAAGCCGCATGGAACTTGACACGGTCGGAAACCAGGGCGAAACGTCGCCGTGGAAGGGTTTCCAGCAAGCAGCCAAGGACCCCATGGTCTGGGTCTTTGCTTTCATGGCACATATGCATCTCGCCGCCAACGGCTTCAAAAACTTCTTCCCCACCGTCGTCGAAACACTCGGCTTCGAAGAGACCATTACTTTGGTCTTGACGTGCCCGCCCTATCTCATCGCTGGCGTTGTTACCATTGCGGTGTCGTGGTCCAGCGGCAAGTTTAACGAGCGAACGTGGCACATCACCATCTCGAAGATTGTCGCGACGATAGGGTTCGGTGCAGCATGCGGGACGATGGATATTGGCGGCCGTTACACAGCAATGGTCATCTTCACAATCGGAACTTATGGCGTCAACTCTCTGATACTTGGCTGGTGTGGTAGCACCTGTGGTCAAACGAAGGAGAAGAAGGCCGTGGCGATCGGCATTGTCACTACCGTTATGAACGCGTCTTTCATTTGGTAAGCCTTTCTGTCAAGTAGATCAGAATGCATGCGAACGAGTACTGACAATTGCTCGTAGGACACCCTACCTCTGGCCCAAGTCTGATGGCCCCCGCTACGCCATCGCGCTGGGCGCATCGGCTGGCTTTTCGATGGCGACAGCGGCGCTGGCGTGGGTCGCGAAGACGATTATGATCAAGAGGAACAAAGCACTTCGCGAGTCGGACGACGAGACGACGGTCTTCTATGTATACTGAGTGCGAGTGTGCACGCGGTCCACGCTAAGCGACGACAGTGGTCCTTGGGGTGCCGCATATCTCTGGCCTCGAAGGCAATCATGATGATGCTGATGACGATTTTTGCTGTTCCAGGAGGCGTAGAACAATCAAAGGATTCACGATGATATGGTCTTGGTAAAGAAGAAGCCAATTTCTGTTACTGGTGCACATGTGAAGGATGCGTGCATCGACGGTTCGTAGAACCAAGCTTCACGTCTATGGACAAGCCGAACTACAATTGAGAAAATGATGAACCACGCAATGCCTCGAGAAAGATACATCCTTTATGCAAGCATTGGGAGTACAAACCACTCACGTGCCACTATCGTGTGGAGGGTGACGTCGGCCCAAACACGCCGCGTTTCAGAGTGGCGGCGTTGGACCCTGACTGACGCACTGCGCATGCCCCGCCCCCGCAGCTCCCCCCACCTTTCGAAGCTTCCTCCGTCTGTCTTTGAGCTTTTTCGTATTCTCTCCCCAGAGCTTGAGTTTGCCCCATCCTGAGTAGTTGCTTGACCGATGCCCGACCATCCAATCTCACAATTCAACCGTACATCTCACAGCCATGGCACCCCGCGAAGGCCTCGTGCACCCCAAAGAATACGACTGGCGCGACTCCAACGTCGAGCTCGTAAACTCGGAGCTCGACCACAAGGTCAAATTCCAGTCGGCCGCCACCGAACCCGCCTGGAACAACGGCATAATCGGGACCGAGCCCGGGCTGTACATTTGGCGCATCGAAGACTTCCAAGTAGTGCCGTGGCGCAAGGAGCAATACGGTAGCTTCCATGAAGGCGATTCGTATATCATTCTCTTCAGCGAGAAACTAAAGAGCAACACCGAAGGCTCGGCCGAAGAAGAGAAGGAGAAGCTGGTTCACGATATCTTCTTCTGGCTGGGTGCCCATACAACCCAAGACGAGGCAGGTACCGCGGCGTACAAGACAGTCGAGTTAGATGAGTTCCTGCATGGAGCTGCGACGCAGCATCGCGAGCTGCAGTCGGCGCCCTCGGATGCTTTTTCAGCACTCTTCCCTCGGCTCAAGATCTTACGTGGCGGTGTGCGATCGGGCTTCACGCACGTTGAAACCAACGAGGATCCCCAACATACCGACACCCTCCTCCGCATCTTCAAACACCCGAGCGCTTCGGCGGGCCGCGATGGCATTCTTGTGCACGAGGTTGAGCCCACATGGCAGAGTTTGGATGAAGATGATGTCTTTGTGTTGGATAGAGGGGATAAGATTTTCGTATGGCAGGGTCAAAAGTGCGCACCAATGGAGAAATTGAAAGCGGCGCAGGTGGTCAACGATATGACCATCGCCAAGCACGTCGATGTTGAGGTTCTTGCCCAAGCCGAGTCGCGGTCCAAGATCTTCATTGACTACCTCGGCGGCACCGATGTCAATCCTCTCGAGACGACATTCAAGGCACAGCGGCCGGTCGCGGGGGCTACAGCGAGGGAGGAGAAGAAGAAGAAGCTCTTCCGGCTGAGCGACGCGCAAGGGCAGCTCTCGTTCGACTTGGTTAAACAAGGTGATGAAATTAGCAAGAACGATCTTGATGGAAGCGATGTTTTCTTACTGGATGTTGGAAAGAGCATCTGGGTGTGGCAAGGCAAGGATGCGAGTCGGGCCGAGAAAGCGACCTGGCTCAAAATCTTGCAGCAGTATGTTGCGCAACATCAAGATGCGGCAAGTCTGTCGGTTGCAAAGGTGGGCCAGGGCAACGAAGGGAGAAGCTTTTGGGCTGCGGTCGGAGCGTAGAGGATGAGCGCAATTAATTTGGCACTGTGTTGTCTGGTTGGGGTCCTACAGACTCCCCCCCTTTGAAAAATGTCACTCAGATGACTGCCCATGTCATCACCCCCACACTCTCTACATACAGGACTTTCCTCCGCATGAACTCAACGTATGCACATACCTCAGCTTCCCGCCCTCCAATCGGAACTCATGACTATCAGGCAAGCCACCCTCGCCAAACTTTCCAGCTGTACCAGCAAAATCCATCTGCACGTCCACAGTCCCGTACTCCTCGTCAATGACATACTGTCTATTGACCAGCTTCACTCCATTCGGGATACCAACATCGCACTTGTCGCTCGCCTGCCCCTTGCCGGTGTACATGCCGCCTTCTAGACGCGCACACGGCTGTCCCCAGGGCACCTTGACACTCTTGTCGGAGAAGATGTCGCAGTATGCATCTGCGGCAGCTTGTATAGCTGCCCGACTGTCTCTCTTTTCGGCGGGAATAAGGTCCCACTTCTCGCGGCTAGCCCAATAATACGTTCCGGTAACATTGAACAGCCAGTCTCCCTTCGTGGTCACTATGCTCGAAATTTCGCTAACTTTGTTCGTGGTATTGTCCAAGCGAATCTGCGCAGCAATGACATACGGCTTCGCGCTGTTGGTAATGATGAATTCGCTAAAGGCGGCGCACTGGGAGACGTCGTGCTGACTGCGGTTGTAGTCGATGTGGAGGGCTTGCGCCAGGACTCCCTTAGTAATGTCGATGGTCTTGCGGTTTTCCACGTATTTGACGGTGGGGGCGAACGAGCTGCCGCTGAGTTTGCCCGCGGTCTGCGAGGCGAGTAGGTCGGCGGTCGCCGCGGTGAGGATGTCGCGCGTGCAAGCTGCAGAGGCGCTGGACGCGAGCGCGCCAAAGATGGTGAGTGCGAATGTCCGCATTTTCTGTGTGCAGTCTTTGCGTTTGGTGCGGCGTGCTGACTAGGTGGGTCTTCGATGTGGACTTATATTCGTATCTCGCCCGGTACGGCAGATGCGGCTTCTGTAGATGCCATATTAACTCGGAGAGCATGATATTGACACCAGCCAATCATAGCATCGAGGCTGTACTTTATCAACTTTCGGCAATGATGATTACGCCTTTGGGGAATCGTAACGGCTGAAGTGGGGCGGTCTGTACTACCGAACTACGATATACAGCATGGGGTATATGGAGTCTGAAATGAATCTCAAGGAGGAGGAGGAGCATCTGTAAGGGTGTTCAGAAACTTAATCAAAGCAAGCTTTCTATTAAATGAAGGCATACAGAGGATGAGTGGAGAATTAACCAGAGCTGTGCTGGGACATGCACACCTAGGCAGATCTTCACGCCACGTCGATCACGGCCTCCGACGCGTAGGCACATCCGACCGAAACAGCTGTTCAGCATAACACCCTAGTGCTAATCGGGATGCTTGATCTACACAGCAAAACATGCGCCTGCACAGCTGTAATGTCAAAATGCCCACGCGCAGTACGTGTGGTGAAAAGCTGTTTTGTAGTGGGGTAGGAGGTAAACTTCGTGAACTAAGTAAAGTTGTTGACTTTCGGGCTAGAAAAGTGGAAGACTAAACTGAGTACCTTTTCAGGAATTTTGGGACAAGGAATTCGAGATGCCACGCAACATTTCCGCTCAATTTTGAGTATCTTACATAAGTAGCATTTCATGCTCAAAAATCCTAGTAAAATGCGCAGTTGTAGATTTGAAGGCTCATTCGCCAGTTGTCTACCGAATATGCACTCAACGTGCTATCTCATTCGGAACATCGTCCATTGGTTGCTTTGGCTTCTGGTGAACTCCAGAGTGCAGAATTTCTGAGAATGATACCCTTTTTGCTGTTCAAAGTCTGTTGATTCTAGAATAGTGAGGACTCTCCACATGTCACGCCAATATTCCCTTCAATGGCTGGTCAACGTGATTCTGATGTATAGAATGGCACACGTTCCATGTGGAATATCATTAGGTCAAATTAGACACCGGAGCGCAACAATTGCGCAAGAACTGGAATCGTTTGAAATGCACCGCTTCGAACACACGGTCACAGCTGCGACCGTGAGCAAGATTCTCATTCCCTGAGATGTTGTGAAAATTGGGACAGATGCCATACGAGCCATATGTTCTTTGATATTGCATGTGTTTAGACTGTTATATGAACGTCTTCATCACCGACCGGATGTATCCCGCTGTAGTGGTTCAGTACCACGTGGAGTAACTCTAATCATGAGCTAAACGCCCAGAGCGACTGGTGCATGCCCCCTTAGTGAGCCCACGCCATTGTGTAAAAGGGAATCTCGTTGTACTGATTGAAGTTGCGTGGTACATTGCGCTCTGCGACGAAAGCTGGGAGTACTATCTCGTCGACAATGGAGATAGAAAAGGAGGGTCCGGCCCCACTAGAACTTGGACAGCCGCGGCATACGAATCGCGGTCCATGGCTGACTGTATTTCAGTGTCAGATGCAGGCTAGCTTAGTACTATCAAGTATAAGACCACAGGAGAACAGTATACCCTCGTCGTCAAGCCCCATTGTTGAGCTCCGCAGATAAATCTCTATCTGCAAATCGCCATCGATACTATTATCAGTACATCAAGGTCCAGAGCAATGATATTAGGTTTGAATATTGCCCAAAACTCAAGAAGTAGAAGAGATATCTGTGAGTCACTGTTGCCCTTGAGAATACTTATTTCCTTGAGAACGAGAGCCACGTCTAAATGCGCCGTGTGTCTCTTCTTAGGAAAATGATGCCAGTCTTCGAAAAAATGGAAAGTGGCATGCGAATGAATCCTTCCATTAGGTTTCTTTCTCAGCTCATCTTGGTCACTCAATTGCCCGTGTTTTCGTTTGCTCTAGAATTGCTGAGCAGTTCAAGAAAATCAACTAAAGAAAGTGGACCAGCATCTTTAGCGCTTTCATGGTCGAGTATGTAATTTTGTACAGGCGCATACCTCTCCATTATTATAATGAGGATGATGCTTTGAAGCATGTAGTTGACATTGACTATACCCCGAAACTCAATCGTAGGATGACCAAATCCACCATGATCATGCCCATATATCCGTGCTATTCTTTTGAAAATATGGTTTGTTAGAACGAATTGTTCCTCTGAGATTAATCCCCCATTGCATATTGCTTACTGGCATATTGCCATTCATATCGACCGAAATTCTACTCGCCCAATGTCTGGGCTTAGCCTTAAGAAATTTGAGAATGCGACTCGAGTCGCTTAATAAGATGTGACACTGACACATGTGAGGATAGACTTTGCCAAAAGTGCACTTGGTTGAAAGTTTTGCGGCTCGACTCTGAAGGCTGTAATGGACCGTGGAAATGAACTGTTGCAGTATGTGGATGAATAGCTGAGTAATGGAAGATCCTCAGAAGAAGGCTGGAGTTTCAACTTAGTGAAGGGATATCTTATCCCGTAAAGCCCGGCTTCGTTAGTTGTCATGGCCATAAACCTTTTTTGACTAATCGCGATTCGAATAGCCAAAGTCACAAGCCGACTTCGATTGTTCAATGTTTGCGCATTTACCATAACAACTACAACCTCAGCAATGTATTAAACCCTCGTCTATAGCCTTTCAGCTTAGCCACGAACTATTCAATTTACATCTACTCTTCCAGCTCGCACGCTCCCGTCCAAACCAATTCCAAAAGATGGCTCTCGACTTTAGAGAAAGGCAAGCGTTCTCAGCTGCCCGCCAGCAAAAATTAGATTGTCAGCGGTCCAGTGCCTCCCTGAAATGCTACCACTACTAAAAGCATAGCTCTCCGCAAGGATAATACCCCTCGCTACCTCTTCGCAGCCTGGGATCGGACTGAAGCTCCAATTTCCAGCAAGGGTTCAGTTCGAAATAACATCAAGGCTTCAACCAAGGCTTCAGCCCCAGCCAAGATTGCGGGTTCAAATAACGTCTTGACTCTAACTAACGCTCCGGCTCCAACCAACACTACAGCTTCGACCAGCACCAGGCGAAAAGTTGTACCAACCAACGAGTACACTATCCATTGCATCATCCCTGCCGGTTTCTTTTTCTTTCAGGTGTCAACAACGACACAAAGCCCCTAGGCTAACCCTTCTACAGCCAGAGCGAGGCACATCGCTTGATAATGTCACCGCCCACGTCAACGGCTCGAATTATGCCCCGACCGAGGTCTCGACCTGGACGGCTTCACTCGCCGGCGCAATCTTCCATGCCGCGATGTTGGTTGCTCAGAACCATATGGCTGTCTATGTTACTATGATTGGTACTAAGCGCTTGATTGACGGTGCACTGATCTAGTACGGTCCGGATCTTTTGGGTGACACCTGTGGTGTACACGAGTACCTTGCTCATGGTCCTGTGCGAGGCGACGGCTTCAAGACGGTGAGCTGGGAGATGCTAATCAAAGTGGGGCTTGACAAGCTATTCCGCGATTTCCAGACTCGCACTATCGATGGCGACAAGCACGGCCTGGGTGTTCGCGCAAAGCTCTCCGAGAACCCCGCGACTACGATCGAAAGCGCTGAGGTCGGCATAGCTCGACAAATCGCAGCTTTCTTCGGCGACCTCGAGTTTCCCACCGCTGTCATCCTCCTCACTATGCGCCCTCAAGCGTCAACCAATGTTCAGGTGGAGACACACGACCACCAGATTGAAGAGCTTCTCGCTTCCGAGCGTTTTGGGCAAGAAGAAAGACGATACTCAAGTGGCGGGCGAGGCTTGATAGAACACCATGGGCCTGGTGTACGAGGACGACAGCAGCAAGGATATACTAGAGTGGATGCAGTTGCTGTACACACTGAATTGTGTCATCAACACAGGGATCGTGTAATGGGGGCATACAGTTAGTGTTGGGTTGAAAGGCGGACGTACAAGACCCATCCGGGACCGGCATAGCGCATAAGTAGTTTGCGAATAGATAGATAGATTGATAGTGTTACCTCATTCTCTTATTTTCAAATAACCGGAAACAATTCAACCGTGCTGAGACTGAGGCACGCGGGATATCTCGTGCTGAACTCCGTGCTAACCCTAATCAACATTAACATACAACAGAAAGTGCATTAGTAAAAGTGACTGAAAGCAGATGGAAGCAGGCACAAGTCGACTGAAGTCAGGAACAAAGAAGAACCTATGCATCCTCCAAGGACTGCAAGAACAAGAGACTGGGGGCAAGAACGTTCAGAAGAGGGGGGGGGGGGGGGTGGGCAAGCATAAGCCCTTGTCCGTTGTAACATAGCCACCCTGACTAGTCCGTAGAACCAGATCCACAGCACGATGAAAGTACCACACCTTGAAGGTACGTTGGAGACGAATGGAACGTGGTGTGAAGAAAGTGAGAACGGGTCTGACTGGAAGACGAGCGGTGGTTGAGCCCAAGAGGAACTATTATGTTGGAGTATAGCCTTGGCCGTAATTGTATTGCTGGGAGCCGTTGGCCGATGCTCCAGTAAGCGCCTTCAAAGCAATCTCGGCTGCTTCCTCGCGCGATTGATCAAGGTAACGGTAGTCGCGCCATAGGTGAGCGCGGTACTCGCGTCCTTGTACGATGACGCCGCTGGACCATGCCGTTCTGATTCCTAGGCACGACTGTCAGGCGACGAACAGAGGGAGCTTGTATAGACGAAAGGGTGCTGTGCGCACCTCGAGGGTCGGAGTAGTCCTGGAACTGAGGCTGGGCGATCTGGTTGGTGCTGCAGTAGTCTGAAGATCGAAATTGTCAGCATTGGGAGGAATGAATGATGAAGGAGCGCACTTTGCAGCTTCTGTACGTATGTGTCCTGTCGACCGGCCATGCTTGCTATGTCCACAAAATGTGGGGGTATGGAAACGAGGAGTTCGTCTAGCTCGGGGGCTTCAGAACGCAGGAGTACCCAGGCTGATATCGAAGGAACGTAGGACAGCGGGCGATCCGGGGATAGTGGACCTATGTATATACTTCAAAGCGAATGGTGGAGCTGCATGGATCAACTGCTGCAAGTGCTGACCCATATCGCGTGTCCAGAAGGCTGGGAGAGAGGGGCAGCACTGTCACGACGCGTGGTGGACCCCTCGCGAAGAGGCAGAAGAACAGCACTGAAAATTTCAAGCCAGCTTGCGCTGGCAATATGCAGTCCGGTTGATTGGGCTGGCTGCAAGTCTGCCGGGCCGGGAAATGGCGAGGGGAAATAGGTTCGTCATACCAAAAGAAAAGATTGATGCGTCCCGGGGAAGGATATATGCCCAGTGGCGGTGCTCCACTACCGAGCCCGATGCAGCGGGTCCAGAGTGCCCAATTGCTCGCCGAGTTTGAATGGGGTGGTGCTCGGTGCATAGCCGGATCCGGGCTGGTTGGATGCGTTGGCAGGACGAGCGGAGTCGCCATAGGGCTCCATCATGCCGACGCATCCAGATGCAAATGTGTCTCGCGTCTATTTGCCCAGCAAGCAAATCACCGTTCCCCATTGCCTATCGCCCGTCGGCAATGGGGGAATGGGAAGGCACGGCGCGTACCGCTGCGTACCACCGTCCGGCTTCACGAACATGCGTCATCTGCAACGCCTTCCTCGCGTGATGCGTGCGTGCATGCTGCTGCAAGGCTGCCTGAGCGTAAGGCCGCTGTGGAGCTCCTGCACGCGTCCCGTAGCGTCCTGTAGCGTCTCGACCAGTCGGGCCGAGAGTTGCAGAAGCACGTCACTCGCCAACGGGGGAGCAGTGCGAGGCGTGCGTGCCTGGTGAATGGCGAGGATGCGGATACTCCCGCAGACCCCGAGCATGTCGTTCACTCCCGCCCTGTGCGCCTCGAGTCAGTTGGAACGTGTGCTTTGGCCATCTGTTCGTTCCCTCGTAGGAATTGCGACGTGGATGCATTTCGCTGGTCCCTCGCCGCGTCCCGGCTTGCAGAGGCGCGCGCTCCGTTGGCGCCAGCCGCCAAACGGGGCAGAGAATGAGGCGAAGGTGCCTGTCCGGGCGGAGTCTTCACCCTCCATTATAAAGTGTTCGCTGTCAATCTGCACATGTGTTGGCACGTCGTGAAGCTATCAGGGGTGTGTGGAGGAGGTTGATGCAGAAGCTGGTGACGTGTAACGATCAACCCAGCAGAGCTACTGCGCTAGTCTCGGTTCGTCGGAAACACACGTGCTTAGCTCTTCCCGGTCCACCCCATGTCCAGACGTTGAGTGTTCGCGTAATCAAGCTGGGTCTACCCTTCAGGAATCCCGAAGGAAGTCACCAGCGATCGACTAGAATTGGCGGACTGTACAATGGAATGCATCCTGTGACCCAACTACCAGCCGTGTGTGTGAAGCGACCAGACGATGCCGGCCACAGGCCGTAATTAGCTCCCGTGTATAGCATGACTGCAATCCGAGGACTTTGTGGTCTGCGGAATCGGAATCGGAACCAAGCCTCAGTGCATTGTGACTAGGCGTTTGCAGTCATGTTGACTTGCTATGGTCGAACATCAGAATAACGCATTGGGGAGGATTTCCAAACTGTCCATTCTCGAGCCGTGAGATCTACAGACGAGGAACCGTGAGTTGTGGAAATGTTTCAGTGTTTCGAATCGACGAAATTGCAGTGCTCCAGATGAATTCGCGCATGTTAGCAAGCGTTGTGCTATGTTGAACATGAAACAACTTGACGGCGTGAAGCCGCCATCGATCCGATAAAGCTGAAAAAATACGCTAGTGACATAGCTAGGGCTCATGTTCTTGAGCGGCGCGGATATTGGCAGCTTTGACGGCTTGTCGTATTGTGCTATTCAACGCCCGATGCCTTGGAGAAGGGCGTCGTGTGCGCATAGCTACCTACAGCTGCGTCGGGTACTTGGTCGTCTCAATCTTATCGGGGTACGTCAGACCGCCCTGCTTCCTTACCTCATCCATAACCTCCATGATAACAATGCTCTCAGCAAGGCTCTCGTACTTGCCCTCCTTCCTGCCCTCGACCAGCGCCGTTGCAGCCTCGTCCGCCTCCCAGAACATACCATGACCCTCGCCCTCGGCGTTCTTGCCTCCTAGGAAGCCGTTGTACCAGCCGCTGCCGGCGCCGGGTCCGGGCTGCGGCCAATCCTTTTGCTCGACGGTGCCGTCGTTCAGGATCACCTTGGTCTTTGTGGGACGGAAGGCGGGCGGGAAGACCTGGATCTCGCCCTTTGCTCCCTGGATGCGGATACCCGGGGTGTCATTCGTGCCGCCGGGGGCAGTGGCGATGCGGAGCGAGGTGGTTGCGATGGCGTGCGCCTCGCCGCCTGCTTCGTCTGAGCGCGGGAAGCTGAGGACTATGGTGGTGGTCTCGTCGGCATCTTTGGTCGCGCCGTAGCTCTTGAGCGCGGCTACCACCTTGGGCGGCTTTCGCGCGTCTTCGGGCTGGGTGTGGTAGAGCGTCTGGAAGACCCAGGTCAAGCTGTAGATGCCGAGATCGAGCAGGGCACCGCCAGCGAGGTCGGGGTTCACCATGCGGTGCTTGCCGTCCTTGAACGACTCTTCGGGATTCAAGGCCATGCTGTTGTCGGCGAAGACGCGTTGGACGGGCCCAATGCGGCCAGAGGTGATTTGCTCGCGCACGAAGATGGACAGCGGGAAGTAGCGTGTCCAGACGGCCTCCATCAGGAACAGGTCCTTCTCCTTCGCCTTGTCGGCCAGGGCACGCGCCTGGGCGGCATTGACGGTGAAGGCCTTCTCGCAGAGCACGTTCTTTCCGGCGTCGAGGCAAAGCATGGCATTTTGGTAGTGGTGCGAGTGGGGGGTCGCGATGTAGATGATGTCGACGTCGGCGTCCTTGACCAGCTCCTCGTAGGAGCCATATGGCTTTGCGTCCGACGGCGCGCCCACGTCCCGGAGGAAGGCTTCGGCGCGGGGCTTGGACGACGACGATGCGGCAGCGACGACGGTGTGCTTGATGGTCTTGACGCCGCGGGTGGTCGGGTCGACGAGCAGATCCTTGGTGCTGCCAGACGTCAGCTTGTACCCAATTGTCGCCGCTTGCAGCCCACACAGCTCCACGCGAAGGCGACGACGAAGGCGAAGGCGAAGGCGAACGCGGGGCTGCGGGGTAGATGCTCACAAGGTGGCGGCAATGCCGCCCGTCGCCAGAATGCCCCAGCGGATTGTCTGAGGAGAGGACATGGTGTGATGATGCCGGGCTGGAAGGTCGGATGGAGAGGGGAGGACAAGCGGACGGCGATGGAGCCAAGAGGAAGACGGCGTCGCCTTCGTCGTTGCGTCCCAACTTTCTCCACGCACTAAGCCGATGTCGGTGCACACAACTCCCGGTGGTTGCAACCGACCAGTGCAACCAGTGCAACCATAGCATTCACCGCAAGTAGGAGACGTAACATGCGTGGGCTTCGCGTTGCAGCGACCCGGTACTTGGCTACGCGTTCGGACCGGACCACCCCGGGTTGCGAGCGTCGGGAAATGCTACCAAAAAGACATCATGTTTGGATATACCCAGTCCTTGCCAGCCCATGCACCTCGTCCCTGCACTACGACGACTCTCCATCCAAGACACCCACCTCCCCCATGAACTCACGTGCTTCAGCAGTACCTCGACGTCTTCCGCCATCCCCAAGACCGCATCATCTAATGCGCAAACCTGAAATCCAACCTCTTGTTCCCCTCATCAGTCGTCGTCTCCAGGTACTCGTGCTGCTGCTGCGGTGTCATTGCATCCCACTTACGATCCCTGTTCTTGTTCCGCCATATATAGTACCCCTTGGTCAAGAAATACAACCCAATATTCCCAATCGCCATACCCAGCAAAGTGCGATTGCCGCGTTTGTAATTCGGCGCATCGTCTGCACGGTACACGTTGGACGAGATGATGGCGCCAGCTTGCACAAACATGTTGTAGCAGGCCGCCGATACGGTGCGCGAACGGACCGCATTGGAGTTGCGTGAATTCCAGCCTACCTGAATAGGGTGGGCTGTGGGCTGTGTCAACTGGTGCATCTAGGGAAGAGCGTGGGCGCGCGTACCAGAAGGATAGCTAAGAAGCAGGGTAATGACGCCCCAGACCACCCATCTGCTGGCTTTGGCCACATCCGCGACTACGAGCCAGATCAGGAAGGGTAGCACCCAGAGCTGGCCCGTCATCGAATGGAAGGTCAGTTCGCCGAATATCTCCGCCGAGTATGCAAGGGCGAGCATGAAGATGACTACAATGGTGAGCGCAACATCTTGTGATTAACCGTATACAACGTACTGTGGAGAACAGTCCATGGAATCGCAAGCAAGTTGGACTGGAAGGTGTCGAAGCCGAGCCCACGTAGCGAAAGAGTGAGATATAGATTGGGCGGCGTCATGGGGATCTGAAAGGTGAGCCCGAGGATGTATAGCGGCCTGTGTAGTGATAAGCGAGTGGTCTGACGAGTCGTAGTCGATTGCAAGGCACATACCAAAGATCGAAGTCCTTCAGGCTCTTCCACAACAGCCCTGGAGTGACGGGCTGCCGGTTGTGCATAGATCCCTTGGATGGATCGTCACGTAGCACCCGGTTGACCAGGATCTCCTCTTCGCGTGCTGAGAACCATCCTTTCTTACCACGCGCCCAGTTGGCCGTTTGGCATGGGCCGGCCGGCATGAGAAACACGGCAGCCACGCCGACGAGAAAGGTGAACAGACCCTGTGATTCATCAGCAACATCGCGACGGACTAAGCCAGGGAGCCGCTTGCCTCGATCAAAAATAGCCAGCGCCAACCAGCTTGGCCTTCGACGCCTCTCATATGGAGCAGACCATAAGCGAAGAAGCCAGCAAGAATATCGGCGATGCTCATGGCAGTCCAGAACCAGCTCAGGCGAAGGGTGAGCTCATGATGCTTGTAAAAGTAGGATAAATAGAGGATGACGTCTGGAATGAAGCCTCCCTGCAGGATTCCGAGCAACGAACGACATGCAAGAAAGCTCGTTCGACCCGAGAGCCAGTATTGAGCGCTTGCAACGAGTGACCAAAGCATCATCTGCATAGGAATCCAACGATCTGGACCCATCCACTTACTGATGAGTTGCGAAGGCAGCTCGGCGCAGAGGAAGCTCAGCCTGAACACGGTGTTACCAAGATTGTAGTCTGAATCCGTCAGCGGTCATCGTGTATCGTGTATGGGCACGTCAGCAGGTATTGCTCGTACCGTTGGTGGTCAAATGCAAGTCTTTGAGGAAGTTGTCTGTGTTTGCCTGCTGAATGTTCGCACGATCGAGCTCCAGCGCCATGAAACAGACACACGTGAAGACCAAGATACGGAGATCAATCTTGCGGATAAGCTGGTGCTCCTCGCCCCAGGTCCATCGCGAGAGGGGATTGAATCGGTGCAAGTTCTCCCTTTTCGAGTGGTCAGCAATGCCTTCTATGTGTGCTGAAGTGTTGGATCGTACCAGTCTCCACGCGGCTGGTACTGTTTCGCTGTATCGGGATTGTCGTACACGCTCGGCTAGACGGGTTAGCGAATCGACCGAGAACTGCAGATACTGGAGCGTACCATGGTTGCGATGGCATCAGGGTCATATGCTCGAGCGCGCTGGAACCAAAACCTTCTCTCCTCTAGAGGTGCCCCTAGCGGTGGAATCTCTTCAGTAATGATCTCCGTGCTACCGTCCTTCTCCTGCGCGACGCCCCGATCGTATGTGACTGCACCATAGCCTGTCGAGGAGTTCGAGGCAGCATTTATCGAGCCCGAAAGGACGGTCGACATGGTAGGACAAGATCTGTAGGAGCACAGGAGTGAATCCAACTACTCTGTGGTACACGCCCCACGCAATCTAGGAGAATTTATAGATTCCAGCGGTACGGTCGCGAAGCAACTCTGCAAGTAACAACATCTGCTTCCCTCACGCAATCCACGTGGAAAATGGCAAGTCCCCCCACAGATGAACTGCCAATGCTGCCAAGTGTCGTCTGGACTGAACTGTAGAGTTTACGAGTGATAAGAAAGCTGGATGCAGGACCTAATAATCGCCGTGGCAGAGTCTAGAAGCTACGCCTCGCACCAAATCGTCGAGATGCAGCACTGCTCATGGCGTATCATCTCGATCCATGGGCAGACTTTACGGATTACATTCGTTCGGATGCTACAGGCTCGAATGGCTGCAAGTCTGATATTAAGATGACGTCCCTGCATAGTTCGGGGGATTCCGTAGGATTGAGCGGACTGTCTCGAACCGCAAGTTCGGAACTGAAATGAAGCCTGGTGCATGTTGTGTGATGGGGTCGAGAGTTTGCCGAGTATATTGCAGGTTGCGCCGTCACGTAGGCTACGCTAGGCGTGGTAGAGGCTCTTCGAGTGAGCGCAGGTCAGTAGAGCGGTCCGGAGTTTGATCTGTAACTCCGCTTCATGTACTTGTGATATTGCGCAAGAATGATACCATCAAGCCGAGAAGCGATAGCACTTCGTGTACGAAAATGGAGATAGTCAAGAGCAGGCTTCAAAGCTGTCTCCGTCGTAAGAGCGCGTTGCGTGTGGCGCCTTTTCCCTCGAGATCTAGACCCGAGACATCACACGGGCGTTCAACGTAGCAGAGAGTGTATGCATTAGTCAAATAGCATAGGTGTACACCAAAGTTTGGTAGTTCGTAGTTCGTTTGCATTGCGCTGTTCCGATGGTATGCTTGTTCACTCCGTCGTTGGTGGGTTCTGAAGCACGCCATCTTTCCCCCACATGTCGTACACAAACCCCTCAGTGCCGACCCGGCATCAGTATGGCCAGCTCTTCGTTGCTCGCGACAGACGCTTGAAGCAGCCAACGGCATCGTAGAGTGCGAACTGTGTACCAGCAGCCTATAAGTATTGCGAGATATAACCCTGCAATGGTGCGATGACGAAAGATAAGGGATTACGCCTCAAACCGTTAGCGGAGGTTACAAATATTTCATATTCAAGAAAAAGCCCTATAAAGAAGAAACGCCACGGAGTGTGGGGAGTCTTCACTGACACACACCCACATCTTTTGCCAGACACCGTAAACCTCCTGAAGCACCATGGCAAGCCAAACAATCACTGCTGTCGGACATTCGAGCGAGTCCAAGCCAGCAGCTCATCGCGAACCGCTTCAATTGAAAGGCGTTCTCGATCAGTACCAGTCGTTCGATGTAACGCCGGTCATTGGTCGTGAGTTTGCCGATGTGAACCTCAAGGAGTGGCTCCGAGCCCCGAATTCGGATGAGCTGCTGCGCGATCTCGCGATTACGAGTGAGGTCCCCCGGAACTGTTCGGTGGGTCCATTCGTGTACTGACCACTTCGTTAGTCTCTCAGCGAGGTGTGGTATTCTTCCGCAAGCAGGATGATTTGGACAACGAATTGCAAAAGGA